>Ga0164293_10002348_pt1 | contig 16064 bp, 17 predicted proteins | sample GEODES118metaG_FD_111487 | JGI IMG/M metagenome (GOLD analysis project Ga0164293, IMG submission 111487) | Eutrophic lake water microbial communities from Lake Mendota, Wisconsin, USA - GEODES118 metaG | ecosystem: Environmental > Aquatic > Freshwater > Lake | place: USA: Lake Mendota...
CAAGATTTTGTTCAACAGCACGGTGGGGTGATTGAGTTTGATTCACGACCCGGTCATACCGAGTTTCGTCTAATGTTACCTATGGAGTCTTTATGAAACCAGTCTGGATTGTGGATGATGATCAAGCCATCCGCTGGGTGCTTGAAAAAGCATTGAGTCGCGCTGGTATGACGACACGCAGCTTCGTCGGAGCTAGTGATGTGTGGATCGCACTTGAGTCTGAACTTCCTGCCGCGTTGATTTCCGATATTCGGATGCCAGGCACAGATGGTTTTACACTGCTCAAACTGGTCAAGGAAAAATACCCTAGCTTGCCTGTCATCATCATGACGGCCTATAGCGATCTTGACAGCACAGTCAGTGCATTTCAGAGTGGGGCATTTGACTACTTAGCCAAACCTTTTGATATCAATGAGGCTGTTGCCCTGATTCAACGCGCTGTGCGAGAGCCTTCTCCAAGCGATGCCTCGAGCCTCTCTGCAGCTTCAGATCAAAGTACAACTTCTGCTAGACCTTCTGACAAAGGTATCTTGACACAATCCTCCTCAGTAGCGATGCAGGAGGTATTCAGGGCGATTGGACGTTTAGCCCATTCAACTGTCACAGTGTTGATTACGGGCGAGTCAGGGACGGGTAAAGAGCTTGTAGCTCGTGCGTTACATAGTCATGGCGTGCGCTCGAAAGGTCCTTTCGTTGCCTTGAATACCGCAGCGATTCCTCGAGACCTTCTCGAAGCAGAATTGTTTGGTCATGAACGCGGTGCCTTTACTGGTGCGAACTCTTTACGTCGCGGACGTTTTGAAGAAGCGAGTGGCGGAACGTTGTTTTTGGATGAGATTGGCGATATGCCTTTTGAATTACAGACTCGCTTGCTGCGTGTTTTGTCTGACGGCACTTTTTATCGAGTAGGGGGTGCACAGCCAGTGAGTGTCGACGTCCGCATTGTCGCCGCCACACACCAACCTCTTGAAGAACGTGTACGAGAAGGTAAATTTAGAGAGGATTTATTTCACCGTCTGAATGTGATTCGCTTACGTCTACCTCCTCTCAGAGAGCGACGCGAGGATATTCCAGAACTCGCCAGGCATTTTTTAACTGTTTGTGCGCGAGGACTAGGCGTTCCGGTCAAGCGTATTTCAGATCAAGCCATGCAGATTTTGACCCAATTCGATTTTCCTGGAAATGTCAGACAATTGGAGAACTTCTGTCATTGGCTGACCGTCATGGCGCCCGGTCAAACAGTGGAAGTCAGCGATCTCCCTGCCGAAGTTCGTGCCGCCGAATTACCTCAGAAACACCTCCATCTTTCAGGTCTCGCGAACTCTCAGACCTGGCAGCAACTCCTTGCAATCGAAGCAAATACACGCCTTTCACGCTCTGATCCTGAAGTGTGGTCTGCCTTAACAAAGCAGTTCGAGCGCACAATTTTGCAATCCTCACTTGAAGTATGCCGCGGACGCCGTGTCGAGGCTGCCGCAAGACTTGGCATGGGACGCAATACCATTACTCGAAAACTTCGAGAGCTGGGGATGGATTCTGGGTATGCAGAGAGTCAACCAGAACTGACGAACTGATTATTTTCTTTCTTTTTAGGCATAAGCTATCGACTTCGACTATTGAACGTTAAAATCCAATAGTTATTGATTGGGAGCAAACATGTCTAAACAAATTATCCACACCAATGCCGCACCCGCAGCGGTCGGTCCTTACTCACAGGCCGTGGCCGCGCCTGCCGGGAAAATGGTATTTCTTTCAGGCCAGATTGGGCTCGTTCCAGAAACGGGCCTCATGGTTTCCGACAGTTTCGAGCCTCAAGTGCGCCAATCCTTCGCGAACATGAAAGCCGTGATCGAAGCGGCGGGTGGTCGTCTTGAAAATATTGTCAAACTGACCTTGTTTCTCACAGACCTCAAGCAGTTTCCCGTCGCAAATAGCATCATGGCAGAACTCATTCCAGAGCCATTTCCCGCGCGGTCTACTGTCGGAATTAGCAGTCTGCCCAAAGATGCTCAGTTTGAAATAGAAGCAATTATCGTTGTTTGACGATGCGTCTGTAACGCTGGAGTTGTCATGCCTAGTTCGTTGGGTCGATCGCCTAAACGTGGTGCATCGTCTGATATGTCTGTACGTTCCAAATTCGAACGTCTGGGTTTGACAACGCCCGAATCTTTTATCTTACACCTGCCGCTACGCTATGAAGATGAAACACAGATTCAAGACATCTCAGATTTACGACCTGGTATGTCTGCACAGGTCGAAGGTGAGATTGTGCGCTCTGATGTCATTCTCAAACCCAGACGTCAGTTGACGGCTGTTTTACGCGATGCCACCGCTGAGGTTGGTCTTCGCTGGCTCACTTTTTACCCTAGTCAGCAGTCCCAGATGCAAGCAGGCAGACGCTGGCGTGTACGAGGTGAAGTTCGAGGCGGCTTGTACGGCTATGAATTGATACATCCTCGTATATCGGCCCCTGGAACCCCTTTGTCGGCCGCTCTTACCCCGGTCTACCCGACGACGGATGGTCTCTCGCAGCCAAGCTTGCGTAAGGCCATTACTCAAGCATTGAGCAGTGCAGCCATGCAAGACACATTGCCTGCTTCACTTATTGAAAAACTCAGCTTGATGCCTTTTGAAGAGGCCATCCGTACACTTCATGCACCGACACCTGAGATGGATGCTCATGCGCTGATGGAGCATGTTCATCCTGCATGGATAAGAATTAAGTTTGATGAATTACTCGCTCAGCAGTTATCGCTTGCAGCAGCGCGGGCAGCACGTCAAAGTAAACAAGCGCAGCCTTATACGCATAAAACGAATCAGAGTCTTGTATCCAAACTTTTAAATTCGCTCCCTTTTAAGCTGACAGCCGCTCAAATGCGTGTGCACAAAGAAATCGCAGCTGATTTAGGACGAAGCTTTCCAATGTACCGTTTATTGCAAGGCGATGTTGGGAGTGGCAAGACCGTTGTCGCAGCTCTTGCTGCTCTTCAGGCCATCGAATATGGTGCACAAGTTGCATTAATGGCACCAACAGAAATACTAGCTGAACAACATTACGTCAAACTCAAGTCGTGGTGCGAGCCATTAGGTATCAAAGTATGTTGGCTTGCCGGAAGCGTATCAACAAAAGATCGTCGCGAGGCCTTGCAGGCTATTCGTTCTGGAGAAGCAAAATTAGTGGTCGGTACCCAAGCGCTTATTCAGGAGGGTGTAGACTTTCAATCGCTTGGACTCATCATTGTGGATGAGCAGCATCGTTTCGGTGTGTCTCAACGCTTGACATTATCACGCAAAGGCGAACACGTTGATGCAACTAGCTGGGTCCCTCATCAACTGACGATGAGCGCAACACCCATTCCCCGAACTCTTGCGATGACGTTTTATGCCGACCTCGAGGTATCCTCAATAGACGAGTTGCCACCGGGGCGTTCACCTGTCGTGACTAAACTCATCGCGTCAGACCGTCGTAGCGAGTTGATTCAACACATCGCGCAGGCTTGCGATAAAGGACAACAAACTTATTGGGTTTGTCCTCTCGTCGAAGAAAGTGAAACCTTAGATTTACAAACTGCGGTAGATACGCATCAAGACTTGACCTCAGCGCTTGCTGGCTTAAATGTCGGACTCGTGCACGGTCGCTTACCGACCGCAGAAAAAGCCCAGGTTATGCAGGCATTTCGAATCGGTGAAATCGATGTGCTCGTAGCGACGACAGTGATTGAAGTCGGAGTTGATATTCCAAACGCCTCAATGATGGTAATCGAACATGCCGAACGATTTGGTTTGGCGCAGCTACATCAATTGCGTGGACGAGTTGGACGCGGGGCATTGCAGTCTGTCTGTGTGCTGCTTTATCAGACACCATTATCCTTGATTGCACGTCAACGACTTAAAGCGATGTACGAAACACAAGATGGTTTTGAAATCGCTCAACGTGATCTCGACTTACGTGGGCCTGGTGAATTACTCGGCGCACGACAGTCGGGTATGGCTTTACTTAAGTTCGCAGATCTCGCCACCGATTCAGGTCTAGTCGCTATAGCGCGTGAGGTCGCCAAGGATCTGCGCCAATACGCACCGGAGGTGGCTGAAAAGCACCTCGATAGATGGATGCGCGGTCGGGAAGATTTTTTACGAAGTTAAGGGATCAGTTTAGATTTTAATTTTCCCAGTAAAACCTATTCATGCAGTCAAACAGAGTGTTAATTGAAAAGTTGGATTAGTAATGACGTTGACCGAACTGAAATATATTGTTGCTGTCGCCAGAGAGCGTCATTTTGGACGCGCGGCTGAAGCCTGTTTTGTAAGCCAGCCTACGCTCTCTGTTGCCATACGTAAGCTCGAAGACGAACTCGGTATCACGTTGTTCGAGCGCGGCGGCACTGAGGTCGGTGTCACGCCCATTGGTCAGCAAATTGTGTCTCAAGCGCAAAAAGTACTTGAGGAAAGCGCAAATCTTAAAGAGCTTGCCCGACTGGGGCATGATCCTTTAGCAGGCGTCTTGCGCGTTGGCGTCATTCACACGATTGGTCCGTATCTTTTACCAAAACTTGTGCCCACGCAAATCGAACGAACGCCACAAATGCCTTTAATCTTGCAGGAAAATTTTACTGTTCGTTTGATTGAGCTGCTTCGACAAGGTGAAATCGATTGTGCAATCATGGCACTGCCACTCCCAGACGCGGGTTTAATGACTCAACCCCTTTATGACGAAGAGTTTATCGTCGTGATTCCGGCTAGCCATCCCTGGGCGACTCGTAAAACAATCTCAGCCGAAGACTTGAAACAACAAAATATGCTTTTACTTGGAAGTGGCCACTGTTTTAGAGACCAAGTTCTAGAAGTGTGTCCTGAGCTATCGCGTTTTGCGGCCTCTAGCGAAGGGATTCAAAGAACATTTGAAGGATCATCACTTGAAACCATACGCCATATGGTAGCCGCAGGTATTGGTATCACTGTGATGCCTCGCACCTCAGTGCCTAAGGAAGAACGTAATAACAAATTATTACGCTATATTCCTTTCGATCGTCCGATTCCAGATCGACGTGTCGTACTCGCTTGGCGTAAAAGCTTTCCCCGGGCCGCCGCGATTGATGCTCTCGCGCAAGCGGTCTATGCCTGTGAATTACAAGATGTCAACATGTTGCCTCAGCAGTTGCAAGTGCAAACACAGGCCACATAGGAACTGACCGTGATTTATAAATTAAAACTATATGGTCAATTGATTCGAATCGATAAGCCCATTGGCATTTTGCTTTTACTCTGGCCAACATTATGGGCGCTCTTTGCTGCCTCTGAAGGCATGCCCAATCTTCATATTTTGATCGTATTTGTTTTAGGTACTGTTTTAATGCGTTCAGCAGGCTGTGCCATCAATGATTATTTCGATCGAGAGGTCGATCTTCATGTCAAACGGACTCAGCACAGAGTCATCGCGACTGGCGCCATCAAGCCAAGAGAAGCCCTTTATGTTGCTGCAGTATTAGGATTACTCAGTTTTATTCTTGTTTTAACGACGAATACTTTGACGATTTTATTGGCAGCAATTGCTGCTGTTTTGGCAATCACTTATCCACTCTTCAAACGCTTTTTTGCGATTCCCCAAGCCTATCTTGGTATTGCTTTTGGCTTTGGAATACCGATGAGTTTCGCTGCAATTCAAGATCAGATTCCTGATGTTGCCTGGTTAATATTATGTGCAAATATTTTTTGGGCGATCGCCTATGACACCGAGTATGCGATGGTCGATCGTGATGATGACTTGCGCTTAGGTGTCAAGTCCTCTGCCATTACCTTTGGACGCTATGATGTATTGATCGTTGGGCTGTGCTATGCCATGACCCTTGTTTTACTTGGTGTCGCTGGCGCATGGCTTGACTATAGTTGGTTTTTTTATACTGCACTTTCTGTTGTGGCCATCATAGCCACGCAACACATGAATTGGATTAAAGGTCGTGACCGTCAGGCGTGCTTTAAAGCGTTTCTACATAATACGTGGATTGGTGCTGTCATCTTTGTAGGTATTGCATTTGAAGTTTTAATCTAAAGGTATTTTGATGATTCATTTTCCCTCAGTGGCCTTTATTGGCGGTGGTAACATGGCCAATGCCCTAGTTTCCGGCTTACTTGCCCAACATTGTCCCTCATCACATGTACATATTGTTGAGGTGTCAGATCCTTTACGTAAATCTTGGTTAGATCGAGGGTTGAGTACTAGCGCGGCACCGGATGCGCATCTAAGAAACCACCAAGTTTGGATTTTTGCCGTCAAACCACAACAAATGAAAGACGTTGTTTTGCAATGCAAACCCTGGATGTCACCCGATACCTTAGTGATTAGTATTGCTGCGGGCATTTCGATTTCCTCGCTTGCTAATTGGTTAGGCTCCCCGACTGTTCCCTTTAACAACATTGTTCGTTGCATGCCAAACACACCTGCGCTTGTAGGGGCCGGCGTCACGGGGCTAGCTGCACCATCGGTATTGTCAGCAGAGAACAAAATACGTGCAACCAATCTTTTATCTGCAGTCGGTCAAACCGTTTGGGTCAAGGACGATGCTGCCATCGATGCTGTTACGGCACTTTCAGGCAGTGGTCCTGCTTATGTTTTCTTATTCCTTGAAGCTTTAATCAAAGGTGGTGAAGACCTCGGCTTGACCACTGATCAAGCTAAAGTACTCGCCTTGGCAACGTTTGCAGGTGCAACAAAACTTGCAACGGATTCGCCTGAAACACCCTCGACTCTCAGAGAACGAGTCACATCAAAAGGAGGCACGACGGCTGCTGCGTTGTCTGTCTTTAAAGAGTCGCATTTTGTAGAGATTGTCACTCGAGCGATGAGTGCCGCAGATCGTCGCGCAGCTGAGCTCTCTAAAGAATTTGGTAACTGAATCGCTACTAATTTTTAAAACTTGAATTGTTACTTATTAATGAACTGGAATATACACGTGAAAAAAGTGATCGGTTTTATCGTATTGATTGGCGTGCTCATCGCTATTTGGTTGGGTGCGAGCTTTTACTCCGCGCACACCTCGGGTAAATACGTCACCTCACTACCTGAGCTCTATAAACAGAATAACTCAATACATATCAAAACCATTGAACACCATCAGTCTGCTTTCTCTTCATCAGGCAAGTTTGAAATTCGTTTTCCAAATTTCGCCCCAATCTCCAACGGCGCTCCAACAGTGCTTGGTTTAATTATCCAATACAAAATATCTAACCTCCTCATGCCAGACTCTGCTGGTCGCCTTGAGTGGAAGATGACGGGGGTGGATTCAATCGATCCCATGCTTAAACAGCTTTTTGGACAAGGACCAACGATGCATGGCAAAGGCTATATCGGTTATAGCGGCCAACGTCAATCAAGTATTGAACTTTCAGAACTTTTGTTTAAAGACCCGCAAACAGCTTTAAAACTCACGCCCCTGACTGGATCTGCTTCCTGGGATAATCAAACACTTAAATTAAAACTTAATTCCGAGCATCTCAATGCACGAACAGAATCCGTTGTAACAGATTGGCGGGGGATGAGTATTGATATCCATCTCTCTAATCGTAATCTGGGATTAGGCACATATTCTTTCGAAATTAATAAAGGCAACAGCGGATCATCCGCATTTGAGGGAATGAAACTCAGTAAAACCGCGAGCCTAGATAATGATCGTTTCAGTCTTTCTATTGCTCAAACAATTAAGCGCTTTTCTTATGAGAAATTCAAGCTCAGTGATGTTGATCAAGAGTTTGCGATTCGTGGCTTGGATAAAGACAGCGTCTTGGCTATCTCAACTATTTTGCGCGATGCAAAAGACTTCAATAAAATGTCGCGAGAAGAGCGCGTTGCACTAGCTAAATCTTTGCGAGAATTATTTAACAAAGGCTTTTCGATTGGCCAACCTCGCCTGGTCGCTAAAGTAGAGGGCGGTTCTCTGAGTGGAGACCTAAATATCGAAGTCTTAAAGGCCGAAGGAGCCCCGTCAGCCTTTTCCTCGTCACAGCGTCTACGTGCGGCAGGACAAGTTACTATAAATGGTAGTGGAGTATTAGACAAAGCCCAACAGACAACAGCCTTGATGCTTGGTCTGGCTGTTAAAACACCAGAAGGTCTAAAAACAAGTTTTGTATTTAACAACGGTTCGCTCTCAGTGAACGGTAAAATCTTTAACGTAAAAGATAATCTAAAATTTCTAGACGATGTGATTAATATTGCACTTGAACTTTGATCTACAACTGAGCACTGAAGTTAAAAAAAGAGGATCAGAAGATCCTCTTTTTTATGACTCTCGCTATGCTTTTTTAAGCGCTCATTAAACTGGCGTAAACATTGGCACAGGAGGACCTTCTTCGGTTGTTGGTTTAAATACCAATTTAACTTTTTGTCCGATCTTGAGTGCTGCTAAATCACAGTCAACGATTTGGGTCATCATCGTCACGCCTTCGTCAAGTGTGACATAGGCAATGCAATAGGGATTGGGGTTGCCGCGCTGCATGACGCTGAGTGAGTAAATCGTTCCTTTACCTGAGCCTTCTTTCCATTCGGTCTCACCAAAGCAAAAGGGGCAGAGGGTGCGAGGATACCAATGTGGTTCTTTGCAAGATTTACAATATTTGACTAAAAACTTACCCGTTTTTGCAGCTTCCCAAAAGAGTTGATTTCCTTGCTCTTCGGCTGGGGCTGGAATAGGATTGGGTTGATACATCATCGTCATGATTATTCACGCTCCATGATCAGTGTTGCGCTACCATGGCGCGAACCAAGAAAACCGCCTGTGCCATGGGCAAGGGCAATATCACAATTTTTGACCTGAACGGCGGGGTGCGCTTCGCCACGCAATTGACGGACAGCCTCGATGACCTTTGTGATGCCACCACGATTAGCCGGGTGGTTGTTGCAAAGACCGCCGCCGTCTGTATTGAAGGGCAGTTTACCGACACCAGAGATCAAGTTGCCATCAGATACAAACTTACCGCCTTCCCCTTTTTTGCAAAAACCAAGATCTTCTAGCTGCATCAAAACCGTAATGGTGAAGCTGTCATAAATCGAGGCGTATTTGATGTCTTGGGGTTTGAGGCCGGCTTCTGAAAATGCATTCGCACCAGAGATGCGTGCACCCGAATAGGTCAGATCGACACGACCACCGAGTTGACCTTTGAAGGACTCGCCAGCACCGCGAAGTTTGACGAAAGGCCGTTTGAGGGACTTAGCTATATCAGGACGTGCCACGATCAAGGCGCCGCCGCCATCACTCACTACGCAACAGTCGAGTCGATGAAGGGGAGTCGATACCAACGGGGAGTTGATCACATCCTCAACAGTCACGACATCCCGCAACATGGCGTGAGGATTATGTTGGGCATGGTGTGAGGCTGCAACCTTAATCCATGCAAGTTGCTCAGAAGTCGTTCCGTATTCATACATATGACGGGCGGCAACCATGGCATAGCTATTGACAGTCACTGGCCCAAAGGGTGCCTCAAAAGGAACGTCCGGCAAATCATTGCCCCAGTTCCGCGGCTGTAATCCCGAAGAGCCTGCAGATCGTGGACGCCCAGCTAAAGTAATCAGTGCAATATCGCACTTTCCAGCAGCGATGGCTTGGGCTGCATGAGATACGTGAATCAGGTAAGAACAACCTCCGGTCTCTGTGGAGTCAACATGGCGCAGCTTGTTGAGCCCCATATAGTCGGCCATGTTTAACATCCCTAAGCCTGGTGCATCGCCAGCACAAAAATAACCGTCTATATCACTGAGTGATAAGCCCGCGTCTTCAAGGGCACCTTTAGCTGATTCAGCATGTAACTGTGCTACGGATTTGTCTGGAGCTTTACGCGTAGGGTGTTCATACGCACCGACGATATATGCTTTGTCTCGTATAGTCATTGGATTAAATATTAAGTTGTGAAAGAAACTGAGTGACAAATAGCTTTTTACCACTGTTAGGCGCAAATTTTTTTTAACTTTTAGGCTTTTGTATAGGGTTATTGCGTTCGACGTTGACGCAAACTAGCGATTCCAAGCAAGACCCAGCCTAGCATCAGGCATATTCCTCCGGTGGGTGCCACGACTGTGACATGCTGGAGATTCAAAAGATACTTCAACTCGATCGAGCCACAAAACAAGAATATACCGATTAAAAAAAATACTCGACTCCACTGCACAATAGTTCCTGAGAGTAAAGTACTCATGATCAGAACCAATGCGTGAATAAGTTGATAAATAGCTGCTTTTTCAATAGCCGCTATCGCTTTAGGATCTGTGAGCGCATGAGCAGCTACAGCACCCATTGCGACAGCAATCACACCCAAAAAAGCCGCGATAGCGGTCCATCGAAAGGAAGAATATTGATGAGGCAGCATGGGCTTAAGGTAAAGGTCGTAAAAGTGTGCGTCTTGTGCAGCGAAATGAGCTGAGACTGTTAGGCGTCCCACGCTCGAAGAAAGTCTAACCAAATCATTATATTAAACTTAGGTTTATCATTTATCTTTGATTGTTTAATAAGAGTGTCAACGTGTCATCTTCAAATTCAAAATCTTATTTCGGATTAACCATTCCATATTTAGATTTTCTTCAGCTTGAACCCGTACTTTGCAACAACGACCAGGCCGTCACACGGATCAAAATTCGTGATGAATTAAAAAATAGCAGGGGACATATTCATGGTGGCGCGATCATGAGCATCCTTGATTTCACGCTCAGTGCCGCGGGACGTGCCAGCGATCCCTTGGGTATTGGCATGGCCACCATTGATATGCATACAACCTGCTTAGAGCCCGCCATCACGGATCTAACGGTTCAAGCACGCTGCATACGACGCGGCAGTTCCATCGCTTTTTGTGAAGGAGAGGTCTTAGATACAGCAGGTAACGTGATTGCTAAAGCAACCGCAGCCTTTAAAGTCCTCAAGGTCAAACCTTTAGCTTAGTTTTGCTTTAACCTGAGCAGAAAGCGTGGACATCTCCGCGCGTCCAGCAAGGGACTGCTTTAAAAGCGCCATGACCTTACCCATTGCAGGTGCGCCGGTGACGCCTTGGGCCGCAACCTCGGCAAGCGCGATATCAATAGCAGTGGCGACTTCGGCTGGGGTCGCAGCCTCAGGCAAGAACTCTTTCAAGATCCCCATTTCAGCAGCTTCTTGAGCTGCGGTTTCAACACGCCCGGCTTGTTCAAATGCAGCAATAGACTCGCGGCGTTGTTTAATCTGTTTTTCAATGATCGCAGTCACCTCGGCATCCGATAAATCCTTGCGCTCGTCAACTTCGCGCTGTTTGATCGCAGCCTGAAGAAAACGCAATGTACCCAAACGTTCGGTCGCCTTGGCGCGCATAGCGTCCTTGACAGCGTTGGAAATTCGGATTTTTAGCTCAGACATAGATGACCTTCAGGCAAAAGAAAACGATCAATCATTATAGAGCGTCTCATGCGTGATCCGCTTAAAAGTTAAAACGATCGATTGTTCCGGGTGTAATGTTCATTTTTTTAGTGTCAATCGTCCAAAAGCTTTCACCGCTGATATGCGCCTGCGCATCAAAGCGTTTTTCTTGAAATCGCACCAGACCATCTGAACGCTGCATGATGAGCGTGATGCAGCGCGTGCCGTAACGTTCATTTTTGATAAAGGGACTACCCAAGAGTTTTTCACGCTCAGGTCCGACCCCAGTTTGTGGCAACTCATTCAGAGAAGCTGAGCGGGTGTCTTGCATGATGTCAAAAAAAGAAGCAGGATCGGGCGGTTTGGCAAGCATGTGGTGCGAAAGCAGTGCAGACACAGCATTTTGAGTTCTTTTCAGTTTTGGCCATGGTGTATTGAGTGAAGCATTTGAGAGACCAAAAACGCCACTTTTAACTTGCTGAACCGGTACATCGCTACGATTAGAGCAGTACCACAAATCAGAGCCGTCGCCGAGAAGCAAATTAAAGCCGTTATACCAGTGACATTGGTCTTGAACCTCTTTGGCAAAATTTTTTGCCAAAGATCCGCCGCGAAGATATGAGTCGGTCAGCAAACCTCTAGACGGGGCAAGGGGATCATGACGTCCCGGTTCACGGTAGTTCGTTAATAATGCTAGCTTTCCGCTCGTCGTCATTCCCAACCAGGTGCCACCAGCCTGAAGATCACGTCCTCCCAAAATATTGTTTGAGTCAGACCAAGGCTCGGCGGGTAGAGTGGGACGGCTATGCAACTCGTCACGATTTGCGATCACAATCAGTGGCCAGTCAATCAAACAATTAAACGCAATAATGGCAAGACACATAAATTAGACTGTTTTTACCTGTTCTGCCAGGGCAGCGACTTTTGATGGCCAGTTCACCATGATCACACCGATCATCACTAACAAAGCCCCCCAGACGAACTCTGCATGTAAGGGTTCGTCCAAAATTAAAACACCAAAACTGACGCCTAACAACGGCGTCAAAAAGGTAAAGATTGACACGCGTGAAGCAAGATAGTGTTTTAAAAGCCAAAACCAAACCAGCAAACTCAAAAAAGCGATAAAAAAACCTTGGCCGACAATACTCACCGCTAAAAAAGTGCTCCAGCGAACGCCCCATTGATCTGTGAGTAGACAAGCGCACAGCAAGGCGAGGGTGGCGAAAAACAGTTGATAAAATGTAGTTTGTGTCGCGGGAAGTTTGGCTAAACTTGTTGTGCGAATTAAGATAGTGGTCATCGCCCACCCCAGTCCCGCCCCTAGAGCAAGTAAATCACCCAAAAGCATGTCGATATTAAAATGAGGCTGATTGGCCCCTCCGATAAAGCCGATTCCGACACCGAGAAAACTGACAAAAACGCCTAACCACTGCCGGCGACTCAGACGCTCCTCAGGGACCCAATAGTGCAAACCCAACGCGGTAAAGATCGGAGCGGTATAAAGGAAAACAACCAAATGAGATGCCGTGGTTAGACGCAGGCTTTCACCAATCATCCACCACTCGAGTCCAAACAATAAGCCAACGGCCATCCCCGCACGCCACGGCCCCCGCCAAAGCGCCAGCGATGTGCCTTGGTACCACATAAAAAGTGCCAAAAGAACACAACCCAAGCTCGAACGCAAAGTGATCTGCATCGATGGGCTGATGTCATCTATGCTGAGCTTGAAGAGAATCTGCTGCCCCCCCCAAAGTGTACAAAGCATGACAATGCACAGATAGGCAATGGCGTCTAACGGTTTACGCGAGGGGGTCATGCATTTCCTTATTGACCACTAATTTTACACATAGCTGGCAGAATACAAATACTGTTCGATGCACTGTTAAAATCATACTTTTGTAGCTCATGATTGATGCATATTCCTATGGCGATTGCGCACCCCCCTGTTGGCTCGACGCTTGACACTTGGCTACAGTACCTCGAAACCTTGCATCCCAACGCAATTGATATGGGGCTTGATAGGATTCGCGAGGTGGCGGGGCGTCTTTCCATCCAGTCCAACGCCCTCAAAATCGTCGTAGGTGGCACCAACGGAAAAGGCTCGACCTGTGCAATGCTCGAGTCGATATTATTAGCGGCAGGCTATCGAGTCGGTCTCTATACCTCCCCGCACCTCATTACCTTTAATGAGAGAGCGCGTGTCAATGGCGATATTGTGAGTGACGCCACTTTAATTCACCACTTTGAACAGGTCGAGGCTGCCAGAAACGGGATCTCATTGACCTATTTTGAATTCACCACTCTGGCCGTACTGCATCTTTTTGCCGGGTCTCACTTGGATGCAATGGTGCTTGAGGTGGGGCTTGGTGGTCGACTTGATGCGGTCAATATTGTCGATGCTGACTGCTCGATTATTACGAGTGTTGATATCGATCATGTCGACTGGTTAGGTGATACGCGAGAAAAAATCGGCTTTGAAAAAGCACACATCTTTCGAACAGGTCGACCAGCCATTGTCAGTGATCCTTCACCGCCCCAGTCTTTGTTGGATTATGCAGAGAAAATTGGCGCAGATTTATGGTTGTTTGGTCGTGATTTCAATTATTCGGGTGATCGACAACAATGGGCTTTCGGTGGACGCGAACAGCGACGCAATGCGCTCGCCTATCCTGCCTTACGGGGCGCCAATCAACTTCTTAATGCTTCCGCAGCGCTAGCCGCACTTGAGGCGGTACGTGACCGGTTGGCTGTGCCGCAGCAGGCTGTCCGCCAAGGCTTGCTTCAGGCCTCTTTACCAGGCAGATTTCAAATTTTGCCCGGACAGCCAACCATTATCATGGATGTGGCCCACAACCCTCATGCCGCTGCCGTGTTGGAAAAGAACCTTGGCAATATGGGTTTTCACCCCTATACCTATGCCGTTTTTAGCATGCTCTCTGACAAAGACCTCGAGTCGGTTGTGCGACACATGGCGCCTCGAATTGACCATTGGTACTGTGCCGCACTACCAGGGCCCCGCGGTTTGTCAAGCGATACCATCAAGACCAAGGTTAAAAGCATTTTGACTGATCCAAAGGCTCATGCCCCCAAAGATGTTGAAGTTTCAGGGTTCGAGAGCGTGAAAGGTGCTTTCGAAGCAGCGCGCAACAAATGCAACCCGGATGATAGAATCGTGGTGTTTGGATCGTTTTTAACGGTCGCCGAGGCGCTTAACTCGAAAGTCAGGATGTTTTAAATGGGACTGTTTTCCAGAAAAGATAGTGCCCCTTCGCGCAAGCCTATTGGCAAGCCGCGCCCCTCTGTCACCAGTGAGGCCCAAGCGGCTGACTTGCGCATCAAAGCCAGACGACGTTTAGCGGGTGCTGTCGCTCTCATTCTCGCCGCAGTGGTGGTGTTGCCTATGCTGCTGGACTCCGAACCTGCGCCTGTTGCAAGCAACATTCCTATCCGTATTCCTGATCGTCAAACGCCATTCCAACCCAACCTGACCGAACCCAATACCTCCACAGCCTCAACGTCGGGCCAGGTGACCCCGTCCTCCGGAACTAACCTAAAACCCACTCCAAATGTTACTGAGGCCACCTCTGCTCCCGCGGCTGCTACGACGCCAACAAAACCGGATGCCGCTTCTAAACCATCTGTAACACCCAGCCAGGAAGCAAGTCGGCCAGGCACAACACCTCCACCTGCAGCACCTAACGCCCAACAACGCCGTGACGATGCCGCACGTGCGATTGCCCTACTCGAAGGTCGATCGCCCGTCGCGAGTGCCCCCAGCCCGAACCCTCCTGTTCGAGGCAACTTTGTCGTTCAAGCCATGTCCCTCGACTCTGCCACAGAGGCTCAAAAACAACGTAACGTGCTCATCTCTGCAGGCCTCAATAATGCCTTTGTTGATGGTCCGGTAGACGTCAATGGTCGACCTAAATTCCGCGTAAGAGTCGGTCCATTTCAGTCTCGTGAAGCCGCCCAAGCCGCCCAGACGCGTCTGCGCACGCAAGGTTATGGTGGCGCTTTCATTACCACCCAGTGACCGGCTTCGACTTTGTCCTATTAGCGATTCTTGCGATCTCGGTCGTTTTAGGGTTGTTACGCGGCCTGCTCAAAGAGGTTTTGTCTTTAGTCGCGTATGCATCGGCTTTTCTTGCAGCAATTTGGTGGGGACCCATAGCATCTGAATGGTTAACACAGTGGATTTCCCAGCCTTTCGTCAGTATGGCACTTGCGTATCTTGGTGTTTTTATTGTCGTTCTGCTTTCTATCGGCGTCATCAACATGACGCTCGCTGCCCTCATAAACAAAACAGGGCTCACACCAGCAGATCACGGCTTAGGTGCAATGTTTGGCTTGCTCAGAGGTGTCTTATTTGTATTGGTACTTGTTATTTTGGCAGGCTATACACCCTTGCCAGAAGAGCCATGGTGGAAAAATGCCATGTTCTCAAAACAGGTCGTTGGTGTTGTGCAGCAAATTAAGCTCAGGCTTCCACCACCTACTAACGAATGGCTACCGTATTAATGCTTTAAATTCTTTTTTGGTTTAACCGTAATCAGGAAACTTCATGTGCGGAATTGTGGGTGTCGTTGGGCGAGGGCCTGTTAATCAGCTGATTTATGACGCGCTTTTATTGCTTCAGCACCGAGGTCAAGATGCCGCAGGCATTGCGACCTCAAATGGTAACCAATTTAATATGTA
>Ga0164293_10002351_pt1 | contig 16060 bp, 16 predicted proteins | sample GEODES118metaG_FD_111487 | JGI IMG/M metagenome (GOLD analysis project Ga0164293, IMG submission 111487) | Eutrophic lake water microbial communities from Lake Mendota, Wisconsin, USA - GEODES118 metaG | ecosystem: Environmental > Aquatic > Freshwater > Lake | place: USA: Lake Mendota...
CCGTGATGCGCACCCCGCCGCCGGACCTGCCCTCGCTGCTGCTCAAGGAAAGGATCGTCTACCTGGGCCTGCCGCTGTTCAGCGATGACGACGCCAAGCGGCAAATGGGCATCGATGTGACCGAGCTGATCATTGCCCAGCTGCTCTACCTGGAGTTTGACAACCCGGAGAAGCCGATCTTCTTCTACATCAACTCCACCGGCACCAGCTGGTATTCGGGCGATGCCATCGGCTTCGAGACCGAAGCCTTCGCCATCGCCGACACCCTCCGCTACGTGAAGCCGCCGGTGCACACCATCTGCATCGGCCAGGCAATGGGCACCGCCGCGATGATCCTCAGCGCCGGCACCAAGGGCCACCGTGCCGCCCTGCCCCACGCCTCGATTGTGCTGCACCAGCCCCGCAGCGGCGCCCGCGGCCAGGCCAGCGACATCCAGATCCGGGCCAAGGAAGTGCTGCACAACAAGCAGACGATGCTGGAGATGCTCTCGGCCAACACCGGCAAGAGCGTGGAGCAGCTCTCCAAGGACTCCGACCGCATGACCTACCTCACGGCCCAGGAGGCGGTGGAGTACGGCCTGATCGACCGCGTGCTCACCAGCCAGAAGCAACTGCCCGGCGGCCTGCCCAGCGGGGCGGGCGTCAGCCCGGGCAATCCCGGCATCGGCTGAACCCGCCGCCACTTCCCCCCGAATCCTTCCACCCAGGCCTTCCCCGCCATGCCCATCGGCACTCCGAGCGTTCCCTACCGTCTCCCCGGCAGCCAGTACGAGCGCTGGGTGGACATCTACACCCGCCTGGGGGTGGAACGGATCCTGTTCCTCGGCTCCGAGGTGAATGACGCGATCGCCAACAGCCTGGTGGCACAGATGCTCTACCTGGATTCGGAGGACAGCTCCAAACCGATCTACCTGTACATCAATTCGCCGGGGGGTTCGGTGACCGCCGGCCTGGCCATCTACGACACGATCCAGTACGTCAAGAGCGACGTGGTGACCATCTGCGTGGGCCTGGCCGCTTCGATGGGGGCGTTCCTGCTGGCGGCTGGCACCAAGGGCAAGCGGCTGGCGCTGCCCCACAGCCGGATCATGATCCACCAGCCCCTGGGGGGCACCAGCCAGCGCCAGGCCTCCGACATCGAGATCGAAGCCCGCGAGATCCTGCGGATCAAGGACATGCTCAACCAGAGCATGGCCGACATGACCGGCCAGCCGCTGGAGAAGATCACCAAGGACACCGACCGCGACTACTTCCTCAGCGCTGCCGAGGCCGTGGAGTACGGCCTGATCGACCGGGTGATCGCCCATCCCAGCGAGGCCTGAGCCGATGACTGCCACCCTCGAGGCAGCCGCCGACGCCTTCTATGCGGCCGGCAACCGTCTGCTGGCCGGTGATCCCAGCGCTTTCTCGGAGATCTGGTCGGACGCGGACGACATCAGCCACCTGGGCCCCACCGGTGTCACCTGCACCGGACGCCAGGCCGTGATGGAGCAGTTCGCCAAGGAAGCCGCCATGGGCTTTGCGGGAACCCTGGTGGCCGATGACCGCCGCTACGTGGAAACGGCCGAGATGGGCCTGCTGGTCTGCACCGAACGCACCAGCGGCATGACCCGGGATGGGGAAGTGCTGAAGCTGGACATCCGCTCCACCAGCGTGTTCCGCAAGGAGAACGGCCACTGGCGGGCGGTGCACCACCACACCGATCGCTTCTGAGCAGCTTCTGAGCAGCGGCCGTCCTGGGCTCAGCCCTTGCCGGTGAAGGCGAGCAGGCGACCGGCCGTGTGGGGATCCACCGGCAGGCCAGCCGGATCGAGCAGGCCCAGCTGGGCCAGCAGGCCGGCCTGGTCCCAGTAGATGTGCTCGTAGGCCACCTTGCCTTCCTTCACCCCCACGATCACCACCAGGGCCATCTCCACGCGACGGCCCGTCGGCGCCACCCCCGGCAGCAGGTGGCCGATCGGCTCGGTGTGGGTGAAGCGGATCACCATCTCATCCACCAGCCGCTCCCCATCCATCGTGCGGGAGATGGGGATGAACTCCACATCAGGGGGAAAGAACAGGCCGATCAGGAAGTTGGCGTAGAAATCGCGCACGCCGTCGTGCCCCTGGCCGCCGGTGCCCGAGGCCAGGTTGAGGAGGTGGGGGTCATCCACCATCGTCGCCATGGTGGTGTCGAGGTCGGAGGCGAGCTCGGCCTGCATGTGGGCCTCGAACAGGGCGGCAGCGGAAACCATGGCGTTCGGTCGGATCCCCCGTTGCTACCCATGCCAGCCCCCGCTGTCAGCAGGCCCAGTCAGTCGGCCTGGTCAACCAGCTCGGCCAGCCGGCAGGGCGCTTGCGTAAGCTCGACCCTTGCCCAGCCAGGATCCGAAGCCACGATGGCCCAGCTCTATTACGACACCGATGCCGACCTCAGCCTGCTGAACGGCAAGACGGTGGCCATCATTGGATACGGCAGCCAGGGCCACGCCCACGCCCTCAACCTCAAGGACAGCGGCGTGAATGTGGTGGTGGGCCTCTACGAAGGCAGCCGCTCGGCCGAGAAGGCCCGGGCCGATGGCCTGGAGGTGCTGAGCGTGGCCGACGCCTGCGCCAAGGCCGACTGGATCATGGTGCTGCTGCCCGATGAGTTCCAGAAGGCCGTCTACGACGCCGAAATCGCTCCCCACCTCAGCGCCGGCAAGGTGCTGAGCTTCGCCCACGGCTTCAACATCCGCTTCGGGCTGATTCAGCCCCCCGCCGATGTGGACGTGGTGATGATCGCGCCCAAGGGCCCCGGCCACACGGTGCGCTGGGAATACCAGAACGGCATGGGCGTTCCGGCCCTGTTCGCCATCCATCAGGACGCCTCCGGCAAGGCCCGGGATCTGGCGATGGCCTATGCCAAGGGAATCGGCGGCACCCGCGCCGGCATCCTCGAAACCAACTTCAAGGAAGAAACCGAGACCGACCTGTTCGGCGAGCAGGCCGTGCTCTGCGGCGGTCTGAGCGAACTGGTGAAAGCCGGTTTCGAAACGCTGGTGGAAGCCGGTTATCAGCCCGAGCTGGCCTACTTCGAGTGCCTGCACGAAGTGAAGCTGATTGTGGATCTGATGGTGAAAGGCGGCCTCACCGCCATGCGCGATTCGATCTCCAACACCGCCGAATACGGCGACTACGTGAGCGGCCCGCGCCTGATCACCGCCGAAACCAAGGCCGAGATGAAGCGCATCCTGGCCGACATCCAGGACGGCACCTTCGCCCGCAACTTCGTAGCTGAATGCGAGGCCGGCAAGCCGGAGATGAAGCGGATCCGCGAGCGCGACAGCCAGCACCCGATCGAGCAGGTGGGCACGGGCCTGCGCTCGATGTTCAGCTGGCTGAAGGCCTCCTGATCCCACCCCACCCGCTCGCCACCAGCAGTCCCTTCCTGCTGGTGGCCCTGGCCTGCGCCCTCGACCGTCTGCTGGGCGATCCCCACAGCTGGCTGCACCCTGTGCAGGTGATGGGCGGAGCCATCGGCCTCCTGCGCCGCTGGGCCGAGGCCTGGTGCGGCGATCGACCCCGCCGGCTGCGGCTGGCGGGGCTGCTGATCACCCTGCTGGTGGTGGGCAGCAGCGTGGCGAGCGGCTGGCTGCTGGAGCGGCTGGCCCTGCTGGCGCCCTGGCTGGGGCTGCCCCTGCTGCTGGTGGGCATGGCCAGTGCCCTGGCGGGCCGCAGCCTGGAGCAGGCGGTGGCGAACGTACTGGCCGCCCTGCCGGACCTGGCCCTCGCCCGCCACCGCCTGGCCTGGATCGTGGGCCGCGACGTGACCACTCTGGAGGAGCCGGAGATCCTGCGGGCTGCCGCTGAAACGGCCGCGGAGAACGCCGTGGATGGCCTGTTCGCGCCGCTGTTCTGGCTGCTGGTGGGGGCGACGCTCTGGAGCCGGGGGCTGGAGAGCTGGCCGGGACCCCTGGCCCTTGCCTGGGGCTTCAAGGCCGCCAGCACCCTCGATTCGATGCTGGGCTACCGCCGCGGCCGGCTGCAGTGGCTGGGCACCGCCGGCGCCCGCCTCGACGATCTGCTCACCTGGCTGCCCTGCAGGCTGGTGGCCTGCAGCCTGCCGTTGGCGGCCGGCCGGGCCACGGCCCTGCCGCAGCTATTGGTCTCCGCCCTGGTGGATGGAGCCCCTGACCCCTCCCCAAATGCCGGCGTTTCCCAGGCGGCCTATGCCCACACCCTCGGTGTGCGGCTGGGAGGTGCCAACCGCTACCCCGAAGGCATCCGGCTGAAACCGCTGCTGGCGGCCGAATGCCCCCCGCCCGATGCCAGCGCCGTAGGGCGGATCCTGCAGACGAGTCAGCGGCTGGAGGGGCTGTGGCTGCTCGTCTGGGGGATGGCGGCGACGCTGACTCAGTAGGCACCCCGGTCGCGGGGGTCGAGCATCACGCCGATGGTGCGAACAATGATCCGCAGGTCCATCAGGAAGCTGCGATGGCGGGCATAGCGAACGTCGAGGTCCACCCGTTCGGCATAGGTGAGGTTGTTGCGGCCCGACACCTGCCAGAGGCCCGTGAGGCCGGGGCGCACCGCCAGCACCTCCTCCATGCGGTCGCCGTAACGGGGCAGCTCGTTGCGCACGATCGGCCGCGGCCCCACCACGCTCATCTCGCCCCGCAGCACATTCACGAACTGGGGCAGCTCATCGAGGCTGGAGCGGCGCAGAAACTTGCCCAGCCGGGTGATGCGTGGATCGTTCTTGAGCTTGAAATCATTGCGGAATTCCTCCTCCAGATCCGGGGATTCGGCCAGCAACTTGGAGAGAAGCTTGTCGGCATCGCGGCGCATGGTGCGGAACTTGAGACAGCCGAAGTCCCGATAATCCCGGCCCACACGCTTCTGTACGTAGATCACCGGCCCACGGGAAGTGAGCTTCACCAGCATCGCCAGGGCCAGATAAAGAGGGGAACCGAGCCCCAGCACCAGCAGGGAAAAGAAGATATCGCCACTGCGCTTGATCACCCGGGCCCGCCGGGACTGCAGATCGATCAGCTGCTCTGCGGACAGCAGATCCCCGGAAACGGGGAGCAGGGGGGAAGGTGGATTGGGCGTAGCGGCAACCGTCGAGGCGAAGGAGCGGGATCCAGATCCGGGCGGGAACGACGCGAGCATGGGATCCCCTGCGGTGAGGGAATCTAAGAAGCTCGACAGACGAGACTCCAGCCAGCGGGGCCACTCAGGCCAGAGGCACAGGCAGGGGCAGGGGCAGGGGCCCGGTGCCGCGCCGCAGCCGCTCCCGGTGCTCCGCCCAGCTGCGCTCCAGCACCTGCAGCATCCGCTGCCGGAACCGCTCGGGAGTGAAGCCTTCGGCCCACTGACGCTGGCGCTCGGCCGGCAGCTGCTGCCACAGCCGGCCCGCCTCGAAGTGGGCCACCGCCTCGGCCAGGCCGGCGGCGGTCTGCTCGGGGAACAACAGACCGGTGGGGAACGGGTCCCCGGCCGCCAGGCAGCGCACGCTGTCGAGCAGCCCGCCGGCGCCGTAGGCGATCACCGGCGCCCCGGCCGCCATCGCCTCCACCGGGGCGATCCCGAAATCCTCCAGTCCGGCATACACATAGGCGCGGCAGCGCTCCAACCAGTGGGCGGCCTCCTGGTCGGAGCAGCGCCCCAGAAAGCGCACCGAGGGCCCCGCCATCGCCTCAAGGCGCTTGCGCTCGGGACCATCGCCGAGCACCACCAGCGGCAAGCCGGTGCGACGGAAGGCCTCCACCACCACATCGACCCGCTTGTTGGGCACGAGACGGCAGAGACTGAGATAGAAGTCTTCGCGGGGTTCCTGCCAGCGGAAACGCTCCACCGCCACCGGCGGCGGCACCACCACGGCACGGCGCCGCCAGCAGCGCTGGATGCGACGGGCGGTGAAGCGGGAGTTGGCCACCAGCTGGTCCACCCGCTGGCTGCTGCTCCCATCCCATTGGCGCAGCCAATGCAGCTGCAGCCGCACCAGGGGGCCGAGGGGGCTGCGGGCGAGGGCGGAACGGGCCAGATAGGGCTGCATCTGGTCCCAGGCGTAGCGCACCGGCGTATGCACGTAGCTCACATGGAGCTGGTCGGGCCCGGTGAGTACCCCTTTGGCCACCAGGTGGTTGCTGCTGAGCACCAGGGGATGCTCTCCCACATCGAGGTGCTCGATCGCCAGGGGCAGAAGCGGCAGGTATTGCTGCACATGGCTGATGCCCCAGGGCATCCGCTGCAGAAAGCTGGTGCGGATGTCGCGGCCCTGCCAGCAGCTGCCGGCCCGGCGGCTCTCGCCATCCACCAGGGCATAGAGCTGGGGTTGGATGCCCTGGGCCGCCAGCAGGCCATCGAGCTCCCACACCACCTGCTCGGCACCGCCCACAGAGCGGGGAGTGAACCACTCATGCACGAGGGCGATGGAGGAAGGGAGCGCTGCCATGGGGGAACCCTAGGCAGCGGCACATCACGAAAACTCTCAGCCGATTGCCCTGAGGGGAAGGTCTGCCGAAGCTGGTGCGAGTGGGGATGGCACGAGCCGATAAACGATGGCGATCCGGGAGCTCCTCGAAGACGCACTGAAGGAACCCGCGATCGGAACCACCCCGCGGTTTCGATGGCACGCCACCCCGGTGGGCATCGCGGCGGTGTGGAGCGAAGGCAAGCCGCCAACGGCACCACCGTTCGACATGGCCCTGGAGGAAGGCCTGCAGGTGGGGCTCGACCTCAGCCGGGAGGAAAGGGAATTCCACCAGGTGAAGTCCGGCCTGGTTCTGTTGTTCCATTCCTGAATCCCGTTTTCCTGAACCCGAATCCGCTGCTGCCTTGAGTGCCATGCCCCGCCTGCGTGCGTTTTCCCTGAAGGTGGCGATGGTGATGGCCCTGGGGCTGGCGGGGGCAGGGGTGCCCCCGCAGGCCGCGGCCCAGCTTTCCCCCAACTGCCTGCTGAACGGCGCCAAGACCTATTGCGCGATCACCCCGCTCACGGCCGCCGCCAGCCCGGAGGACACCGCCGTGACGGTGATGCTGGCGGACCACCGCGCCTTCCGGCTCACCCGGCGCGACAAGAGCTGCCAGCAGAAAGGCACCTCCACTCTCTGCGCGGCCAGCATCACCCTGTCGAACGGCTACGGCGAAAAGTTTGAAGGCACCTACGCGGGGGTCGCCTATGAAGGCGGATACCGGCACACCTACAAGGCCGGCACGATCACGATCACCTACTTCTACGTCGACTGAGCTCGGGATTCGGAACGGAATCGATTCATTGCCGATTCCACCACCACGTGCATGTCCATGTACTTGTATTCGGAAAGACGCCCCCCAAAGATCACATCAGGGATGGCATCGCTACGTTCGCGGTACCGGCGATACAAAGCCTGATTGGCTTCGTCATTGATCGGGTAATAGGGAATGGCCCCAGCGGTGTAATCGCGAGGATATTCATGGGTGATCACGGTGGTCTCTGTGGTCACCGACTCAAAATGCTTGTGCTCGATGATGCGCGTAAAGGGGATCTCGGCATCGCAGTAGTTCACCACGGCATTGCCTTGGTAGTTATCCACCGGTAATTCCTGCTGCTCGAAATGGAGGGAGCGATATTCAAGGGCACCGTACTCGCAACCAAAGAAATCATCGATACAGCCGGTATAGACGATCTTGCGGGCAAGGGAGCGATAGTAGGCAGGGTCGGCGAAATAATCCGTACCGAGCCTCACTTCAATCCCTTCCAGCATGCGCTCGAAGATCGCGGTGTAACCGCCAATCGGAATGCCCTGATAGCGGTCGTTGAAGTAGTTGTTGTTGAAGGTGAAGCGAAGGGGCAGCCGCTTGATGATGAAAGAGGGCAGCTCGGTGGGGGATTTTCCCCACTGCTTCTGGGTATAGCCTTTGATCAGGGCTTCATAGATATCACGACCCACCAGGGAGAGGGCTTGCTCCTCAAGGTTGGTGGGTTCACCACGAAATCGCTGCGCCTCGATGATCTCCTTAGCCTGGGCCGGAGTCTGGGCCTGCCAGAGCTCATGGAAGGTATTCATATTGAAGGGCAGCGAATAGAGCCTGCCCCCGGAAAGCGCCTTCGGGGAATTGACGTAGTTATTGAACTCAGCGAATCGATTCATGAACTCCCATACCACCTTGTTGCTGGTATGGAAGATGTGCGCCCCATAGGTATGCACATGAATGCCGGCGGTCTTCTCGGTATGGCAGTTGCCACCGAGATGGGGGCGCTTATCGATCACCAGGCAGCGGTGGCCTGCCTCGAGCGCCAGCCGGGCAAAGGTGGATCCGTAGAGCCCAGCTCCAACGATCAGATAGTCGTAATCAGGAGCGGACACGGCAAATTGAAACTGGCGCAGATCGTAGCGGCAGTGCTACACAGCTCAACGACCCCGGCGATCAGGCCAGCCAGCAGGGCAGCCCTCCAGGCGGAATCGGCCAGCCTGTGCAGCAGGGAAGTGAGTACGGAGGCCACGGGTGACATCATCTGGCCTAAGGCAACGCTGGCTACGTCCTACCCGCATCCGCCACCAGAAAAGGAAAAAATGCTTAAGCCCTGACCTGCCGCGACCAAGCCCCCAGCCAGGGACTGAGCAGCGGGATCAGACCTAGCGCCAGGCGATGAACCACGAGATATCCCTGGTGCAGCGGTACCGGGAACGGCACTGCCTTGGCTTCGCTCTGCCGATCGGCAGAGCGAAGCCAGGCAGCACGCGGGGTGCCGCTGAGGGCCGGCCTCAGCCCTTCCCCTCAGCCCTCCACCTTCACGGTCACGGCGGTGACCTTATTGGCCTTGGGGGCGGTCACCGTGAGCAGACCATCGCGGTAGACGGCCTGAAGCGCTTCGCGCTCAATCGGCACCGGGAAGCGGAAGCTGCGGCTCCAGTTGCCGTAGCGGAACTCGCTCATCAGCGGCGCCGGGGCCTCCGCACCGTCAACCTGCTCGCGGGAGCTGCGGCGCTCAGCGCTGATCAGCAGGGTGCGTTCGGTGGCCTTCACGTCGATGGCGGCCTTGTCGACTCCGGGCAGCTCCAGAACCACCTCGTAGGCCTCGGCGGTTTCATGAACCTCTGCGGCGGGAGTGCGCTCGGCGCTGTGCAGCTGCTGGCTGAGCTGCTGTTCAAGGCGATCGAAGATCTGGAGGGGAGAGGAAGAACGAACGGTACGCATGGAATACACGGCGATGGGTTGGAACTCGGGGTGATTCACCCCCGGTGCAATCACTTTCGCCGCCGCCTCAGGGAGCCAGGATCAGGAGAGCCGAACCACTTCCTTCGGCTCTCACCACTGAGGTGGGGCAGACCGAAACCGTTGGGCGGGAGAACCGCCCTTCCTCCTCAGAATGGGGCGAAGGAAAGAGAGGGGGCAATGGAAGTCCGTGCCGATCTGGGCCAACGCGTGCTGCTCGACACAGGCGGCCTGGCCTGGTCGCCTTCACCGATGGCGGGCGTGGAGCGGCGGATGCTCGATCGCCGTGGTGGCGAGATTGCCCGTGCCACATCGCTGGTGCGCTACGCGCCAGGCAGCTCGTTTGAGCGCCACAGCCATGGCGGCGGCGAAGAGATCCTGGTGCTGGAGGGCACCTTCTCCGACGAGCGGGGCGACTACGGCGCCGGCACCTACCTGCGCAATCCCGTCGGCTCCAACCATGCGCCGTTCAGTGAACACGGCTGCACGATCCTGGTGAAGCTGCACCAGATGCACCCCGCGGACCAGCAGCGGGTGGTGTTCGACACGCAGCGCAGCAGCTGGGTGCCGGGCCTGGTGAGGGGGCTGGAGGTGATGCCGTTGCACGCCTTCGGCTCCGAGCATGTGGCCCTGGTGCGCTGGGCAGCGGGCACGGTGTTTCAGCCGCACGGCCATCCCGGAGGCGAAGAGATCCTGGTGCTCGATGGGGTGTTTCAGGATGAATTCGGCAGCTATCCCACCGGCAGCTGGCTGCGCAATCCGCCCGGCAGTGTGCATCGCCCCTGGAGCGAGGCGGGTTGCACGATCTGGGTCAAGACCGGTCACCTGCCCGCCAGCCAGGGGCCGGATGGCTCAGAAAGCTGAGCCCGTCATCCCCCCCGTCATCCCCCCCCCCCGCCATCCCCATCCCCGCCCCCAGGGCCTGCGGGCCGGGGCACCATGGCCGCCATCGCACAGCGGAGTGCAGCGAGAGCGGCCGCAGCGGCACATCAGCACCGTGGCCGCTTCGCTCAGCCGCAGCTCATACGACACCCGGCCACTGCCGAGGTGGGCGCCATCGCAGAACCAGCCGTGACGGCTGCGCCCGCAGCCGCAGAGCTGATGCACCCCGGCGGGCAGCGCCAGCGGCTCAGGGCCTGGGATGGGGGGATCGGACTCCGGCATCGCCGCTGTGACTTCCCGGCGTGGACTACCTCCAGTGTGGGGCCTCCAGCGTGCTCCTTAACAGCGGGTGGCCCTGGGCGATGTGCGCCGGCGATCATGGCGCCGTGACGCAGGCGCAGGGTTCTTGATGTCTTCTTAACCATGAAGCCTGCAGCATGGGCGGAGCGGTATGCAGTGTGAGTGCAGCTGTATGGACACCAACAAAAATCTTGAGCTCAACACCATTGCCGCCCTTGCCGGTGAACGTGCTCCCAGCAGAGTGAAACAAGGCGACGTCATTTTTCGAGAAGGAGACCTGGGAGACAAGCTCTACGGTGTTGTGTCAGGAGAAGTGCAGCTCCATTGGGGTGATGACGGCGTGGAAACAATTGGAGCAGGCAGCTGCTTTGGTGTCGGCGCCCTGGTGGATCCGGAGCACCGCAGGTTCGGCACTGCCGTAGCCCTTTGCGACAGTGAGTTGCTGGAGATGAACCGCGAGGAATTCCTGTTTGCCATGCAGGAATTGCCGATGTTTGGCCTGGAGATGCTGCATGACCTGGAGTGGCGCCTACAGAGGCTCAAAGAGCACAAGGGTTGACTGCCGTTCTGCCTCCCATCACACCCTTGAACCCTTTGCTATGGCTTTCCCCAGGCTGCGTCATCTCCCCTTCCTCTCGATTCAGATCGCGGCAGTGTTAAGCCTCGGAGTGGCCGGCGCGCCACTGGCCCATTCGGAATCACTTGCCCAAGGTGCTGCCAGCAAGATTTCTCCCATCCGGATCGGCGGCTCCAGCACGGTGTTCCCGATCATGAAGGAGGCGATCCAGGCCTTCCGCGCGACTGAGAATAATTCCAGCATCACTCTCAAGGAAACAGGAACCAGCGATGGCTTCAGGCGCTTCTGCTCCGGCCAGCTTGAGATCGCCAATGCCTCGCGGCCGATCAGCAGCAAAGAGCTCAAAGCCTGTGCCGGCAATCGCGTCAGCTTCATTGAGCTACCGATTGCTTTCGATGCCCTTTCAATCGTGGTGCACCCTTCCAACACCTGGGCGAGACAGATCAGCACCAAGGAGCTGGCTCGGCTCTGGGGGCGCCAGGCCGAGGGAAGGATCAACCGCTGGATTGATGTGAACCGCGACTGGCCTGATCGGCCCATCAAGCTTTGCGGCCCCGGCAAAGACTCTGGCACCTACGATTACTTCAACAAGGCCATCAATGGTGGCACCGATAATTCAAGACAGGATTACAGCTCCAGCGAGGACGACAACGTCATTGCCAGATGCGTGGCCCAGAATCCAAACGCTCTCGGCTATTTTGGCTTCAGCTACTATAAAGCCAATCAAAACAAACTCAGAGCCCTTGCAGTCCTCTCATCGTCGGTCGCAACATCATCAGGTCCAGTGAGTCCATCGGTTGCCAATGTTCAGGCAGGCCGCTATCAGCCGCTTTCACGGCCGCTGTTTCTCTACATCAATGACAAGGCTCTCGCGAGCAGGCCTGAGCTGCAGAAGTTCACGACGTTCACCGTTCGCAACGGCCTCCGCCTTGTGGGAGCAGCCGGGGATATTCCCCTGCCTGCCAGCACCTATCGACTCGTCGAATCGAAGCTTTACAAGCGAATCACCGGAAGCTCATTCTCCGGAGATCTGCCTGTGGGTCTCAGCATCGGGGAGGCGCTGCGGAGAAGTTTTGATGCAAACAAATTGCCTCAATACCGCTAGGAACGGATTGATTCAGCAGCAGGAGCCGCTCGTTGCGGATGTGGCTGCGGTCGCGCCGCCATCAAAGGGCAGGACGGACCCGCAGCCCTCGAAGAGGCCGTAGTGACGGCTGAAATCACCGATGAAGCTGAAATGGGGCGATAGACGACTCTCGGCGAGCATGCGGAAGGTGTTGCCGCACACCGGAAACACCTTTCCGGTCTCGATCCAGTGGTGCTTGTCGAAGGGCAGGGCGTGGGGGTGTTCGGCAATCGTGCCGCGATAGATCACGGCCTGGCCATGGTCTTCGCAGGCTTCCTCCAGCTCAGGGAGATTAAAAAGGCGGTAGGTAGCGGAAAAGAAGCGGATCGCGCCGGTACGGGCGGTCAGCTCCGCATCGGTGATCTCCAGGGGCCGGTCGCTCACCAGGCGGGGATCGGCGAAACCGGCCCGGCGGGCCAGGCGCAGGAAATCGTTCCAGTAGAGGGCGCCACTGAGGCATTCGCCGTAGAGCACCGGATCGTGGCGCAGCGCCTCGGGCACGCGCCGGTCGGCATAAACATCGGCGAAAAAGAATTCACCACCGCTCTTGAGCAGGCGCCGCACACCGTTCAGCACGGCCAACTTGTCGGTCGAGAGATTCACCACGCAGTTGGAGATCACCAGATCGAAGCTGCCGGGCTCCAGCGGCAGCTGCTCGAGCTGCTCGATGCGGCCCTCCAGAAACTGCACGTTGGCGAAACCGAACCGCTCGGCGTGGTGCTGCTGGTGTCGCCGGGCCACCGCCAGCTGCTCCGGCGTCATGTCCACGCCCACCACCTCACCGCCGGCACCCACCAGCTGGGCCAGCAGGTACACGTCGCGGCCGCTGCCGCAGCCCAGATCCAGCACCCGCAGACCCTCCAGCAACGGCGGCATCACCAGCCCACAGCCGTAGTAGCGCGACAGCACCTCGGGGTGGATGCGAGCCAGCAGCGGGCGCAGGGCCTCGGGAACGCTGCTGGCGTCACAGCAGGCGTCGGTGCGCAGATCGGCGCTGCTGCTGAGGGTGGCGCCGTAGTACTCCTGCACGCCGCGGCTCAGGTCAGTGGACGTCGTCATGGCGGTGGGATGGAGACGCGTTTTGACTGGAGCATGTCAGGTGGGCGCGCCGTGGCGCCGCCGCACCCCCCAGCCCATAGCGCTGCTGGCCCGCCTGGGGCTGGATGAACGCCATGAGGGCCAGGGGCTTCGATGAGCACCTGATCCCTGGTAGTCAGCTTGCGGGTGAAACTGGCGCGGTTGCGTGGACAGCCTGCGGCATTGGTCATGTAATAGATGCCGACTCGTTAGGCTTTGGCCTACAGGAAAGGAACTTCGTGGCGATACGCTTCACCCCCCTGGCGGATCCCCTTCTCCAGTATGTCAATGCCAGTCGCACCGATCTCTCGGGGACGATGGACAGTCTCCTGACTCCCATTAACTACAACGCTGACATCTTCTCTGCATCTCCGACACTGCTCACAGGAAACTACGGCTTTAAAGGCTACATCGGCATCCCAGGACTGAGCGATACCGGGGCAACGACCCAGGACACTGCCGCCGCCAACAATGTGGCCTGGGAGAACATCGATCCCTCCCTCAACGCCGCCCAGCGGGCCTACACCTCTGCCGTCTCTGACAGCAACGCCCTTAACGCCTACGGGCTGCCGCTGCTGCGCGCCGACACCCTGCCGTTGGTGTTCAGCCATCCGGTGTTGCCACCCAACCTGAACGGATCGGATTTCAGGGTCACCCTCAGCGACGGCTCGGTGGTGACGCCCCAGACCGCAGCCTTCTCGCCGAATCTGGAATTCAATGAACGCCAGACGGTGGTGCTCGTCGGAGAGTTCGGCAACCGCCTTCAGCCCGGTGAGCCGGGAGCGCTTTATCCCAGTTTGGTGACAGTCGTCAACGACGGAAGTCCCCTGGAGCTGCTCACCAGCAACGGACCTGTCTCAGCCGTTGGACTGAGTGTTGCCAGCTCCAATCCCTACGTCAGCGGATACGGTCCAAGGGTGGTTGCCGCCAAATTGAATCGCTTCAGCAACCTGGGCGAAGGTGGCCCAATCGGCATCAGTCTGGCTTCCCAGTTCAATAGCGGAGGCGATCTCTACGGAGATCAGGCCCAGTTCAGGCTGCGTTTGTACACCAGTCTCGGCTTCTCCCCGGATGGCATCGCCAGCCTGCTGCCCAGCGAATTCTCCCGCTATTTCGTGCTGGAGGCCACCGCAGAAGATGGCTCCAAGATCACCATCAGCCAGGCTGGCACCCCCGTACCGATTGGCAATCTAGGCGTGATCGAAGTGGTGGGCCTGGCGGATCTGGCCCAGGCCGGCACCACTGAGAACGCCGCCTATGTGGAAGACCATGACAACTACTACGACATCATCCTGAGGGGCGATATTGCCGCCATCTCCCGTTTGTCGGAAGTGCGCATGCCCTCCTCCGGCTCCTACCAGGCGGTGTACGACCCAGGGGGACCGGGGAATGATCCCGGCGCCCCCGGCGCAGCGCCCGGTCCATTCACCGTGGCCAGCAGCGACCACTCCGTGGCGATCACGCCCGACCTTGAGGGCAGGGCGGTGGCGACGTTTGTGGAGGTTGAGGGACCGGTGCTGCGCAACCCATTCGATGGCCGGCCGATCGGCAGCTTGTTGGGGACGGCGGTGGAGGACACCGTGACCGGCCAGCGGATCAACGCCTTACGCGACCCCGAGGGCTTGCTCTTCTACACCAGCTTCGCCCCCGCTTCCGATCAGGCCACCACCCTTCCGACGGGCCGCAGCCAGACCGACCCGATCGACCTGATCGACACCCGCGCTTTCACACCGGGCAGCAGTGTCACGGTCAGTGGGTCCGTGAGCCGTTCGGCGGGCTATGGCTCCACCCTGCAGTTCTACGCCGTGCTCGATCAGGCCTGAACGATTCAAGATCCCCTCACCGGTCAGATCCTCCAGCCCGGGCATCCGGGCTATCGCCAGGCCGCATTGAGCGCCACCAACCTGGTGACTGCAGCAGGATCCAACCTCAGCGCGCCCAACCTGGAGGTGCTGCCCTTCGCCTTCAGCGTCAGCGGCGGCCAGTTGTTCGCCCCGGTGTTGACTGTGCAGGACACCGGAGGAGTGTTCTTCTCCTTCGCGGCCGCCAACCAGGATCGTGTCAGCCATTTCACCGGCTACGGCACAAACCGTTACGGGATCGAGGATCTGGATGGGGGCGGCGACGCTGATTTTGATGACCTGATCGTTCGCTTCAACCTGTCGGGCTGAAACTCTGGCCTTCGATGCCTTCGCTTCCCCTCGCGTCCGGTCAGTTGGTGACGGCGCTGCCTAGGCCTGCAGGCGCTGCTGAATTCGGCGCAGGTGAAACACACCTCCCCGCCGATCGCCGGCGGCCTGTTGCCTCAACGATCGAGGCGCAAAACCCTAGACGCCCCGCATAGCAAAAGGCACCTTCTGAAAACGGAGAGGGTGTCCGTGTGCAGCGGACCGGATCGACTGCTATAGGACGGCTTGGGACGATGGGTGCCCCCGTCTGTACCGTCTTTCATACCGTCATTCACGGTCTGTGATGGATGGACGGAATTCGAGTCTCCAGATTGCAGTGGGACCTGCTCGAGACCCGGGCTGGAGGGTTCAGGGGAGACGGCTGAGCCGGTGCTGGTTGGGGCTGAGAGCTGATCCGCAGCCAGACTGACGAGCACCATCGCTGCATCTGCCGATGCAGCAAAACCACGCGACAGCAAGGGGCTGAGCAGATCCCTGTCATGGGCGACCGACTGATCATTTCTGACAACCGTGAGGACCCGGGCAACCCGCTGGTGCTCGACGGTGAGGCCATCGACGCAGCCGCACGGGACCCACTGGCGATCGGGAAGCTGATGGTGGATCAGGTCTGGGCAGAGGGAACCGACCCAACCGGTGGAGGCCTGTACTACGAGCGCAACAGCAACCAGCACCGCCGGCTGCAGGTCTTTGAAACAGGCAGCGAGGACTTCATGACCGGCGGCTGGGTGCGGGTGCTGGCCAGCGCCG
>Ga0164293_10002352_pt1 | contig 16058 bp, 12 predicted proteins | sample GEODES118metaG_FD_111487 | JGI IMG/M metagenome (GOLD analysis project Ga0164293, IMG submission 111487) | Eutrophic lake water microbial communities from Lake Mendota, Wisconsin, USA - GEODES118 metaG | ecosystem: Environmental > Aquatic > Freshwater > Lake | place: USA: Lake Mendota...
CCGGCGTTTACCCGCATGTTCGAGCTGGCGATGCGCCTGGAACGGGAGCGTTATCTGGGTGCTGGCCATTACGAGCGTAGCGGTGATCGCCGCGGCTATTCGCCAGCTTCTTCTCTTTTCCGTCGATGCGATATTTGACCCGCCACAGCTTGCCGCCCGACGGTTGCACCAGCAGGAACAGGCCGAGAGTGCCGCCTACTTTATAGGGCTTATCTCGCGGCTTGGCGTTCCTGATCGCAACATCTGTCAGCGGCATGGCCCTCGGTCCTTTCCCAGCTCGTGGCCCCCAGGTGGGGGCCAGTCCAATTGCCCGAAATGCCCTAGCCCCGTGATGTGGCCCCCAAGGGGCCCGGATGTAGCGGGAAGAATATGGACATTCTCGGACAACCGAGAGTCTAAATCCCTCGGATTTTCAAGGATTTTATAGGCTTCCTGGGGCTGTTTGGGAAGGGAGGGCGGTAGCGGGAACCGCGAAAAGCCTCCAACTACCTGAAATTCAGATATGAAAAGTATCCTTCTTGAATTGATACCCCCAAAGATACCCCCAAATGCAATTGCTGGCGTAAAAAACGGGCGGTCTTCGCCAGATGGATTTTCGCCTATTCTCCGAACGCGGCGACAGCATTCTTTAGGTCGGTCGGCTTGTTCAACAACGAGTCCCAAGCCTCTTGCCGCACGAACAATGCGCGGTAGATGTGTGGCACGTCGCCCAGCACGCGGAACGCCTCGGTCAGCGCATCGATCCAGAGCGCGGACTCCGCCATCGGAGCTCCGCCACCAGCCTCGAACAGGCTCTGCTGCACCGCGAGCGCCAACGCCCGCTACACCGCCATCAGCACGCGACTGACCCGACGCCGGCCGCCGCGCCGCTCAAGCTGCACGAACACGTCGACACTCTCGCGCACATAATGGCGCACATCATCGCGACTGAGCTTTGATCCGGCCTGCAGCACCAGCATCGCCAGCTGCTCGATCGCGCGCTGCGGGGTGTCGGCGTGGATGGTGGTCATCGAGCCAGGGTGCCCGGTGTTGACCGCCCGCAGGAAAGTGAACGCCTCAACCCCGCGGAGCTCACCGAGAATGATCCGGTCCGGCCGCATCCGTAGCGCGGCGATCAGCAGGTCCTCGGCGCTGATGCGCGCCTCGCTCAGCTCCCCGCGCGCAGCTGTCAGCCCGATCGCGTTTAGGTGGCGCAGATGCAATTCGGCAGTGTCCTCGATCAGGATCAGCCGCTCCTCGGCCGGGATTTCAGCGAGAAGCGCATTGAGGAAGGTGGTCTTGCCGGTTGAGGTGCCGCCGGCCACAAGAATGTTACGCCGCGCGCGCACCGCCTCGCGCAGATGACGGGCTGCTTCGCGGCCGGTCAGCGCGCGGAACCGCCGCTCGTCGGCAAACTCACTAGGCCCGGCCTCGACATCGGCAAATGCCTCGGCCTCCTCCCAGTCCGCCAGCGATAGGTCGGCCGACACATGTCGCCGGATCGCAAAGGCATGGCCCTCGCGTGTGGCGGGCGGCGCGGCGACCTGCACCCGCGAACCATCAGGCAGGGTCGCGGCCAGCAGAGGCTGCGCGCGGCTAATCCCTTGCGAGGAAAACGCTGCAATCTGCCGCGCAAGCCGCTGGAGTAACGCAGCATCGAGCGCAGGCTCCTCGACCCGCTCGATCCCGCCGCCAAGAGTCTCAAGCCAGACCTCGCCCGGCCGGTTGATCCAGATATCAGTCACGCCCGGCCGTTCAAGAAACGGCGCCAGCGGCGCAAGGAAACTGTCGAGATAGTAGCCCGCCTCGATGGTGCTCACAGCCTCACCTCACCGATCCACAGTCGAGAAGTCGAGGTCGCGCGCCACGAACACCGAGACACTGGTGCCGTGCTTGACCTTAAGCGTGGGCTCGATCTGTTGCGGCTGGGTGACCTGCAGGTTCTGGGTGCTACCGGGAAGCGCCACAATCACGCCGTCAGATGCACGGCTGACCACGATGCCCACCCCGATGTCGAGGACCGACTGCAGGAGTGCGCCGCCGAAGCGCTGCAGGAACTTGGTGTCGACCTTGCCCCTGATGCCGGCACGACCCAGCGGATCGGAAGAAGGGGAGTCGAGGGCGATCGTGACCCCGTCGGGACGGATCAGCCGGGTCCAACGCACCAGCGCGCGGTTCTGGCCTTGCTGAAGGCTGGCCTCGTACTCGCCGTAAAGGCGGCTGCCGCGCGGGATCAGCACGCGGCTCCCATCGAACCCTGAGACGTCGCGCTGGACCAGCGCGCGCACGCCGCCCCCGCGAGTGGAGTCGAGCGCGGTCTCCAGCACGGCGGGGATCACCGTCCCTTGCGGGATCGTGAGCGAAGGATTGAGGAAGCGTTCGGCGGTAACGCGCGAGCTGCCTTCTTCGCCCCCGTCCCTCGGCAATGGGGCGGCGCTGGTAGCGGCGCGATTGTCGAACACCACGCGCGGCGGTTGCGGCTGAAGCTGGACCGGTGGCAGCGGCTCCGATGGTGGCACTGGGTCTGGCCTGAACTGCGGCAAGGGTTGCTGACGCAAGGCTGGTTGAAGCAGGACTGGTTGACTATCGGCGAGCCGGTCGCGCGTAAGCTGACCGCCAGGAGCCAGATTGCTGCGCTGATCGCCTGCAAACCGGTCCGGAAGATCGAGCGGCTCAGGGGATACAATCCGCACCGGCGCACCCGTGCCGGGCTGGAGCACCGACGGCGCCTCGGCTGCTTCGCGCGAAGCGTTGAGCGCGCTGAACAGGACGCCTCCGCCTGCTGCCAGAACGACGAGGAAGGCATAGAGGCCCATGTTCCCGCTGCCGCCGGTCGGAATGACCGGACGCACATCAGCGGGCTCGTAGTCATTGCCAAGATCGGACGCAGGGCCGGCAGTGCTGCTCATCACTCACCACCATTCTGCTGAGTAGCGCGAACACTGCGCCGCGCCGTGGCCATGGCCTTGTCGATCCGGAATACCAACTCCTCGTGCACCCGGTCGATCACGAACAGCCCATCACGCATATAGCCATCGACCACCTGCTCATCGCCCGTGGGGCCAATGGCGAACACGGCAGGCAGGGATTGGCCCGGCGCATATTCGATCACGGTCTTCGCTCCGTTGTCACGCACAGACGCCGGACGGACCGACTGGTCGCCGCGCAGGCGATAGGTCCAGTCCAGCCCGGTGAGCTCAATTAGACCTTGTCCGGACGGCGACTGGGCAATGCCAGCCCCTCCGGCAAACTGCAGCCGCACCAGATAGGCGGCCTGCAGGCCATCGCCCGTCTCGAGCTGAAAGTTGTAGACGCGCCTGTCGGTCTCGACCGTCAGACTGGCGGTTACCGCGCCGGAGAGCGGGGTGATCTGAAAACTGTCCGCCTCGGCCGACACAGCGACCTCCCAGACCGGACTGCCGCCGAGCGCGGCGCGCCGGATGATCTCGCCGGGCTCGAGCATGACCGTCAGCGCGGTCTGGGGCAGTGCGGTCAGCACCACCGGTTCACCCGGTCGCCACTGCGCGGTCTGGATGCGCGGGGTCTCGGGCCCCGGCATCGGGAACACCTGCGCTGCCAGCGGCGCGGCGCAAGCCAGCAGGGCCAAGGCTGCAAGGCGCGCGCGCATCATGGCGTGGGCCTTCCTGTCTGGTCCAGATCGATGCCGTTGACGATGCCTTCCTCAGGGATGGTCTCGGCATCACGGCGGTAGGAGGTGACCTGGAATCCCAGCGGATTGGTGTAACGGTCCTCCTCGCTCATCTCCGCGGCGCTGAAACTGAAATTGATGATCGCGGCCCAGTGACTGGCGGGCTGCGGCGAAGCGCCCGGATCGATCCGCGTGGTCTGGAACCGCACCAGCGCGCGGCCCTCAGCAAGGTTCGAGACGCTCTTCACTTCGGTGCGGATGGTAGCGTCGCGCGGCAGCACCGCAAGCGGGCTGCCGGGGGTCGCAGCGTTCATCGCACGCTGGTAGGCATCGCGGACCTTGCTGTCCGACCACAGCGATACCTTGCGGTATTCATCTTGCAGGGTCGGCAGCGCAAAGCTCTCGCGCGCGGTCACATACTGGACGAGGAACGAGCGGGTGAGCGCGGCATCGGACGTCACCACCTGCGCATCGAGCGGCGCGAGGGCCTCGACATTGCCGGTCTGGCGGTCGACCAGCAGCGTGTAGGGCACGGTCGTCTTGAGCGGCACGAGGAACGCCAGCGCCACCGCTTCCAGCAGTGCAATCACTGCGGCAATGATCGCCACGATCCAGGCGCGGCGGTTCGAGCGTTCGAGATCCTCGGTGACGCTGGTCGCCCAGCTGGCCGCAACCGGGAGGTCGCTCAGGTCCTCGCTGAAATCCTGATCTGGTCTTGCGTTCATAAGCTGCGATCCCTTGCCTGTCCTGCCCGCGAGGTTCGCAGCGAGGAGCGACGATAGGAGCTCCCGAGCCTCGGCATGCCAGCATCAATGGTCTGGCCCGGACCTGCTGCTGCCTGCGGCGCGCCGCTCAAGCCAGACAACGCGGTCCGCGTGAACCGGTCGCTGGTCAGCAGCTCTTCGCGGCGGATTACTCGCTCGACCGCACTGCCTATGGCCTCGGCGCGCAGAATGGTGACCTCGCCCGGGCCAGTGCGACCGGCGCCGACGGTCTGCGGCACGAGCTGTGCCTCTGATATGCGCGGCCAGTCGGGCAGGGTCAGCCATCCACGGGTGAAGACCACGCGGGCGAGCAGCCAGATCATCATCAGCTGCACGATCGCAAAGGCGAGCATGATCGCGAAGAGTTCGGTGGGGGCAGAAGGGATGGCGTAGCCAAGCGAACGGACCTTGAGGGCATCGGCAAGCCAGGGCTCGATGATCGCCATTTCGACCGACAGCACAATCGCGGTCCCAACCGAGCCGGCCATTGTGAGCACCAGCCCCCTGATCCAGCCAGCAACCAGCCCGCGGGTCCATGGGAAGAACCAGAGACCAGCGACCAGCGGCGTGAGCGCGAGCAGCAGGCCCGCGGCAATCCGCAGCAGCGCGAGCGTGCCGATCGTGCCGGCAAGGAACATCAACCGCGCCGAACCGAACGCGGTGTGATCAGCGAGCGCCGCACCCTCAAAGGTCCCGCCCGGTGCCTCGCTGTCGATCAGCGCGCCGAGATTACGCCCTGCGCCGACCTCGGTCAGGCGTACGATGGCATTGTCGGCGCGCTGCAGTCGCTGCGCCAGACCCGCGCCCACTTGCTCGTTGCCGCCCGCGCCGCTGATCACGGTTGCAATCTCGGCCGGTCCCTTGAGGGTCACGTCGTAGATCACCGTGCGGAACGCGGGCCAGGAAAACGCCAGTGTCAGCACGATCCCGATCTTCAGCACATCAAATACAAGGTCGCGTGCCCCCGGCGGCGGGCCGAACAGCAGCCGGATCCCGAACAGCGCGATGAACAGCGTGAGCAGGCTGGTCATCACCATGGCGGCCGTGGAGCCGGGCTGACCAAGCGCCAGATAGCCGTAGGAGCCGATCACCTCTGCCTGGCAATCGATATGCCCGAGCGTGCGCAGCAGGAAGCTGTCGCCAGTGATGATTGCCGGACACACCATCACGCGGCCTTCTCGAGCAGGAGATGGAGCCAGTTGGCCGGATCGGGCCCGGTGCGGGTCACCAGCTCGTCGAACATTCGAACGGTCGCTTCGCGTCCCGAAAGGATGGTGAGAATATCGCTCTCACCCGACAAGTCGAGCCGCGCAACCACGCTCTCGCGCCCGTGGCGGATCAGGAAGCAATGCGAGCTGTCAGGCAGGGTGCGCACAAGATCGAACTCGTGGCGGCTAAGGCCAAACCCGTTGATGTAGTCCTCAGCGCGGGCCTTGGGGTTGATCATGAAGATCTGGGTGGCGGCCTGCTCAATAATGGCGCTCGCGATCCTGCTCTCGAGCGCGTCAGACGCGCTCTGGGTCGCGAACCCGACCACACCGTTGCGCTTGCGGATGGTCTTTTCCCAGTCCTTGATCCGGCGCACGAAGATGTCGTCATCGAGAGCTTTCCAGCCCTCGTCGATGACGATGATAGCCGGCGTCCCGTCGAGCCGCTGCTCGACCCGGTGGAAGAAGTAGAACATCGCCGGGGTGCGGGCGGTGGGATCATCGAGGATCGCGGTCATGTCGAACCCGACCGTATCGGCGGCAAGATCGGTGAGGTCGCGCTCGTTGTCGAACAGCCAAGCCCGCTCGCCCTCACCCCACCAGGGACGCAGGCGGGCGTGGAGATCATCAGGCTCGGGCCGGGCGCCGCCGCGAAACAACTCGACGAGGTAGCGCAGCCGGCGGCGGGGCGCAGGCTGGGTGTAGCTGGTGTCGATCGCATCGCGGATCTGGTCTAGCTCGGCGCTGGTCGCGCCGCCCGCGAGCAGGGTCAGCCACTCGATCAGGAACTGGCGGTTGACCGGGGTGTCGTCGAGCTGGAGCGGATTGAGGCCCGAAGGTGCGTCGGGCCGTAGGCGATTGTACTGCCCGCCGATCGCACGGATGAAGAGTTCGGCGCCGCGGTCCTTGTCGAAGAAGATGATGCGCGGATTGAAGCGGCGGGCCTGCGCGAGGAGGAAATTGAGCACCACGGTCTTGCCCGAGCCCGAGGGACCGATGACGGTGAAGTTGCCAAGATCGGCGCGGTGGAAGTTGAAAAAATAGGGCCCCGCTGCCGTGGTCTCGAACAGGGTCACCGCCTCGCCCCAGTGGTTTCCCTGCGCCCGGCCAACGGGGAAGTTGTGGAGGCTGGCGAGCCCTGCAAAGTTGGTGGTCGAGACCAGCCCGCGCCGTCCGATATAGCGGAAGTTACCCGGAAACTGCGCCCAGAAGGCAGGCTCCAATGCGATATCCTCGCGCACGGCGTTGATCCCGAGATCAGCGAGGAGCGCAATTACCTCGGCTACATTGTTCTCGAGTTGGCGCAGATCATCAGCATGCACCGCAATCGAGCTGTGATGCTCCCCGAACCCAGCGCGCCCTGCAGCCACCTCATCCTTGGCGTAAGTGAGCTCGTCACGCAGCGACAGCGCCTCATCCTCGGCCGAGCGCATGCGGCGCAGCGCGAGATTCATCTGGCCGAGCGCGGCGGCGCGTTCCACCATGGCAAAACTCTGGGTCACCTGCAGCTCGAAGGGCAGGCGGTAGAGCTCGTCGAACATTCCGGGGAAGGTCGCACCGGGATAATCCTTGATTGAGACCATGGCCACGAACCGGCGCGCCAGCGGGCCTGCCGGACCCAGCTCGACACAGTCCTGTCCGAAGCTCACCCGCCGCGCCGGGATGAAATGTCCAAGATCGCCATGCGGCAGCGCCACGGGGCGAAGATCAGCATTGAACAGGCAGGACAGGAACTCGAGCGGCTCCGATCGCTTGCCGTCAGGTGTCTCGTAGATGCTCAGAACATGCGGCTCATAGGCACCCAATGAGGCCATCAGAGCCTCACGAGCGCGGCCGAGCGCGTGCTTCTCCGCCGCGATCTGCCCTGCATTGCGCCGCGACTTGCCGGTAAACAAGCCGCGCAGCCGGTCGGCAATGCCGATCCGGCCCTGCAGCGGGCGGCGGATGATGGTCACGAACAGCTCGTTCACATAAAGCTGCTTGCCGCCAAGCCGCTCCTGCCAGCGCGCATCGAGCCGGGCGGAGAAGTCGTCGGCTGTAACCGGACGCAGCGCCGCATTGGCGCGGCGCCGCACGACATGATGGTAGATCGCAAAGCGCGAGGAACCGAGCGTGCGCAGCATCGCATCACGCAGGCCCGCACGGTAGTTGATCTCGGCGCTGTCGGCGGTCTCGAACAGCAGACCGCCAAGCCGGATGGTCTGCATCAGCAGCCCGTCCCGGGTCTGGATGGTCACATCATCAATGTGCCGAGCATAGGGCAGGTGCGCGCCCGCTGGCGCCTCGCGCGCGGCCACCTTCGGATCACGGGTCAGGGGCGGTAGGAATTGCATTTCCAGATCGCATGGTTTCTGACCCGCGGGCAGTTGCGCACCCGCGTGATCCAGAGGTCGAAGATTCGCGGCTCCTCAAGGCAGGCGAGCATGCCGATGCCATGGATCACCATTGCGGCGAGCAGCACCCACCAGGCGCGGAAGATGAGGAACAGCTCGACGCTCACAATCGCGTTGATCACGAAGAAGGTATAGGTGACGCCTGCAAACATCTGCGGGCGCGTGAGCGCCACGAACAAGGTATCCCGGCGAAGTTCCTCGGACATTGCGACCTTCCTTGGAGCGAGGCGAACACTGTGAATTGCCGGGCAGAAATTGCAAGGGGTTGCATGATGATTGTAGCGCTGCGGTTGCGGTTTGACCGGTTCGTCCTCGGCGCGCTGCGATTGATCTACGCATTTACTCTTCAGTGCGGTTTACACCGGACATCTCGGATCAATGACCACCATCCATCCTGACACGCCGCAGCGCACGATCAAGCAGCAGGCGGCGGGTCAGCCGCGTGCTGGCGGCGCAGGGTGCCTCGAATGACTGGACGCGAGGATGCAGCAATACCGGACGCGATGACTTTTTGCGATAAATCTAATTTTCTAAATTGACTCAGCTACTTTTCTCTATGATCTTCAATTCGTAGGTCAAGAATCGTACAGATCGTGATGCTAGCTGCAGAACGATCCGGCCGACATATCTGTCTGGCTTATCGGGGGGTCTCATTATGGACACATTTGTGAAGGGTGCGCTTCGCGGGTCTGGGATTACTTTTGCCTGTGCGGCGAGTATGATTTGTTCTCCCGCCAGTGCTTCGCCTATCTACATTGTCTCGCCTTCTGCGCTTGCGTTGATTGCGGCCTCGCTGCCCGCAGGCAGTCAATGTCTCTACATAACATATGACAGGAACGGCAATCGGTTGAACCGGTCCTCGTCGGTGATCGCAGCGGCGCCGGCGACGTGGGGGGTGTCGGCTTTTGGCTGCTCACGCTGGAGCGTGTCACCCTAAAAACTGAGTTTCTTCCATCGTGCATGTGACCAAAAGAATCGTCAGGGATGTCGGGCCAATGCATCTTTTTTTGATAGCGCTGCGTCGAGTTTTCGCTGCCTTTGGCGTTTTGTGTGGCCTGTTCTTGTTTGTGCTGCCGGTTCAGGCCGCTGCTCAGACGCAAGAGGACGCGGTGCTTGCGGGATGGAAGTCGGCTGCCAAGCCCGACGGGGTGTTCACGAGTCCCCATGCAGCCTGCGAGGCTCAATGGAAACATTACATGAGCCGCTTCCGCAATTCTCGGTTTAAAGGCATTCGGGCGCGAGACGATGATTGGCGGTCCGTCGACTGTGTTTGGACTACGGTACAGTATCTCTGCCCCGAGCCTGACCAAACTGGGGGTGGCTGTGGTACCATCTTGCCCGGAACCGTAAGGATTGTTTGTCCAAATGGTTATACTCCAACTGTCGATCACCGATGCCTTCTTGGTGCGGCTCGTGAACAACCGGTATGCAATGATAATGGCAAACCAAATCCGAAAACTGGTAACCCGTGCATAATATCCACTGGCGCCAAATATCTTCAGTCTCTCGATTATGCTTCCGCAGATGGTCTCTTCAGGATCGGAAGACAATATCGAAGCTCACAAATAGGGCGACCCTTTCAGCAATTTGTATTACCAAGGAGCTTGCCGAGAGGGTTGCACGGGGTCTGGAATTTCGAATTTAGCCGTGAACTGCAGTTTGGCGTGTTTTCGGGAACACCCGCTTCGCCGAACGCGACCGTGGCCGTCCTTCTGCCTGACGGCACAGGCCATGGGTTCGTTCTTCAATCGAACGGGACTTGGGTGGAAGAACCTGGTGCGGCCTTTTCGACGTCGTCGGGCAACGCAAAACTCGAGTTTCTTGGCGCTTTGCCGTCAGATCTCGCCACTATGCGCAATGTGCCTACGACATGGCGATTTACCGATCAGAATGACACTGTCTGGATCCTCGAAACCCGTGTCGGTCTGAATGGCGGGCCTTATGTCTATGGCTGGCCTAAATCGATGACAATGCGCTCCGGCTATTCCCAGATTTTCAGCTATGCAACTGACGGGAGCCTGGCGACACTTTCCGACAGCTTCGGACGTACCGCGACATTCGAATGGGAAAAATTCAACATTACTTCCCGTCCGCAAGTCCCTGCTGGATCTGCACCAGTGGCTGTGGCCGTGACGCGTGTTGGATTACCGGATGGGACGTCGCTTCGCTACCAATACGAGGATGTTCCTCCGCCTGATCCCGTCGCCTCTTATTCAGGAACGAAATGGCAGAGGTATGGCAATGGCGGCACATCTCCGAGCGGAACGCGGGTCGTCTCGATTATCATCCCCAAGCATCAGCGTCTTGCCCGGGTAGAGCGAGCGTCTGCTGACTCTGCTGTAATCGACTCTGTGCAGTATCTCTACGAAGATCAGACGTTCGGCAAACACATTACGGGCATCATCGACATCCGAGGCGAGCGGGTCGGCACTTTCACTTATGACAGCGCTGGCCGGGTAACGAAAAGCGAACTGGCTGGTGGAGTAGAGTCCAATTCGTTTGCCTATGCCATGAATGGAACATCACGTACTCGCACGGTTACGAATGAGCTGGGCAAGCAACATACTTTTACCTTTGGAGAGCTTTCCTCTGCACGCCGAGAGTACCAGCTAAGGTCCATCAGTGGCGCGGCGACCGGCACAACGCCGCCCACCTCGACTACCCTCGGATATTCTGCTGGTACTTTTCTTGCGAGCATGACCGATGCGGAAGGACGCACTGTTACGACAACGCGGGATTCCCGCGGCCGGCCGACCACGATCGTCGAGGCCAGCGGTACACCGAGCCAGCGCACAACGACTATCACCTGGCACCCCACGTTCAATCTGCCTGCCACAATCGTGACCGAACGGCTTACTGAGAGCCGCGGCTACGACGCGCAAGGCAGACTGGTGTCGCTGACGCTGACCGATACCACCAGCCACACCAGCCCCTATCCGACCAACGGGCAGGCCCGCACCTATACCTACAGCTGGGATACCAAAGGTCGGATGTTGTCGCAGAACGGGCCGCTCGCTGCCGTTGGCAGTGTGGATGACTTAACATCGTTCACTTACGACGCTGCCGGCAACATGCTGTCCATGACGAATGCGCTGGGGCAGGTCACCACCTACGCAGGCTATGATGCCAATGGTCGGCCAGCCTCGATGACCGAGCCCAACGGCGTCGTTACGACATTCGCCTATGATCCACTGGGCCGGATCGCGGCAATCACGATCAAGCACCCGGCCAATCCTGCACTCGATGCGACCACCTCGATGGTCTATGATGCTGTGGGCAATGTCACCGAGCTGGCGCTGCCCGGCACCACACCGCTGATCATGGAATACGACGCAGTAAACCGTCTGACCGTGATGCGCTTTGCGAGCGGGGAGCGGTTCGAGTTTGCCTATGATGCCATGGGCAACGTGACGCGCGAGACGGTTAAGCGCACCGACGGCTCCACCTCGCGCCTCGTGCGGCGTGAGTTCGATGAGCTCGGGCGGCTGCTTACCGAGCGCCTCGGGGTTCGCTCGCCTGCCCGGCTTGGCTATGACAAGGTCAGTAACCTCACCAACCTGACAGACCCCAACGGGTTTGCGACGGCCTCCTCCTTCGATGCGCTGGACCGGGTCGTCTCGACGCTGGCGCCAGATGGGGGCACGCAGGTATCGACATATGACAAGCAGGATAACGAAGTCAGCTTCGCCGATCCTATCGCGGTGACAACGCAGTTCATCTACAACGGCTTTGGCGAGATGATCCGTGAAATCTCGCCCGATCGCGGCACCAACACCTACGAATATGACGCTGGTGGGCGGATGACCAAATCGACCGACGGGCGCGGACAGGTGGTCAACTACACCCACGACATCCTAGGGCGCGTCACCCAGATGGTGCCGGTCGGTCGACCTGCTTCCGAGGTGATTGCGTATCACTGGGACACAGGCGGACTGGCCGCATCCTACGGCGTCGGGCGGCTCGCGAAGGTGGTCGATGGTTCTGGGACGACCCTGTTCCAGTACGACCATCGCGGCAATCAGACGGTGCAGCAGCAGGTGATCGGCACCAGCACCGCGGCGCAGCTCGCCTATAGCTATGACCTTGCTGACCGGATCACGCAGATCACCTATCCCTCGGGCCGTCAGGTTCGCTACGGTTACGACACGCTTGGCCGCGTGAATCTGGTCGAGACCCGCGCCAACGCCGCCGCGCCAACGTGGCAGGTGGTCGCCAGCGGACATCAGTATGAGCCGTTCGGGCCGGTCAAGGCCATGGCGCTGGGCAACGGGCTTGCGGTATCGAACGACTGGGGCACGGATGGTTTTCTGGCCGAACGCCGCCTCGTCGCGACCAGCAGCGGCACGGCGCTGTCGCACCTTGCCTATGGCCGCGATGAGGTTGGGCGGATCGGTGCGATTGCCGATCAGCTGACCCCGGCGAACTCGGTTCTCTATGGCTATGATCCGGTCGGGCGGCTGACCATGGCGGTATCGAGCAGCGGAAGTACCGGGTCGGAGACCTATGCCTACAATTCTGGCACCAACCGTCTTGCCTCGGCCACAGACGCCAGCGGCACGCGGACGGTCAGCTATGACGGGCGCGGCAATACGGTGGCGGATACGCGTCCGAGCGGGGTGGCGGTTGCGGCGAGCTATGATGGCCACGCGCGGCTCCAAAGCTACGACCGCACCAATATCGGTGCGCAGACCTACACCTATAACGGCCTCGGTGACCGGGTGCGGGTGGTGAAGCCGACCGGCACGCGGCACTTTGTCTATGACAGTCAGGGCCGGGTGGTGGCCGAATATGGCGCGTCGTCTGCCGAGGTGAAGGCCGAGTTCATCTGGGCGCTGCCGCCTGCTGCGAACGATAACTCACCCTTCGGCGGCGATGACGGGATCGTCGGCTATGCCCCGCTCGCACTCGTAACGACCAACACGTCGAGCCAGCTTACGCTTTACTGGGTCCACGGCAACCACCTCGGCGTGCCGATCGTCACCACCAACGCGCTGGGACAGGTAGTCGATCCCGGCAGCGACTTCCTGCGCCCCGGCTTCCCCGGCCAGAGCCAGGTCCTGAGCGACCTCTACTACAACCGCGCACGCGATTATGACCCGGTGCTGGGGCGATATATCCAGGCGGACCCGATTGGGTTGTTGGGGGATGTGAATCCTTACCTTTATGCCAATGGCGATCCGGTCAATATGATCGATCCAAATGGATTGACGGCGAATGCTTGGCTTGCGTCAGGGCAGTTTGCGGGCATAGCGATAGCCGGTGATGCCCTTGCGGCAGTCAATGCCCGCAATGCTGGTGGAGCCTATTGCTTCGGCAGCTTCGACACCCAACAGTTCCTATTCGATGTTGCATTTGGTTATGGTGCCGGAAAGCTGATCGGCCTCGGGTGGAGGTTGGGCTCTCGGTCTCCATTTTTAAAAGCTCTGGCGAAAGATACCTCTGGAGAGCTTAGGCTTCCCGGTTGGCATGGAAACCATCGATTGAATCCTAACCCTCAACACAACTATGATATTCTCGACAAAAATGGGCGAGTAGTGAAGAATGGAGTCGGTACTGGCTTTGCAGAGGACGGCGTTTCCAAACGTGCGCAGGCGCAGCTCAGAGCTGGGGAGACATACAGGATCACTGATAGGCATGGTTTCGGACCTGCAGCTAGAGGGGCGGCTTACGATCGGGAGGCCCTCCGCTCTCGTCAGCATGCTGAAGCAGGCGAGCCTATGACTAGACACAAAAGGCCAGGGCCAAGAAAGTAATGAAAAAGCATCTATCGATTCAGATCGCAGTGGATGAAACCTACAGCGATTTGGAAAGCAAAAAGATTGCGTTTAGTACGCGCTCATTCTGCAATTTCATTGAAAGGAAATCTTTGACGTTTTCAGAATTTAAGGAAAACAATAACATTGTATTCATAATTTCACGAGAATTGAAGTCTGAACAGATAATAAAACTTCAAGATCCAAAAATGATAGAGATCCAATTATTTTGGAATATTATTAATTTATGTGAACTTGATTCCAATCAATTAAATGCTACCTATGTTAATATTATGAAATCTGGATTAAATTTACTAAAGAAGAAACTTGAATTTCCTTATCGTGAGTGGTTAGAGGCGATATTTGAATTTGAAGGCATTTTTTACAAGAACGAATGGGTGCAATCGGAGGCGCATTGGAGGAGTATTAATTTTAGTTCGAACGTTACCGCTTGTTTGACTGTAGAGGAATTCATTCTAACACAAGTAGTGCATGAGGGTCATATCAAAATTGATGAGAAAATTATTTACCGGTGCAAGCCGAGAGAGATATTATTCGATGATTATCTTGGAAGACTAATCCTCAAAGACTATCGTAAAATAATTTATGCAAATAAGTATAATATAATATCTGAGTTTGATATTCGCAAAAAAATGATTGAACTAAATTAGCATTATTCTTGTAATTCCCATCGAATGGAAATGGACGTTTATGTCTTCAATTGGCAAGCGCGCTTTGCAATTACACAATAGCGCCCTCGCGAGTTTCGTTACGTTGTTACTTTACGGTCGAGGTGATAATTATCTTACTCGACAGGAGGTCTGGGGCTGTAAGAAATTTTCGGGCTCGGCTGTCAAACTCCAGAAGATCAGAAAGGCTTAGGAAAGCGATGCGTTACTCCTCGACCCTCCTCGCGGTCATCGGATCGCTTCTCGCCACCGCCGCGTCTGCACAGGCGCCGCAATGCACAGTCCCCAACACGCTGGTGAACGGCCAAGTCGCAGATGCCACCGACGTGATGGAGAATTTCAACGCTGTGGCCGACTGCGTCGAGAGTGCGAGGGGCGACACAGTCACTCACGACGGCACGCCTGCGACCGGCCAGGTCGCGGTATTCGCGAGCCCCACCGGCATCACCGGCGGCAACCTGACGGGCGACGTAACCACCTCCGGCGCCACCGCCACGCAGCTCGCACCCTCGGGAGTTACGCCGGGAACCTATAACAACGCCACCGTCACAGTCGATGCCAAGGGCCGTGTGACCTCCGCCTTCAGCGGGCCCATCGGGGGCGGCAGCGGCATACTCGCCTTTACCACCCTGTTCTATCAGTCGGCCTACACTCTGCCCGCCGGAACATCGACCATCCTTAACGTGACCAATGCGAACGAAGTGATGGTCATTGGCCACAACATTACCAAAAGCGTGACCGGGGCAATCAATGTCCAGTTCAGTGTGGACGGGGGCGCCACGTATGTTTCGACCAACGTCTACCTGCTAGATATCAGCACAGCGGGAGCTGTGGGGACCAACCCCACATCGATCGGCTTGACCGACGTGACGACCTCTGCGCGGAGCTTCTATCTTCATGTCCCCAATCTGAGGTCTTCCACGCCGAAATTCTTTCTGGGCAGCCGGGCCGGAATTTTCCCGGTTCCAAGTCCCATCACTCATATTCGCGTTTATTCGACTGCAGGCAACGTCACGGGCGGGTCTTTGACGGTTTTGGCTCGATAGCGATGCCATGCTGCGCACAATGAATCTTGTCGCGTTTTGGGATGCTGGATTGGCTCTCAGCACTCCAGCTGATTTGCCTCTGTCATGAGCGCAATCGGGGCGGCTACCAATTGGTTCATGGCACTGCTTGCCGGACCGATTGTGACAACCTTACTGATTATTGCGGTCGCAGCATTTGGCTTCTCTTTGCTTTTTGGCCGCCTGTCCCTCCGTAGAGGCTTCGAGATAGTGATTGGCTGCTTCGTCCTCATAGGAGCAGCTGATATCTCGGAATCAATGCTGGGCAATGTCCCGGGCGAGACCGTGCCCGCCTTGCCGGTAGCACCGGTCTCGATTGACGAAGGCGCCTTGCCCCCTCTGGGCCCAGATCCGGTCCCGGCGCGAAGATCAGGCAATCCGTTCGACCCATATGCTGGAAGTTCAACAGTGAATTAGGGTCCGGACTGTCTACAGCCTGCGTGTTTCGGTAAGTCCCGGACAGCGATTCTGGTAAGTCCCGGACAGTGATTTCAGAAAGTCCCGGACGGGCATTTCACTAAGTCCCGGACAGTTTGCGTGATTGGTCAAGGAGTGCGCC
>Ga0164293_10002353_pt1 | contig 16058 bp, 12 predicted proteins | sample GEODES118metaG_FD_111487 | JGI IMG/M metagenome (GOLD analysis project Ga0164293, IMG submission 111487) | Eutrophic lake water microbial communities from Lake Mendota, Wisconsin, USA - GEODES118 metaG | ecosystem: Environmental > Aquatic > Freshwater > Lake | place: USA: Lake Mendota...
CATCAATATACTTCTTAACTTGTTCTAAAGTATTATACCAAATAATATCATTATCTAAAAAGTATTCTTTGTATTTATCATCAGTTGTAAAGTCAGACCATTTATTATAAATTTCTTCTGATGACATAATGTTTATTTTATTTTTATAATTAGTTTGTTGATTACTAATCCAATAACCTAAAGTTTTAATTTCTTTATCTTTATCAACTTGAGATGGTCTCTTTTTATTATCATCAATATATTCTTTCAATTCTTTTAATTTATTCATCCATATTGACGCATTATTTTTCAGTGATCCAATACTATCAAAAATTAATTCACATTTAAATTCTACATCTTTCATTAGTTCTTCATTATTGTCATTATTAATTTCATCTTCTTCAATAATATTATCAATATCAAAATAACCACCAAAGGTTTTAGTTTGGTATGATTTTTTTATTCTAGAATCATTCTTAGCCATTACTTTCATAAAATTACAAATTGATTTTTCATCATCAATTACACTAAATGGTAATATTACATTTGCCATTTTCTTTTCAGGATGTAATCGAAGTGATCTTCCAATAATTTGAATCAAAGTTGTACTAGATGATGGTAATGACATAAAACATACACCTTTAGTAATTGGTGCATCAAACCCTTCAACTAATATTTTTACATTAACTAGAAAAGACAATTTACCAGATTTATAATTTGAAACTATATTATTACGAGTCTTTTTGGATGTATTACAGTCTATATATTCAGAAGAACCCTTTTGAATAGAGTTTAATAATGCATTAATTGATTTACCATCTTTCTGAGAATTACAGTAAATAATAATATTACGATAGTTCTTTATTAGATATTTGCAAACTGAATAATAAGTAGGATCTTCTGCAAAAATAGGAATATTAATTGTATAGTCACATAAATAACCATTATCAATCATTTCTCTAATATCTTTCTTATAAAATTTAAAAGCATCATGTTTGTCAATTGTTGCGGATAAATAAATATTATTATTCAGTTTGGAAAACTCTTTAATTATTTTAATAAAACTTTTATTATCACAATTTTCATTTTCTTGACAATCATCATCTTCTTCATTATCTTCATTATCTTCTTCTGGATCTTGATAAATTTCTGGTTTTATAATGTGATGTGCTTCATCAACAAAAATTTTAGCAAAGGTTTCAACATGATCTTTTATAATACCTACACTATTAAATACACAAATTGTAATATCCTTATCAGATTTGAATTCATTATTAGAATCACCAATCAATTGTATTTTAGATTTCATTTTAGGATGATATTTAATAATTTCATCTTTGATTTGCTCCATTAATATAATTCTAGGAACCATAATTAAATACCTAACTTTTGATTGTAATGAATGGGTAATAATAAAATTTTTACCGGTCCCAGTTGGTAAACAGATAATTAAATTTTCATTATTCATATCATTAATTAACTTAATACATTCTTCTTGATAATCCCGTTTTTCAATTATAATATCATTTTTAAAATGATAAGGCGGATTTTCAACCAAGTCTTTACAATATGATAGAATTTCTGCTCTAGGATATGTTTTATCAATGAAATGTTTAAATCTAAGTTTTTCATTTAAATTATCAGATAATTGACTTTCTTTATTTCGAGTAATAATTAATTCATTCCATCTAGATTTAAAGTTACCAGATTCATCACGATACATGAGACTACCAAAAAATGTAGAACATTCTTTCCATGTTAATGATTGTTGTCTCAATTTACATTGTACAATTGTATCAATTAAATTACAAGCATCTATACCAGTATCATTTCGAGACATTTGTTTTTCTTCTTTAAATGTCGGGTCAATATCATTATATTCATAAAATGGTGTATTGTATTCTTGTGTTAGTTTGATACATGAAAAGTATTCAAATATTTTATGTAAATCTGATTTATAATCAAAATCGTCAATGTTTTTTCCAGAATTTAAAAGATCAGTGACTCTTTCATAAATATAAATATTATATCTTTGTATTAATAGATCTTTATCCATAATGAACAATATTTTGTATTATATTACTAATAACAGTTTTGTTTATTTTCAATTTTTCCCAAAAAGTATTTTTTGTCAACACTTTTTGGCAAAAAGTGTTTTTTGATAAAACTTTTTTTCTAAAAAAGTTTAATAAAATTGAAATAAAGGAATGGTATATATTATTATTTAGATACAAATCATGGGAATCCCTGGGTATTTTTCACGCTATAAGAATAAATTTCCTAATACAATTATTAAACACAAATTAGAATTAATTGATGCTTTATTTTTAGATTTCAATTGTGGTATTCATCCATGTTGTCGAAAATTTGCAAGAGAAAATTACAGTCATACACGTAAAGAAATATGTGAAAAATATATGATCGATGAATGTCTTAATTATCTTATTAAAATTATTAAATATGCTGGACCACGTCGTCTTGTTTATGTAGCAATTGATGGTGTTGCACCACGAGCAAAAATGGTCCAACAACGTAATCGCCGCTTTAAAAGTATCAAAGAACGTGAAATGGATAATGAAATCAAAAAACGCACTGGTTATCGTGATCCTAATGTTTCAAAAGAACTTCAAGAATATGAAGAAGAATCATGGGACACCAATGCTATTTCACCTGGAACCACATTCATGGCAAAACTGTCTGATGCTATCAAAAAATATTTTAAAGAAACCGATGATCCATTTTTTGAACAATTAACAATTATTATTTCAGATTCTAATCAACCAGGTGAAGGAGAACACAAAATCTTGGACTACCTTCGTCAACATCAAGATGAAATCCTTCCAAACCATAATATTATTATCTATGGACTTGATGCAGATCTAATTATGTTGGCAATGGTATCACATATTAATCGGATTTATCTTCTTCGTGAAGCGGATGAATTCGGTAAAGAATACCATGATGGTGGTACAAGTTTTTGTTATTTAGATATTGATTTATTTAAATATTCAATCATGGAAGATTTGTCATCAAAAATCCCTCATAAAATGGATGTAACTGATCAATTACTATTAGTCGATGATTATATTTTCCTCTGTTTTATGATTGGTAATGATTTTCTTCCAAACCTACCTTCCCTTCATATTAAAGATAGTGGCCTTGAACTTTTGACTGAAATTTATACAAGTTTCTTTACTTCTCGAACAAAACCAATAAAAAAATATGAATGGGTTCGTGATTCTGCAATTTACACTGGTGATGTTGGAGGTGCAGAACTTGAGGGAGGATGGCGAAAGGATAAAGGAAACTTCACACAAACGAATCAATATGATTATTTAGTTAATATTGAAAAATGCACAATTAACCAATCATTTCTATTAGAAATTTTGGAAAGACTTGCAAATTCAGAAAACGATATGATGCGTCATCTTGAGGAGAAACGTAGTCATTTGCGACCGTATAATAAAACAACAAATAATCAATATGAAGTTGAGAAAAATCAATTAGAAAACTGGCCGATTATTCATCGACTTGAAGAAAAACGTATTGATATTCGAAACAGTGATAATAATTGGCCAATTCGTTATTATAAACAATGTTTTCATTTCGAAGCCACTTCTCAAAACATTGAAGATGTATGTTTCAAATACATTCAAGGTTTGTTATGGACATTAAATTATTATTATAAAGGATGTATGGCATGGGATTGGTATTATCCGTATCATCATGCACCAACTATTAATGATATTCATAAATTTGTCGAAAACGTTGATAAATGGAAATCAGTTCGTCTGCATAAGTCAACACCATTTCGGCCATTTGAACAATTGATGTTTATTCTGCCACCGGAAAGTAAACATTTGTTACCTGAAAGTTATCAATCATTGATGACGAGCAATTCTCCGATTGCACAATATTATCCCGAAACATACAATTTCGATGGTATTTTTAGACGTTTCTTTTGGCAATGTCCGCCGATTTTACCTCCGATTAATTCACAACATCTCAAGAAATCTTTGCAACGTAAAACATTAAGTAAAGAAGAACAATTACGTGATCAAATTACAGATCCTGAAGTCATTAAAGGTTCTAAGGTAGGTCTAATGTAATGGATTTAGATTTAGATTTAGATTTAGATTTATAAAAAAAAACAGTTATCCAGTGTTTCATGGCTAACTCATCATTAAGCATAACCTAAGGATGAACTTCGTCGTAGGACGAAGACAGCGATATGTAGTGACCAGTTTTCGAGTTGTAAAGAAAGGTCTCGCCGGTTGCTTTGTCTATCCAATATGCCCACCCAGCAGGGAGGGTAGGTTCGTGTCGGACATAGCCAGGTGCAGGTTTGACAAGCATGGTTGTAAAATACTAATTAAATATATCACTATTTTTATTCAATTTTTCAGTAAACATCATTCTAAATTATGATAAAAAATTTTTTATTATTTACACCGTTGAAGATTTAAATTGCCTATTTTTTAATTTTAAATATTTATAAAATAAATGGTAATTCATAAAAGTGAAGATTATAAAACTATTGCTGTTAAATATTATTTAGAACAAAAAAATACTAACTATACTAAAACTTGTAAAATATTTAAATGTTCTCAAAGGAGTCTTAAAAGATGGATTAAAAGATATGAATCCGAACATTCAATTAAAAGACATAATAGAAAACCTATATCATATAAAATTACAAAAGAACAAGTTAAATATACAATTAAAAAATTAAAAGAAAATGAACAAATAACAATGGATGAATTAACTAAAATCGTTAAGAAAAAATATGATAATTTAGACATAACATCTCAACATTTAGGTCAAGTTATTAGAGATAATAATTTTACAAGAAAAAGAACAAGACATAATCATTATCCTAAAGAAAGATATGGGGTTAAAACTAATTTAAAAAAAGAAATAACTGACTTCTATAAAGAAATTAATAAATATACATTAGATAAAATCATTTGTTTAGATGAAACGTCAATAAAACCTTCTCTAATACCGGAATATAGTAAGTGTTATCTTGGAAAAAGATGTATTGTAAAAACAGATGATAATTATTTTTTTAGATCATTTACTTTATTATGTGCTATATCAAATTCTAAATGTATTGGGTCTTGTTTATATCAATCAGGTGGTATGAATAAAGAAAGATTTGTTGATTTTTTAAAGGAAAATATATTTACTAAATATAAAAATCATTTAATTGTTTTAGATAATGCTGGAAGTCATAATAATGAATATGTAAAACAAGCAATATTAGATAGCGGTAATAAATATTTATTTTTAATTCCATATAATCCAGATTTAAATCCTATAGAACAATGGTTTAGTCAATTAAAACATTATTTGAAACTTAATAAAAAAGTTCTAAAATATGAAGAAATAAAAAATGAAATACAAAATGCTATAAACAAAATTAAAAAAGAAAATTATAAAAATTATTTTGAACACGCATATAATAAAAATATTTATAACAAAATTAAGAAAAAAGATTCTACATTAAAAAGAAAACTTAAAAATTATAAAGAATAAAATATATAAATATACATTTTGTATAAAAATATAAAAATCATGAAACTAAAAAGTATTTTATATAAAAAAGAACAAGATGAAATAGTTAATAAAATTATAAATATTTTAGAATTAGATAATGAAAATAGTATAATTTTATATAATCTTGACAACAATAAAAATAAAATAGATCATATATTAGGATTAATACCTGAAATAAGAAAATATTACAGTTTTTCTATGATAATAGGTGCTTCAGAACCAACAAAAGCAAAAAGACCTTATTTGTCAATAATAAGACAATTAACAAAAAGTAAATATAAATTAAATAGTTATGATTATAGAATAAAACAAGATGGTAAAGAAGATATTAGAACTAAAAAATATATTTTTGAATTATTATAATTTTTAATTTATTTTTCATATGCTTTTCTACATAGAGGACATTTTTTTGAACCAAAAACTGACCCAGTGGTTGTTTCAGATAATTCAATTGATTCATTTTCAGCATTATTATATTTTTCATATTGTTCTGGATTTTCACGACTCCATATTTGAATTACCCCAAGGTTTTCATCATCACCAAAATATTCATAACAATAACATTGTTTTCCTCTTATAGGATTTATACAACCATTTGGACAAGGAGGACAACCATAAGGTACTGGTGACAAATGATATCTAGATTCATCCCAAAACAGTATATCTCTCGAACAATTACAACAAAACCAATGACCACAATTAGCTGGAAATTTAACTTGTTTTTCTAAACCAAAACAAACATCGCATTCTTCATTTTCAGGACAATCTCTAAATTCTAATTCATTCCATCCAAAACTTCCAATTTTAAACCAAGAACCACAAGTCATACATAAATAATTAGCGTGGCATTCATAATGGTCTAATGGAACAGTATGATGACATAACTCATAATTTTTACATTTAATACCATATTGACCAATATCATCATAACCTAAATTATTATTTTCATATTCAAAATCTCTATATTCCATATAATTAGATGAATTCATTTTATGTAATATTATATACTTGTATTTATATTTTATTTTATGTCCATTTTTTGCGCGTTTATTTTTTGAAATTAAAATCTTTTTATATAATAAATAGAAATTTAGAAATGGATAAAAATAAACCACCTGATAAAAAGATGGATTATTATAAATCTATTAAAGTACCACTTAAACATATTATAAAAAATCCAGATATTAATATACCTAAAATAACAGAAGCCGTTATTAAATGTAATAAAATAGTTATTAATGCTTTGATGTTTATGAAATTATATTTATTAGATTATTATGAAAAAAATAATAAATTACCAATAATAGATCATGTATTTGTTAATTCGTGTATGAAAATTTTATGTAATAAACATCCATCTGGAAGACCACCAAAACCAGAAGTTAAACAAATGAAAGATACATTAACACTCTTTTATAATTCAGATTATAAACCATTAATTAATGACGTTGATTTAGATTATACCCATCTTAATACAGTTCTTGATTATTTAACAACAAGTATTATAACAATGTATGAAAATAATATTAAACAACATTATATTGAATATGTTGAAAGATATGTTAATATAATTTGGAAAAAGAAAGCAACTTTAATCAAAATAAAAGATGAAAATAAAGATGAAGAAAAAAGAAAAGAATTAATAAGTGTATTTTGTAATGAACTACGTAAAATTAAAAATGATATATTAGATATTTCATCAAAAAAATATAAATCAGATACTAAATATCATCAATGGATTAAAGATGCTAAAAAAATTATAATTCCAAATAAACAAAAATATACAAAAGATAATTTGTATTATGATTTACATTGTAATCCACAAGATTATCTAAATTGCATGATTAAAATGATGAAAGAAGTTGAAGAAGAAAATGTTATGATTTATAATATGTTTCCAATGAGAAATGATTTAATCTCACATCATATAAGACTTGATACAACAACATTGGTTCATTTACTAATGACAAAAAAGCAAGGTATTAAAGATGATTATTTAACAGAGGGTAATCTTAAAAAAAATGAAGATAAGATTTGGAAATTTTTCTTTAGAACAGAAAGACAATGTTTTAAGAAACCAAATTATACATTTCATCATATGATAGATACAGATGGTGTTAGTTGTTCAATATTATTATTAAGAAATGATATGATCGGTAAAAGAGTTCCAAATGGTAAAACGGGAATATGTAATGAACAATATATTGATGAACTATCTGACTATACAGATTTAAAAAATAAAAAAATAGTTGGAATTGACCCCGGAAAAAGTGATATTTTATATTGTGTTGATAATGATAATAAAAAAGCAAAAGAATTTAGATATACACAAGATAGCCGAAGAAAAGAGTGTAAAATAAAAAAATATTCAAAAATCATATTAGAATTTAAGAAAGAAAAAATAGATAATAAAACTGTTGTTGAATATGAAACAGAATTATCAAAACTTAATAGAAAAACTTTATCAATTGATAAATTTAAAGAATATATTAAAAAGAAAAGTGAAATAAATAGTAAATTATATGATTTTTATGAAAAATATATATTTAGAAAACTAAAATTAAATGGATATATAAATAGAAAAAAAAATGAACAAAAAATGATTAACAATTTTAAGAAAATTTTTGGAACATCGGATAATACTATTATCGCGATCGGTGATTTTGAACAAAAGAAACATATGAAATATAAGGAGCCTATTAAGGGTGTAGGTATGAGAAAATTATTTAGACAAAATGGATATAAAGTTTATTTGGTAGATGAATTTAGAACTAGTTGTATGTGTTCTAAATGTAAGAAAGAAAGTGCTAAATGTGATAAATTTATCACAAGAGAAAACCCAAAACCATATAGAAGTGGTAATATCTTAGTTCATGGGGCAACACGTTGTAAAAACTGTAACGCTGTATGGAATAGAGATGTTAATGGAGCCACAAATATATTTCGTATTAGTAAAAATGCGATAAATGAAACAAAACGACCTAAATATTTATGTAGAACTAAAAAAGATGAAGAAAATGACAAAAATAAAATTAAAAGGGTCGTTAAAAAGAAAGATAATGCTTCAGTTAGGGTTGTCGCCTTAACATAACCATAATTTACTTGCTTTGAAATAAGCGAACCTTAGAGATTTATTTTATTGAGTAAAATCGGCAATTTAAATCTTCAAGGGTGTAAAGATAAACAATCAATAATGACTCAAATAGATCAATATTTTGGTAATTTTAATGACTTTGTCACCGACAAAGATGTATTATTAATTAGTGATACTGAAGGTTATGTATCAACTTCTCTAAAAGAAAAGGTTATTGCGCATACAAAAAAATCAGAAGGAGTAGTTATTATCAATGGTGATATGTCTGATTATACAATTCCAGGAGGCCCTCCTGATTATACAAAACCAGAAAGATTCTGTTTTTTAGAACTTGTTGATTTAGCTAATAAAAATCCAAATAAAGTTAAAGTTACAATTGGTAATCGCGACTTAAACAAACTTAATTTATGGCAATTAGTTCAAGTCCAGGATAATACACAATGGTGGAGAAATGGTGATAAAGTTGAAGAAGTTGAAGAAATTGCAAGAACAATTGCAGTAAGTCCTCCTGATTGGATTGTTCAAGATTTAACATCATTTTGGCCATATTGGAATCAAAAAAATGAAAAGATTACATCTTGGGTTGGTTGGAAATCAAGAAACGAAAAATTGTCATTATTTGACAGATTTAATGCTATTTTTGGTGCTGATCCTTCGGTTGGTACAATGAGTGCTGGAAATTTATTATGTGGTATTGCAACTGAATTAAGATTATTTACTGATATTGTAATGAAAAAACCCAAAACTGATGATGACAATAATTTATTGGCTGCATTAGTTTTTACAGTATTTGCTAGAATATTAGATCCTGAATTGGCAAAAAATCCTCAATGGAAATATGATGGATGTTTATATAAATTATTAACTGAACAACCGTTAGTTGGATATGCAAATGTTAATGAACAAATATATTTATTTTCACATGGTGGTATGCATTCATCTTTTAACAAAGATTTGTTAGGTAAAATGAATGAGTTATATAATTCAAATAAAGCAAAAACATTATTTACAAATCAAACACATGATATAATGAATACTACTTTTCAAAAAGGTGGTGTAATATTAACCCTTGATGATTTAAGTAATTTTAATAATTCGGTAAAAACTCAAATAGATAAATTTTATTCTCAACCTAATCAAGCAACACAACATTTATTATTAAAAACATTGGTTGGTTTAGCATGTCCAATTGGTAATAACCCTGTATTTGGGAATGATAAATATCAATTTCAATCACCAATTATGACAGGATTTAAATCAATCTTAGTTGATGAAAATAAAGTATATGAAAGTGATAACATTGTTAACATTTTAGGTCATAGTCCAATTGGTTTTGGTTATTCATTTGGAATTTCTAAAAAAGGTCAAAAAGTTATCTGTACAGACTTTTCAAATACTTTCCTAAAATCAAGTAAAGATACTGCTGATTTTGATGGAAATGATCTTACATTACATCTTAAATTTACTACAGGTGAATTTTATCTTGATGGTAAAGTTGTGATGAAAGAAAAACCTATTGCAAATGAATTTAATAAAATGCCACCTGATGCAGAGGTGAAGGGTGTTTTTGCAGAGCCTGTGGCTTTATCAACCATTAAAGCTCAACCATCATTTACAATAGTATTTGATGGTAATACCTCAATTAATTTTGATGATACAAATAATCAAAAATATAGAGGTGCAATTTACCATGGAACAGGTAAGATTAAAGAATCTACAGTTAAGGTGTTTTCATTTGATACAAACCGTAAAAAGTATCTTAATAACTTAGTTCTAGTTGATGTACCTTCTGTACAAAGCGGTGGACACATAAAGAAAAACACTAGAAGTCTTAAGAAATTAACACATAAAAAGAATAAAAATACAAATAAAAAACAAAAACAAAAATCTAAAAAAAATCGTAAATGAATATGAAATAAAAACCGTATAAGATTTTTTATACAATTTGTATGTATGTTAGAATTTTCTATTAAAACAAAACTAAGAGACACTAAGGATGCTCTTAATTTTAATCTACCTAGTTTTAATTTATCAACATGTCAATTATCAGAAATAGAAGACCCTAGTCAAAACTTTTTCTATAATTTCAAAGAGAGACAATTATTAAGTGGTGTTAAAGATAAAATCGATCTAAATAATGCTTCGAAAGATTGGGATAAAAGTAAAAAGATTAGTAATGTTTATGAATTGATTCATATTTCAAATAATAAAATGAAAAGTGAAAGTATTTCTAGATATGACCCTCTAAGTCGTTCTTTTTTTAAATTATGGGAAATAATAAATTATTTCGGTTTAATCAATACAAGAGACCCAATAGTAACCGCTCATTTAGCCGAAGGACCTGGTGGGTTTGTTGAAGCATGTTTATATTATCGTCAAAGATTAATAAAAATTTATCCATTACTAGATAAGTATTATGGTATTACATTGAATCCATATTCTAAAGAAATCCCTGGATGGAGTAAGGCTAATAACCTCATTCGTCAATTTAAAAAAAATATCGAGATCGATTATGGTGTTGACAATACAGGTAATTTATACAATGTTCAAAACATTAGATCTTTTTCACGCAAAATTAAGAAAGGTTGTCCTGGTGCAGACTTGATCACAGCAGATGGTGGTTTTGATTTTTCAGTTGATTTCAATAAACAAGAACCATTGGCGCATCAATTAATTTTAGCAGAATTATTGACTGGAATTAAATCACAGAAATTAAAAGGATCCTTTATTTGTAAAATATTTGATAGTTATTCAATGATAACGATTCAATTACTATACTTTATTTCATGTTTATACAATGAAGTATATTTGGTAAAACCATTGACTAGTCGACCGGCTAATTCAGAGAAATACATTGTTGCACTGGATTACAAAGGATTTAAAACAAACCAAGTTGAACAATATTATATTAGTCAATTGGAGCAAATACTTGACCAATGGGAAGATATTACATCTAAAGGATTCGTAATTAAATCCATTTTTGAAACACCTCCTAGTTATTTTTTTGATAGAATCAATGAATATAATGCAGTTGGATATAAACAACAGTGTGAATATATTGATAAAATATTAAAAACTATTGAAAATAAACCTTCATGGTGTGAATTAGAAAACATATTGGATCAACAGACAGAAAAAGCGATTGAATGGTGTCAAGAATATCATTTGTCGGTTAATTTGGAAAGTTATTTTTATCAAAAATATCAACATCGTAAAAAACTTAAATCGTCTGAAGAAAATAATAAGAAATATGGGGAATACATTAAAGAACTAGATAAATATTTTGAGAACTTCATCTCCTACTAAACTTTTTAGCGCTTTGGTGGCCTAAAGTCCACCAAGACTGAAAAAGTTTTAACAAAAATAAACTTTTTAGGAAAAAGTTTTAACAAAAAAAATGATAAAATACGAAAAATAATAAATATTTTCAAGATAGTATACTAATAAATTTAATCCATCAAATACTTATTTTTTTTTTGTTTTATATTTAACCACCACCTACAATTTTGTAGACGGTATGATTAGAAGGGCATTTGCCTACACGCATTTTCATTGTGCGTTTTGATGTTTTCTTGCTAACATCTTTCATATCACGCATAACAACGCGTTTACGGCATTGAACGCAGTAACCTTCGTTGGCTTTCATTGGGGTCTTCTTTGATTTCTTTGATTTCTTTGAAGCACCACCAACCATTGGTTTCTTTTGTGATGAACCACCAACCATTGGTTTCTTTTGTGATGAACCACCATTCATTTTCTTGCATGCACCGCCGGCAGCCTTATATTTGCTATTTGAGCTTGATACAACCATTTTTAATTTTTATTTTATAATGAGAAAAAAATAAAATAAACGCATTAAACTTTTTTAGAAAAAAAGTTTTAACAAAAAATAAACTTTTTTAGAAAAAAAGTTTTAACAAAAAATAAACTTTTTTAGAAAAAATGGTCAAAAATAACAAAAAATAAAATTAAAATTAAAATTATCAAAAAGGGTTTAATATTAAATAATATTATAAAATAATTATATAAATCAAAAATGAATTCCGAAGTTGTTGAACAAATCGAAGATCTTATGCGTTGTCGCAAAAATTATAAAAATGAAAACAGCAGTATTACCGAAGAACAATTCAAGACCCGTATGGCTGAACGTTTTTCAAATTTATCAGAAAATTTCCCAACTATTTTTGAAAAAACAGTATCGGGTTTTTTTGAAAATCCAGAGGAATATAATCGTCTTCAAATGGCGATGTCACTTATTACACGTACAAACCAAGGTCTAGTTAGTAAAGAAGACGGTGAAAAACAATTTGGTCAACATCTTGTTGATAAATATGTTACCCCTAATCTCCCTGAAAATAAGAACAAATAATTAAATCACTCACATCATAAATTTTCTTTTATTTTTGACCACACTTTTTTCTAAAAAGTGTTTTTTTGTTAAAACTTTTTTCCTAAAAAAGTTTAAGGTGAAACATATATTTTTGAATATTTGATTTTAGATATATATAAATCCATTTCTTGTCTTTCTTGTAGCATTTTTTCAAAATTATTTTCAATATCATTGTTATTAGAAGGAATTTTACTTTCTAAACTATCAATCTTTTGCGAGGTTAATGCTTTTTTATAATCAGATAAAGTTAAATCTCCGAATGTTTGAGTATAATCGCTTTTTTTTCCACCATTGATATCATATCCATTTGTTTGATTAAAGTTAAAAGATCTTGGTTCAGTATATTCAATAATTTCGGATGTAAATTCATGTAATGGTTTTTCAATTAATTCATCATCTCTTTCTAATTTTACACCATCTTTATTATATATTAAAGATTGATCCATAATCTCACCATAACCATTAGTTAATAATGATCCTTGGTCGTTAACATCCCTTTCATTTTCAAATTTTTTATTAAAATCTGATAACCAAATATGTGCTTCTTCGTAAACTTGACTAAATGGTGGAGGAACCATTGTCTGTTCTTTCATAAAATCTTTAAATTCTTTTTCAATAGCATCAAACGTTGAGTCTTTTTCGTCTTTTAATTCAATCTGTTTTTTAATATATAAATAAGAATTTTGAAGAATTAACATATCATCCGAATTACCACCCTTATCTGGATGACATATTAATGCAAGTTGGAAATAGTTACTTTTTAATTCTTTCATTGAAATATTTGGATTTTTACTATCAAAACCTAAAAGATCAAAGGGATTGATCAAACTATATGTTTTATCTAATTTATCTTGCATTATTTTATTTTAACTTATGGTATCATTTTTTATATTGAATTTTTAGAAAATAAATAATAAAATTGATTATTACTAAATTAGAGATTTAATAGATGATATATATTTGTTAATATGATTGATATTGAATATTCAAAAAATAATAATCGGAAATTTAATAATACTAATATTATAATACCACAATATTGTCAAACTTGTAATTGTATCAAAGAAAATCCAAATGAAAACTTTAATCACAATTCCTTTTGTTCAGTAGATTGTTTTAATATTGCTTCACAAAAGCATGGTGGTGGTGCTATTTTACCATTGCAAATGTATCAAGGTGAACCGTGTTTTATCTTAATTAAAGATGGTACTAGAAATGAAGATATAACAGAATTACCTGGTGGTAAAAAACAAATTCATGAAGGTGCTGGTAAAACATGTGCTCGAGAAGGTACAGAAGAACTAGGATTACGAAAAACTATTAAACATCATTATTTAGAGAAAAATGGTATTCGACTATTAACTTGGTTTAATAAATGTGAACCAATTAATCATTTTGAAAATACAATTGAAGAAGGTAATTGTTTCAATTATACCGTTTATGTGATTGTTATTGAAAATTTTGATATTATTGAAGCGAATTTAGCAGCAAGAGCGAGACAATATGACAATAATTTAAAAACTGAATGGAAGGAGACTGAATCTATCTTCCTAGTACCAATTAAGAATTTAGAATTATATTTTGATAATAAAACAAATGATATTCTAGATTATAAAGGAAAAAAAATTCCTCCTATTTCAAAAAGATGGAATAATTTTCTTAAAAATAAAAATACACTCAAGATTATGCGAGATGTTATTTTCAGTAAATTAAATCCATGGAAAGTTAGAGAATATAACCAAGCAAATCGTAATTCATTTGTTTGGTCTCATAAAGATCTAATACATTAGACTATACTTCTAATATTTTGTATTTTGTATTATGTATTTTGTAATATTTTTTATTATATTAAATCTATTTTTAAATAAAAAAATTGAAAAAAGAAATGAAATAAGATAATATTGTTACACAATCTATATTGTAACTTTCATATTTCCATCCATAAGATGGCTTCGCTTGTTGAAAACATTCGTTTGTTTATTAAAGATGAAATTTCTAAAATGAAGAGTCGAATTTATATTACTAAGATTACGAAGGGAAAACGTGGTAAAGAAGATACTATTGAAATCTTAGATAATACTGAGATTTTTGAAGAGGAACGGATTTACACAAAAGAACGTATAACTGTTTGGGAGACTTATTCTTCATTATCCGATGAAGAATTGTTTGATAAAATTATAGCAGATTTAAAAAGTCAAATTCAAATTCTTAAACTAGATTATCGAGGATCTGAGGAAACTTCTGCGGATTTTACGAAAGATCTTATGAAAAAAGAAGAATATCTTGAAGAAATTAAAAGCAAATATACTAAAATTAAAAATAATGTATACGATGATGAAGGTAAAGGTTATGATTCTAGTGAAAATAAACCTATGAAATTACCTGAACTTAAAGCTTTAATTGATCAAAATAATCGTGATCTTCCTTTACTTCGTCGTAAAGGAAAGCAGTTGAAAGAACGTGTAGTACGAGTTCGTAAATTTTTGGAAAACGATCTTCGTCGTTTAGAAATTATGAACAAAATGCTTAAAGATTATAAAATGGAAGAAACTACAAATGAGTCTACACCTGAAAATTCTAATATTTCACCGTTGGACATGTCAAAACCAGCATTTGAAGGTTGTTGGTTGTGTGGTGATGATGTAGAATGCACATGCAATTAATCTGTGATAATTGTAATCTTTTATATATTTTATATAATTTTTTTTGTTTTTTTGTTTTTTCTTTTTTGCAATAAAAAAAAAACTCGCGATGAGTGTTCACGGGGGTTTTTTGACCTCCTGTCCGGTGCGCTTGTCTTCGCAGACGCAGCACCGCGTGGGCTCGGCGTAATAACAGCGGGGGGTGACACACCCCGCATATGTTGCCTTGCGACAGGTTTGGCAGTAGTCCCACTTGCCGTGATCGAGGCAGTTGTCGCAGATAATGTACGTCTGGACAGGCTCCTCATGCACTGGTTGTGTCGTCTCACAATCACAGCACGTAATTGGGTCCGAGTAACAACACGCGGGGTTGCAACACGGATCCTGATCTGCC
>Ga0164293_10002355_pt1 | contig 16056 bp, 13 predicted proteins | sample GEODES118metaG_FD_111487 | JGI IMG/M metagenome (GOLD analysis project Ga0164293, IMG submission 111487) | Eutrophic lake water microbial communities from Lake Mendota, Wisconsin, USA - GEODES118 metaG | ecosystem: Environmental > Aquatic > Freshwater > Lake | place: USA: Lake Mendota...
ATTTCTACCCATTTTTTTCGGTCACTCCACAGACGCAGTTTTTTCACCAATGGCAAATAATAAACGATGCCAAAACAATCCAGAAGGGCTGCAACTTTTTTTTCCTGCCTGCTGGCTGTGTAAATTACTTTCCAGGGTGTTTGATTCTCTGATTTTTCCATGTGTATCAGCTACGGCTCCGCCCCTTCAGTCACAGGGCGTGACCTACGGGGTTGTACTGAAACCCTTGCTGCACTTAGCCCTTATCGCTGCTCCAAAGCAATAAAGGGTGCATGCCGTTTTCAGCAATTTTATCGTCGGAAAAATCCTCAGGCGTAAACGCAATATAGCGTATGCGCCGGTGAATCATTCCTTCTGCCTTCTCCACCAGTTCGGAGAGGTAGTTTTTGTCAATTTGCCCCACAAATACCAGGTCAATTATCTCACTGTCCAGTCCACGGGCGAAATGGCCAATCAGGTACACCTTTTCCAGGCTACCCAAACGGCGAATCACATGCTCAATAATCTGATCCAGGCCCACATACTTCAAAACAATGTTGTGAAGGTCTCCGAACAGAGGATGACGTGTATTAACCTTAAATATTCGCTTTTTCCCTACCGACTCAGATGTAAGCATCTGCGCCTCTTCCAAACGGTTCAGTTCCAGGCGGATGGCGTTGGTGCTTTCCCCAAACTCCTCTTCCAGGTTTCGCAAATACGCGGTAGCCCTGGCGTTCAGAAAGAACTTCAGCAGCATTTTAACCCGCGTTTTGGAAGATATTAGGGTTTCAATCATGGAGCATTATTGAGTAGTTTTTTTACTCAATAATGCGAAAATAGGGAATAAATTCCAAAAAACAAGTGTCTGTTTAGAATTCGGGGAAAACACACTCTTTTTGTATTGGCGAGATAATCGCTGCGTTTACTCTTCATGCTCTCCTCTGGAGAGGGGAGGCAGTGCCAATAAGCATGTTTTGCGTCAAAAAACCAGGGGGGTGCAGGGCGGGCCGTGCGGCTGTTTTACACACCCCCGCATTGCTGACACCGCTTTCGTTGTTGACGCATTTACCCCTCTCCAGAGGGGACCGTTATGGGCGCTAATGCAAGGGCTTTAAAATAGATGTTAAATGGTATTAGCGAAATAATCACTGCTCCTGCTCTTCTTGCTCCCCTCTGGAGAGGGGAGGCAGCGCACATAAATGCAAAGCGCGTCAAAACATCAGGGGTGTGTGCAGGGCAGGCTGTGCGGCTGTTTCACACACCCCCGCATTGCTGACACCGGTTTCGTTGTTGACGAATTTACCCCTCTCCAGAGGGGACGGTTGTGGGCGCTAATGCACGGCTTTAAACTAGACTTGGGACTTGTATTAGCGCAATGAACGCTCACTATGCTCTGCTTGCTCCCCTCTGCAGAGGGGAGGCAGCGCACATAAATGCAAAGCGCGTCAAAACATCAGGGGTGTGTGCGGCGCGGGCCGTGCGGCGGATTTTACACACCCCCGCATTGCTGACACCGGTTTCGTTTTTAACGCATTTACCCCTCTCCAGAGGGGACGGTTGTGGGCGCTAATACAAGGGCTTTAAAATAGATTTCGTTATTCTACTAGTGAACCAACCGCTACTTCCACGCATTATGCCCTTAAAGGAGAGGGGTGGCAGTTGCGTTTATTGCTTTAGCCCCAGTTCTTTTTCCCTTTTCTCGACAGTTAATTTTATTAATTCAACGGTCATTTCCATATCGCTTAATACATCCCTGGCCGGTATTCGCAAAATAAGTATGCCATGAACTTTTAGTGCTGCATCCCGCCTGGCATCTTTTTCTGAATGGTCTATTGTGTAGTGTTGTTTTCCATCCACCTCAATCACCATGTTTAATTCATGGCAATAAAAATCTGCTATGAAGTTTAGTAAAGGTTTTTGTCTGTGAAAATCATAACCCCCTAAAGCTTTCTTCTTTAATTTTTTCCATAGTAAAATTTCCGGAAGCGATGATTTATTCCTGAGTTTCCTAGCAAACTCTTTTAGCCGTGAATCATATGGAATAATTTTTCGCATAAAACAAATGTAGTGCGTTTTCTATTAACAACCCATCAACAACACGAATCTTCAACGATGGACAACAGCAACCGGGCGACTGTTTCACACACCCCCGCATTGCCGACACCGGTTTCGTTGTTGACGCATTTACCCCTCTCCAGAGGGGACGGTTGTGGGCGCTAATACAAGGGCTTTAAAATAGATTCTGCATTGTATTAGCGAAATAAATTCAGGGTGTGTGCAGCAAAAGGCCGACGGCCCAAAACTCTAGACTCTCAACTATAAACTGTCAACTGACTTTATTCTTCTTCCACCACCACACCCATATTGCTGAATTTGTCAATCCGTTGACCCACCAACACGTCGGTTTTAAGGGCTTTCAGCGACTTCATTTCCTTCAAAATGGTGGCTTTTACGTTTTTATACGCCGTTTCAGGATCGTGGTGTGCGCCACCCATGGGTTCGGGAATAATCCCGTCAATGAGGCCGTTTTTAAGCATGTCCTCGGCACTAAGCTTCAGGGCATCTGCTGCAAGCTCTTTTTTGTCCCAAGTGCGCCATAAAATGCTGGAACAGCTTTCCGGTGAAATTACACTGTACCAGGTGTATTGCATCATCACCACCCTGTCGCCAACACCTATACCGAGTGCGCCGCCGCTGGCTCCTTCGCCAATAACGATACAAATAATGGGCACATTCAGCGTGGCCATTTCAAACAGATTCCGGGCAATAGCCTCACCCTGGCCGCGCTCTTCGGCTTCCAGCCCCGGACTGGCACCCGGTGTGTCAATGAACGTAATAATGGGCTTGTTGAACTTCTCCGCCAGCTTCATCAGACGAAGGGCTTTACGGTATCCTTCGGGGTTGGGCATGCCAAAATTGCGGTACTGGCGCTGCTTGGTGTTGCGGCCTTTCTGCTGACCAATAATCATATAGGTTTCACCGTCAATTTGTCCAAACCCGCCCACAATGGCTTTGTCGTCCTTCACCTGACGATCGCCATGCAATTCTATGAAGTTGGTAGCGATATGCTCAATATAGTCAAGGGTATAAGGCCTTTCGGGGTGGCGACTGATTTGCACCTTCTGCCATCCACTCAGGTGGCTGTAAATGGCCTTTTGCGCTTCTTTGATTTTTGACTCCAGGGTCTGAATCATGTCGGTCATGTTCAGTTTGCCCTTTTCATGGGTTTCTTTTGCCTTGGCGAGCTGCTCGTGCAGCTCAGCAATGTCCTTTTCAAAATCAAGCCACTGGGTTGTTACCATAGTTCAATACAAATTAAGACTGCAAAGTAAAGCATGCATGACACAAATTCCATAAACTACCCTTTTTTGTTGTTTTTAAATGATCGTAGGTGCATTATCTTCGCTACATGATCCGACTTTTCTGGAACCTGGTGCTGCTTGCTGCCGGTGTTTTTGCCCTGTATTACTTTAAAATTTGGCCGTTTAAAGAAAATGTGGCCGGGATAGCATATTTAACAGATAAATACTGCGGTAAAAAAGACGCTCCCCGCGAAAGCGCCATCTGCGACTGTATCGTTCGCAGTGCAGAAATGGATATGAAAAACCGTTTTAACGAAAAAGAATTTGCCGAAATTCAGGAGAACAGAGCCCGGTCGGCGTATGCCCTGCAAAAAAGCATTCATGCCATTAAACCCGACATTGAGCGATGCCTGCGGGAACAAGGCCAGGAGGCGGCCTGGGATCAGTTTATCAACGACCTGAGCACGTTGGATGAACCCCTGCTAAAAAAGGCGAAGTCAGCGTTGGATAGCGGCGCAGTGAAGCTGAAAGACCTTTGGAAAGACCACGCGGCAGAAAAAGCCGGGATTGATGAGCGGTACCGGTGATGCCGATTCATGCCCTGATGGCCACAATGGGGGTTTTGTCTGGGCTTCTGTTTAAAGGGCGGTAGCCATGCTTCGACAAGCTCAGCATGACCTACCGCCATCAGCATGACATACCACCCAAAAGACGCCCTTTGATTCAGGTGTTTTTTCTCTAACATAGACCTAGGGTTGGCATGCCCAACAACCACGAAAACGCATTTGAATTTGTGCGACCCCTCCGGGGTCGATTTTTTCCGCCCCTACGGGGCTATAGATGTTTGACCCCGTTGGGGTCATCCCTATAAATGGTGGTTGCCGAGTCCAATCGGTAGAAAACCCATATCTTTTCGAATAACACCTGTAGCCCAGACCCCGAAGGGGTCAAACATCTGTAACCGGAACGGTGTATGGAATGCTCGACCCCGAAGGTGGTCGCATATTGGCGCAAACAACCTCGATATGTCGCCCCTACGGGGCTAGTAATATTTCGCTCCTATGGAGCTAAACACAAAACATCCCAATAAAATATTGAACCCATTAACGTAAAAACCGTCAACCTTTTTCAAGCACGGACAACGGATAATTCCCCAACTCTAGACTCTCAACTCTAAACTCTCAACTCCTAAAAATAGTGTTGTTTGTAATATTGCTGATACTCACCACTGGTCACATGGTCCAACCACTCCTGGTTCGACAAATACCAATCAACGGTTTTCTCAAATCCCTCGGCAAACGCCACGCTAGGCGCCCATCCGAGCTCGGTCATCAATTTAGATGCGTCAATTGCATAACGAAAATCGTGGCCGGCACGGTCTGTTACGTAGGTAATCAGCTTTTCACTTTCCCCTGCAGGTCTGCCCAGTTTACGGTCCATGATGGCGCACAAAGTTTTCACCAGATCAATGTTTTTCCATTCGTTGTTGCCGCCTATGTTGTAGGTTTCGCCGTTTCGCCCCCTGTGAAATATCGCATCAATGGCAAGGGCATGGTCCTCAACATACAACCAGTCTCGAATATTTTCCCCTTTTCCATACACCGGCAGTGGCTTGTTGTGGCGAATGTTGTTAATCATTAACGGTATCAGCTTTTCCGGAAAATGATGGCTGCCGTAATTGTTGCTGCAATTGCTGATGACCACCGGCATTTTATAGGTTTCGTGGTAGGCCCGAACAAAATGATCACTGCCGGCCTTGCTGGCGCTATAGGGACTGTTGGGGCTGTAGGGCGTAGATTCGGTGAATTTTCCCTCGTCTCCCAGGGTTCCGTATACCTCATCGGTACTCACATGGTAGAACCTCCCATTCTGCATATCGCCGTACTGTTTGAAAGCATTAAGCAGATTAACGGTTCCTACCACATTGGTCATAACAAAATCTATGGGGTTACTGATGCTTCTGTCCACATGGCTCTCGGCGGCCAGGTGTATGACGCCAAAGGGTTTATAATTCTCAAAAACGGCGTGAATAGCTTCTGCATCGCGTATATCTACTTTTTCAAAGCGATAGTTGGTGCTTTCCGAAATGTCTTTCAGGTTTTCCAGGTTGCCCGCATAGGTTAAGGCATCCAGATTGATGATGTTGTATTCGGGGTAGCGGGTCACAAACAGGCGCACCACATGGCTTCCGATGAAACCGGCTCCACCTGTAATGATGATGTTTTTGCTCATGGCTGGTTTAGGGTTAATTGGGTTATTTTTACCATCAGGGGGGTATAGGGTTTCACTAGGTTCATGTATCCCTGGTCTCCATATCCATAGTCACTGGTAACAAGAAACACCCCGGTTTCCCCCGGACTCAAATATTGCAATACCTGATCAAAAGCGGCGAGGTTGTAGGTGTTTTTACCAATTTCCATCAGGTACTTTTTTCCGGTGGGCGCGGAGTTGATGAGCAGCTGTCCATCCAGGGTGGCTACCTCGGCGTGGAAACTCACGGTCTGACCGGGCACGAGTCTGGGTTTTTGCTGCGCTGAATCAATAAAGTATTTAATAAAACGAGAGGAGTCCAGCACCCACTGCTTAGTAACGCGGGCAGCAAACTGGTCAATCAACCGGTTTTCACGCTGCAGCCGTTCCATAAATCGCTGATTTTGATAGCCGGCGTACTGTGCGTCGTTTAAGACTTTTATAATGCGAATGCTGAATTTGGCATGTTCCCCGGATGGCAGATTCATAATCTGCAGGTTTTGACTTATTCGCTGTTTGAGGGAATCTGTGGGTATCAGTACTTCCACCACAGAACCCGGAGCCCCGTTCTGCATGGCGTCTTCCAGCTCATTTCTGGGCTCTACCGGGTACATCATGTGTTGTTCCACGCCGGGTTTGGCCAGGTTTACAAGGGTGTCGCCTTCCGGTCCTGTTAGCACATATTGAAATACGATGTGATAACCGGCACCGGGCATTTTGTCCCATTTTTTGCCTTCTGTTACCCTAAAATACCCGCCTCGGTTGGTTTTTTCCCATCCTCCCAGCCATATACCCAGGGGTTTACGAAGAAAAAACGCCAATGAAGCCAGTATGAGCAGCAACAGCGTAAGGGTCAGCCAGTGTTTCTTGATAAAATTCATATTGACAGTAACGCTTCCTTATAGTCTTTTATCGTATCGCGAAATTTTTGTACCACTTTTTCCAATGGCTCATCACTGGCGCCACCTGAAGCATTTCGGTGACCGCCTCCATTGAAATATTTAGATGCATATTCATTGACCGCAAAATCACCTTTACTGCGGAAACTCATTTTTACCATTTTGGTACGATCGATAATCAATACGCTTAGCACAACGCCTCTCAGGCCAAGCCCCAGGTTAACCAATCCTTCTGTGTCACCGGTTTTCACATCAAACTGCTCCAGTTCTTCACGGGTAAGGTAAATCAGAGCCGTGCGCAATTCGGGCAAAACCTCCAGTTTGTGCAACATACAATAACCAAACAAACGGGTTCGGTTAGGGGTAAACACATCATAAATACGTTCGTGAATTGCCACATTGTCGGCGCCTTGCTCCAGCAAATCTGCAGCAATCAGATGGGTAAGACTGTTGGTGTTGCTGTATTGGAAATTTCCAGTGTCTGTCATCAGGCCTGTATAAAGACAGTTAGCGCAATCTGTTGAAATATGTTCCAGACCAAAATAATGTTTGATTAAATGGAAAACCAGCTCTGCCGTGCTGCTGCTTTTGGGGTCCCAAAGGGCAAACTGCTGAAAGTGCTCCGGCTCCAGATGGTGGTCTATCATTACCTTTACACCGCGTGCGTTGCGCACCACTTCTCCATATTCGTTTATACGGGACAACCGGTTAAAATCCAGACAAAAAATCACGTCGGCGTCTTCGGTAATGGAGGTGCAATTTGCTTCGTTTTCTTCGAAGATATGTACGGTTTCATGACCGGGCAGCCAATGCAAAAACTCTGCATAATCCGTGGGTGTGATTACCTGCACATCTGCAATATGGTGTTTCAAAAAGGCATACAACCCCAGACTGCTTCCCATGGCGTCCCCGTCAGGTTTATGATGGGTGGTAATAACCGCTTTTCGGTAGGTTCCGTTTTTAAGATTTTCAATAAGGGGAGCCAGGGTGTCAAGACGCATTTCTTTGCAAAGATAACCTCAGGTATGCCGATTTTTCGCAACCATTCATTACATGCATATTCGGAATTAATATTAACTTTACTAGGAATATACCCCGTTTTGTTTATTTTTGTTTATTAAATTATCCATTATATGCGAATTATTGCCGCGCTAACCATGTTTTATATGTGTTTTTCTCTGTCGGCACAAACCGAGTCCGATGCCCTGTTTATGGCTAAAAAAAATCTATGTGGCGGATTTGTATATGGCAATACAACATGGGATCATTATTGGGAAGGAACATTCTACCGAGACAACGCCAATATTGGCACTTTTAAATCCAATTCGGTAATGGCAATGGCCAATTACGGCATCTCAAACAGTCTCAATTTGATTGCGTCTGCCGCATGGGTTGATAACCGCGTAACAGCAGGAACATTAATCGGACAAAAGGGAATTCAGGATTTGAACTTATTCCTTAAAAAAGAACTGTGGGCCAAAGAAATTAAGGGTTTTAATGGTTCGCTGGTGGCAGTAGGGGGTGTTTCTACCCCTTTAAGCAACTACGTTGCTGATTATCTGCCTTTGAGTATTGGTATGCGCAGTAAAACCGCGTCATTACGCCTGCTGGCTGATGTACAAAAAGGTCACTGGTATGGTACCGCCTCTGCTATGTACACCCGCAGAAACAATGTTACCATAGACCGCAACGCTTATTACACCACCGAAATGGTATATAGCAATGAGGTTTTTATACCGGACATGATTTCTTATAACCTTCGATTGGGCTGGCGAGATGGGGCTGACAAATACTTTGAACTGCTTGCGGATCGCATGAATACCCTTGGGGGATTTGACATGCGCAAAAACGATATGCCCTTTCTAAGCAATGATATGGAGTCTTTACGGGTTGGGGTTAATCTTAAATATCCTGTGCCGCGTTTAAGTGGAATGAGTGTTATGCTCACAGGCATGCACACGCTCACCGGACGCAACATGGGGAAGGCCAAAAGCTTGATGGCCGGCGTAGTTTATCAGGTTGAGTTTAAAAACGGAGCCAAAAAATGAATCGTTTCATCAAAATAGTGGGGATTGCCGGTTTGCTTGGTATGGCTTCCTGCAGCAAGGAGATTACGCAGCGCAACCAAAATTTTGCGGCGTTGAATCCTGACAAAACCGACACATCAGCCGGTAGCTGGAGGCCTGTGTTGTTGTCGTCTGTGACTGAATTTGGATGCGACAACCCCATAGCCGTTACCTCCCCGGATTATAAACTTGAGCTGCTTGAAATTAAGAGCCGACAGGCCAATATGTCTGATGAAGACGAAGCGCTGCTGAAATACTGGAGTGCCGGAACGGTGCTTCGCTGGAATGAAATTTTACGTGAGCTGGTAGCCAAGTACAATTTACCGCCATACCAAAACCCCGACGGAACTTATCCCATCCCCAGTGCAGCGAATCCATTGGCTTATCCCTATTTTCCTTTTGCCAATCCGCCATACGCAGCCCGAGCGTATGCCTATGTTTCAGTGGCACAATATGATGCCCTGTTGGCTGCATACCATTACAAAGGGTTTTACCGTCGATCAAGGCCCGCAGTGGTAGATAATACCATTAAGGAACTTGTTCCTGTGGTGAAAGATTATGCTTATCCCAGCGAGGAAGCCGTAGTGGCGGGGGCTGCTTTTGCCATGATGAGTCTGCTTTTTCCCGGCGAACAGGATTACCTTCAGGACAAACTGAACGAATGCCTCGATACCCGTATTCTGGCCGGGGCCAATGTACGCAGCGAGCTTGATGCAGGGGTTGCGCTTGGTAAAGCTGTCGCGTCCAAATTTATTCAGCGGGCACGAAATGATAGGGCCGGAAAAGCGGTTGGAACACCCGCAGACTGGGCCAAGCTGGAAAATGATGCTATCGCTCGTGGTGAAACCCCATGGATCAGCCAGGAAAGTCCAAAAAGACCGCCCATGCTGCCTTTGTTTGGGAAAACCCTCGGTTTTTTGATGGATACTACCGAAGTCATCAACAACCGTCCACCGGCACCTCCCTCTACCGGGTCTGCTGAATTTGCCAAAGAATTGGATGAAGTTTTCTGGTATAGCCAAAATGCAACCCGCGATCAGATGCATATTGTGCATTTCTGGGGCGATGGCGCCGGCACCTACACCCCTCCCGGTCACTGGAATGCCATTGCCTGTGAAGACTTTGTGAATATGCGATTCAGCGAAGTTCGCTGGGCCCGAAACCTTGCATTATTAAATATGGCCATGTTTGATGCCGCTATTTGCTGCTGGGATGCCAAATACGCCTATTTCAACCCAAGGCCCTCTCAGGTAAACAATAAAATCAAGACGTTAACCGGCTTGCCCAATTTTCCCGCCTATACCAGCGGACACAGCACTTTCAGCGGCGCTGCCGCAACGATACTCGGCCATGTGAATCCGGGCCGCGCTGCCGACTATATGTCAATGGCCGACGAAGCCAGCAAAAGCCGCCTGTATGGCGCCCTGCACTACAGAAGTGACATTGAAGTGGGAATGCAAATGGGCAAAATGGTGGGGTCAAAAGCTGTTGATAGGGCCAAAACTGACGGAGCGGAATAACCTCGCTACCCAAAAAACCCCATGCTATGGGGGCTCGGTTAATAACCAAATAGCGTTTCCAGACTCAGCTCGGTCACTTTTCCGTATTTCTCCAGGTCTTTACGGGTGATTTTCTCTTTGCTTGCCACCACACACAGCGCCCGTTTGCGGTTGCTTATGTGGTTTTTATGGAATGCTTCAATATCTTTCAGCGAAAGGGTCGGAAGGGCTTCATACAGGGCTTTGTTGGCATCGGTATCCTGGCCTTTTTTGCGGAGACTCATGTAGGTGCCGATAAGATAGTCTTCTGTGGTGCGTGAAGTTTCAATTCGGTTTTTTAGACTTTCTTTGGCCAAAGCGTACACATTGCTATCTGCCGGCATACCATTCAGCAGTTCGTTCATGGCGGCAATAGCATCATGAAACTTGTCGGCCTGGGTGCCAATAAACGCCATGCCGGTGCAGTATTTGTCTTTCTCGTCGGGTATGCTGTATCCTGCATACGTACTGTAGGCAAGGGCCTTTGCTTCACGAATATTCTGAAACACCACGCTACTCATATCTCCCCCAAAATACTGATTGAACGCCGTGGCAACGGGCTCTTCTGCTGCATTGTATAAACCATCGCGATTCAACCAGTATATACTGGCCTGAACCTGTTTGTAATCAGCAAAATACACTTCATTTTCGTTGTTTTCGCGAGGGATGAACTTTTTAACGGGCTTGGTTTTGGCGAACGTTTTTGGCTCACCGTGGATTTGCCCTAGCGCGCCCAGCAATTTCGCCTGCTCTCTTTGTCCATAATACAATATCTCATGCGGAAAGGCCTTCATTCCTTTCATCTCGTCTGTTAGGTTTGCTGCCGTTATTTTTTTCAACTCCGCATTGGTCAGAATCCAGCGAGACGGATTGTCAGCACCATACATGGCATAGCTGTTCAACCGGCTGCTAATGGCGCGGCTGTTGAGTTTGCTGTCTTCCCGCTTTTTCAACTCCCCTTCTATCATATCCTTAAAGGCCTTTTCATCTGCTACGGGATTGTTTAATAATCCCTCTAGAATGCGAAGTGCCGCATCAAAATTTTCTTCCGGGCCAGTAAGCGAAATATAGGTTTCTTCGTCTCCGACACTGGTGTAAAAACTGCATCCCAGCGCGTACATCTTTTTGCTGATTTGTTCGGCATTCATTCCCGGAATGCCCGCATACCGCATGTATTGCATGGCCAGAGGAAGTGTCTTGTTGTGATTTTTACCATAAGCATACACATAAGACATCGCAAATAGGCGGTTTTCGCTATTCTTTACATAATGAACGGCGGCCTTACCCAGGGCTGTGTGAACAATCCCATCCTTCACATTGGCATAAACCGGTGTCAAAGAGCGGGTCTCTTCTTCCAGCCATTCTGTTACAAAGGCACTCTGTTTATCGCGGTTTAGTTCTACGCTGCTTATTTCCGGTTTGTCTATTTTGGCGACTGCGCTGTCAGCCCCACGGCGTTTAAAGACCTCCACACGTTCGCGGTTCAGAAATTCCTTTGCCACCTCCATAATATCTTCTTTGGTGAGTTGCTTCATCGCCCAGAACTCATTCCATTGCTTTTGATAGCCCTGTCCGTTGATAAAGCTTTCCATGAGAAAATACCCGCGGTTGGCGTTTTCTTTAAATTGTTCGAGACGGCTGATTTCCTCATTAAGGATGATGGCTTTCACCAGACTGTCGTCAAACATGCCTGCGCTGATTAATTCCATTTGTGAAACAAGCAGATCGCGCACCTGCTCTAGTGTCTGCCCTTCACGGGGCTTGCCGGTAAGCTCAAATACGCTGTAATCGTTCAACACATTAACACCACTGTTGGCACTCAGCACCTTCTGTGCTTTTACCAGATTTAGGTCTATCAGACCGGCACTGCTGTTATTCAGGATCAGGTCTATCAGTTTGGCGGCACGGGCCTCGCGGGTTCCGGCACCCGGCATGCGATATCCGATACTCACCCATTCTGCATCAGGTCCCACCACATCGAAACGACGGGGGGCACCCTGGGGCATTTCCCCCTCAAATTCATACGTTTTTACCGGTTTGGGCTGCATCCAGGCAAAGTGCTCAGCAATGCCATCGGCGGCCATATCAGGGTCAATGTCGCCAGCCAGTATAATGGCCATGTTGTTGGGAACATAATAGGCATTAAAATACTCCCTAATGGCTTTCAGACTGGGGTTTTTCAGATGCTCGACCGTTCCAATGGTGGTTTGAAGGCCATAGTTGTGTTTCTTAAAAAGTTCGGCCATCAGTTTTTCATCTACTTTATCTCCATCTCGGTCCAAGCTGATATTTTTTTCTTCGTATACCGCTTCCAGCTCGGTGTGAAACAATCTTAGCACAGGATTGCGGTAACGCTCCGATTCCAGCTCTACCCATTTGTGAAACATGTTGGTGGGGATGTCGTTGATGTACACCGTCATCTCATTGCTTGTAAACGCATTGGTTCCTTCTGCTCCCATGGCCTGACACATTTTATCAAACTCGTTGGCGATACTCCATTTTGCCGCCAACCGGCTTACGCTGTCAATATTCTTATATATGGCTTTTCTGGCACTTTCGTCCTTGCTTTGGTTATATTGCTCATACAAAGCATCGATCTGGTCCAAAAGGGGTTTCTCTTTGCTCCAGTCGAGGGTTCCATAGCGGTCAGTACCCTTGAAAAGCATGTGCTCCAGGTAATGTGCCAGTCCGGTGTTGTTGGTGGGGTCATTTTTGCTACCGGTGCGGACGGCAACCATGGTTTGAATGCGGGGTGTTCTCGTGTTTTTACTGGTGATAAGGGTCAGGCCATTCTTAAAGGTATAAATCCTAACATTCAAAGGATCTCCCTCAAATTTTCTTACGGACCACTTTTCGGTTTTTTCCTCGCTGTAGGTGGAAACACGGTCCTGTGCCAACAGAGACAGTGCGCTGCAAGTCAGTAAAAGAAAGCTTAGAGAAAATAATTTTTTCATGGGTGGCGAATTTACCCTAAAAACAAGCAAATGTCTTGCCGAAATAGCTTTCTCTCGATAAAATCTCGACCGGTGACAAGCGTCGTTGTTTTGCTGTATCACAATGTAATACCTTTGAACACACGATACAATTCATGAACCGGCTCGTGTTATTTTGTGTGTTTTCGACCCTGTGGGTTACATCCGCTTTTGCTCAGGGCGCTAAAAACACAAACCGCAAGATGAAGCGCTATGTTTTAGAAAAACGGTTTGCTGACTGTCCGCAACCCCCGGCGCCCCAATACAACGACCTAAACAACTGGGCCGCCCACCCATTAAAAACCGACCCTTCAGACGAGCGTCCCAAGGGTGTTTCAGGAAGTAATGAGCCCCCATTGGCTGATGTGTTTTTTGTGCACCCTACCTCATACACAGGGAATAGCAACGATTCGTTTCTGTGGAACGCAGATATTCGAAACAGTAATATCAATGACGATACAGATAAAGGAAGCATTCGTTATCAGGCCAGTATTTTCAATGGGTGTTACCGTGTCTATGCTCCCCGCTACCGACAAGCCCACTATTTTTGCTTTATTACGCCCAATTTATCAGATAAAAAACAGGCATTGGATCTGGCCTACACGGATGTAAAAAGGGCTTTTGAAGTGTACCTAAGCCAGCACCGAAATGGCAGGCCGTTTTTGATTGCCGCCCATAGCCAGGGAACCATACACGCTCACCGTATTTTGCGCGAATTTGTAGAAGGTACACCCTTGCAGCAGGATTTTATTGGTGCCTACCTGCCCGGCATGCCGGTTCCGGCAGATTCTTTCTCTCTGATTCCACCCTGCAAAGACAGCTCAGATTTTGGGTGCTGGACCAGCTGGCGAACCTGGCGCTATGGCTACGGAATTTCTTCCTTTCCTGCGGTATGTCACAACCCCATTACATGGACTACCGACACCCTGCCGGCTTCGAAATCCCTGCATAAAGGGGCGGTATTGCAGGATTTTAAAAAAGTACGCCCGCAGATTTGTGATGCCAAGGTGGAAAAAACTGTTTTGTGGGTGCATCACCCACAGTTTCCGGGCAGCCGACTGATTAAAAACCCCAACTACCATATAGGCGACTATAACCTCTTTTATATGGATGTACGCAGCAATGCCTCGCTGCGCCTACGGTCTTTTTTAAGCAAAAACACAAGCGAAAAGACGGAGAGGGGCACAGCAAAATAGCCGCATTCACTACTTTTGTATCGTGCATACGGTTTACCTGTCTACCGGATCCAATTTGGGCAACCGAGAAACCCTCCTAATTCAGGCCGAAGAAGCCATTACAGAATGGGTTGGGCCTATTGACGCCCGAAGCAGCATTGTGGAAACAGCCCCCTGGGGAAAGACCGACCAGCCCCATTTTCTAAATAGGGTGCTGCGCGTTAAAACCCGCCTACCTCCCATACAATTAATGGAAATGCTGCTTCAGATAGAACAGGATATGGGACGCAACCGGGCAGAAAAATGGGGGCCACGCACTATCGATATTGATGTGTTGTTTTATGATTCACGCATCATCAACGAGCCCGGACTTTGTGTACCTCACCCCTACATGCATGAACGGGTGTTTGTGCTGAGACCCCTGGTGGAGATTGCCCCGGGTTTTATGCATCCTGTGTTACAAAAAACCATGTCAGAATTGCTCGACGCGTTATCTCATGGCTAACAATCTGCCTCCATACCTGTTTCCCTCGGTTTCCTGGTTTTTGTATGGCATACAGCAAGGTGTAATCCGGGTGGCCATTGGGGGGCGTTTTGAGAAACAGACCTTTCGTTCCAGGTACACCATTGCAGGGCCCAACAATCTTCAAACATTATCAGTACCTATTGTTCATGGTGGTTCAAAACAAATTTGCGATACTCAGATAAGCCAGCAAAATCCGTGGGTAAAGGAGCATATTAGGGCCATTACCACCGCTTACGGCAGTGCGCCTTTTTTTGAGTTTTACGATTATCGGGTTTGGTCCGCGCTACAGCAGGAGTCAACCTCGCTACTCCATTTAATTGTGCAATCTATTACCTGTTTGCATGCGCAGCTGAAGTGCCCCGTAGCCCTGGAATTTGTGAATGAAACATTATCAACAGAGCCCTTAACACAAGTCCATCCTTACCCCCAGGTTTTTGAAGACCGGCATGGGTTTCAGGGTAATGTAAGTGCGATGGACCTTTTGTTTAATTTAGGGCCGGAAGCCGCTGATTATCTGGTTGATGCTGCAGGTGTTTAGTGGTTTATCAGCACTTTTCTGTTAAGCAACATCCCGGAACCTTGTATGTGTAAATAATAGATACCGGTGGGAATATCGGATGTTTCCACCACAGACCGCCCTTCAATGCTTTGCCCCTTGCGTATCGTTTTTCCCGCAATATCTACCAGGTTGTAGCTGAAGGATCGTTCGGGTTCTATGGCAGTAACCATAAGTTGTTTGTTTGTAGGGTTGGGATACACCTCCACATCGGCCACCTGCATGGCACGCGATAGGGTAGATACACAAGTTTCGCTTACATGTTTTACCCCTGAGAGTTCTTTTTGGGTTATTTTATAATACGCTGTGCCCAACGGCGCATCTGCGTCGGTATGCTCATATTGTTGTATTCCGACGGTATTTCCCACCGCAGGTATACTGTGAATATCTTTATAAATTACCCCATCTGTGCTTCGACTCACGGTATATCCGGACACGTTTTGCTCTTGTGTTACCGCCCAAACGACATTTACCCGGTTAATTTCCTCACGCTGGCAATTAAAATACAGCCAGTTAACCGGTAGCACCACGGCATCGTCTCCTAAGGCAAACGGTGAAAAAGATCCTTTGTATTGGGGATAGGTGTATGTAATCGTAGTTCCGGTTTTACTGATGCTGCCATTTGAGGATTGTTTTACCCAGGATGATCCGTAGTGATACAAACGAATGTTATTGTCGTTGGATAGGCCGTTTTTCTTTTGAGCGTCATCAAACGTAAAGCTTAGGTCTACACCGTTGCCTGCGTTGGATGTGCCTGATGTTTTGTTAATAAGCCAAGTGGCAGAAACCCTTG
>Ga0164293_10002356_pt1 | contig 16052 bp, 15 predicted proteins | sample GEODES118metaG_FD_111487 | JGI IMG/M metagenome (GOLD analysis project Ga0164293, IMG submission 111487) | Eutrophic lake water microbial communities from Lake Mendota, Wisconsin, USA - GEODES118 metaG | ecosystem: Environmental > Aquatic > Freshwater > Lake | place: USA: Lake Mendota...
CACGGAGGAAAGGAGCTAGACTAACCTATTACACACAGGTATTGCTTTCCAAAACCTAATTATTGTATACCAGAGCCTTATCTGACCAATTATAACAGTAATATTTATCCTTCCTTATATCGAACTCAGCTTCTTATACCTATTATTTCAGCTTACTTAATGCAGCCCGCATCCTTGGAATCATTTGTTCTATATCTTCATGAGAACATCCTCCAACAGAAGCCCTGAACCAGTTTACTCCGCTATCTGTTCCAAATGCCGAAAATGGTACTATACCCATTTTAGCTTCTTTAATCAGATAGAAATTAACTTCAGCACTGTCCTTCAAAACATTTCCTTCGGGAGTGGTTTTGCCTATATAATCTACTTTAACAGTTAAATATATTGCACCCATCGGATTGATTGCGTCAACATCAAAACCATCTGCTTTAAGCTCAATTATACCATTATATAATGTATCCAGACTTTTTTGAACTTTTGCTTTAAAAGTTGTCAGGTAATTATTTAATTCTTTGGTTTGTGTTAAAAATTTAGCTGTTGCTACCTGCTCAGGTTTTGGTGCCCAGGCCCCAACGTGACCTACAATCGTTTTCATTTTATCAATTACATGTTCAGGTCCGAAAGCCCAGCCTACACGTACACCTGTAGCAGCCAGGCATTTCGATATACCATCTATGTAGATTACTTTATCTTTCAACTCGGGTCTTAAAGTAACTGGATCAAAATGAAACTGATCGCCAAAAGTCAGAAGGGAATAGATCTGATCATACATGATATAAAGTGGCTTCTCATCCGCTCCGCGAGTCTTATTCTCGGCAATGACCAGATCACAAATCTCTTCAAGATCCTTCTTGGCAAACATTGTACCCGTTGGGTTTAGCGGTGAACATAAGGCTAGTAATGTAGCTCCCTTTAAATACGGGCGTATGTCATCAGCCGTTGGCATAAACTTATTTGCTACTGAGGTCTTAACAGCAACCTGGGTTGCTCCGGTAAAACGGCAATAATGATTATTATTCCATGAAGGCGTTGGATAGATAACCCTGTCTCCTGGGTCAACTAATGCCATGTATGTTCCGTAAATTAAAGGACGTGATCCGCCGGCAACGAGAATTTGTTTACTGTTATAAGATAAGCCAAAGCGCTCCAACAAGAATGCTGAAATATTTTCACGTAACACTGCCACACCTTCTGCTGGTGGGTAATTTGTCTGGTTTTTGTGATATGCCTCAACAATTCCTTCTTTCAGTTCATCCGGGATGGGGAAAATATTAGAATCAAAATCACCAATGGTGAGGTTGGCAATCTGTTCACCTTTACTCTTCAACTCATTAATCTGACCCGCGATTTTAATTATTTCTGAACCCTCAAGGGTACTTGCTAATTTGGATACCTTCATTTTATGTTTTGTAATCTTCGGGATATAATCTTCTTAAACTATCTTTTCTAGCTGATCAAAGCCTCAAGCGCCTGATCAACCTTTTCAAAATTGAAGCTTTTCAAAATCTCCTTGAATTATCTGTTGATATGCTCATTACACAGATTCCCGATGCTGCCCTCATGTGTATGCTTAACGCCGGCAGGCGCTTCAAATTCCCCTTTTTCAATAGTAGCACCTACTTTTTTATAAGCTTCCCTAAAAGGTAATCCGTTCAAAACCTCTTCATTAACAGCATCCACACTAAACAGATAGGCATATTTTTTATCCTTAAGGATATCTTCCCTGATTTTGATTGATTGCAACATAAAGCCTGTCATTTCCAGACATTCATTCAGTGATCTGAAAGCAGGGAATAGATTCTCTTTCAGTAGTTGGAGATCACGATGATATCCTGATGGCAGGTTTGTAGTCATCAGGGCAATTTCATTCGGTAAAGCCTGTATCTTATTGCATCGAGCACGTATCAATTCAAACACATCCGGGTTTTTCTTATGAGGCATTATGCTTGAACCGGTGGTCAGTTCATCCGGAAAACTAATAAATGCAAAGTTCTGATTAATGAATAAACAGGCATCCATAGCAAGTTTAGCCAAAGTTGCCGCAACGGAAGACATTGCCTGAGCTAAAATACGCTCAGTTTTTCCACGACCCATCTGGGCATAAACTACGTTATAATTCAGAGAATCAAAGCCGAGTAATTCAGTGGTCATAGTACGGTTTAGTGGAAAAGAAGAACCGTATCCGGCTGCAGATCCCAGGGGATTTTTGTTACAGACTTTCCAGGCCGCCAGCATCAGCTCCATATCATCGGCAAGGCTTTCAGCATAGGCTCCGAACCATAATCCGAAGGATGAAGGCATTGCGATTTGCAAATGCGTATAGCCCGGAAGTAATTTCTCCTTATGCTCTTCACTTTGTGCAATCAACTGTGTGAACAAAATATCAGTATTTCTGACCAGCTTCTGAATCTCGCTACGAAAAAATAATTTGAGATCTACCAGAACCTGATCATTTCTAGACCGTCCACTGTGAATTTTTTTACCTGCATCACCAATCCTTCGGGTAAGTAATACTTCGACCTGTGAATGCACATCTTCCACGTCATCTTCAATGGTAAATTTACCTTCCTGAACTTCTTGAAATATTTGTTTAAGACCGGCTTGAACCTGTTCCAGATCCCGGCTATCCATTAAACCTATACTTTGCAACATCCTGGTATGGGCTAATGAACCCAACACATCAAATGCGGCAAGCTGATGATCCAGCTCCCGGTCATTCCCAACTGTAAACTTTTCTACAGACCTTTCAGTTTTTGTTTCCTTTTGCCAGAGCTTACTCATAAAACTGCTTTAAAATTTGTGAAATACTGTGACTTAACTGTATCCCATTCTGACCTTAAAATACTGTAAAAAACAGTATTCCTGATAAATCCGGTATGTATTTTCATGTGCTGACGCAAAACTCCTTCGTAGGTTGCACCAATACCCAATAATGCCCTACGCGATTGATTATTTCGCTCATCTGCCTTAAATTCTATTCTATTCAGTCCTAAAACCTCAAATCCATAAGTTAACATCAAGTACTTCATTTCCTTATTCAATCCGCTTCCCTGAAAATCACGGCCGATCCATGTCCAGCCAATTTGCCCCCGTTCATCTTTCCAGGAGATATCTGCAATTCGAGTACAACCAGCAACTTTATTAGTCATTTTATCAATGATCACCCACACAGCTGTTGTACTATTTTGACGATCAGTAATCGCACTTATCATGTATTTTCTTAGTTCCGAAGGCTTTGATAGATCCTGCAGCCCATAAATCCAAAGGCTATCATCATTTGCCACACTTTGTAAGGCTTGTTCATCATCAAGATCAAGTGGCCGTAATAAAGCCCTTTCACTTTCTAAGCTTATATTCAAATCCTTATGCATCACATGATCTCTGTCAAAAGTTTTATATAGAGCTCAATACCCTCTTCAATTTCACTTAGGTAGATATACTCATCAGCCATATGTGAACGTGCAGAATCTCCGGGACCCATCTTGAGGGAAGGAATATCAATCAAGGCCTGATCACTTGTGGTAGGAGAACCATAGGTCTCTCTGCCCATAGCAATTCCTGCTTTTACAATCGGGTGTTCGAGACTGATGAAAGATGGTTTTAAACGGGTTGATCTTGGATTAACTTCGCAGTCAACATTCTGACTTATAATCTTCAATACTTCCTCATTCCGGTAAGCATCAGTAACTCTTACATCTACCGTAAAATTACAAACTGCAGGTACAACATTATGTTGGGATCCGGCTTCGATGATGGTAACGCTCATTTTAACCTGGCCAAATAAGGATGATTTCTTTGCAAATTCATACGTTTTGAACCAATTGATATCCTTCATTGCATTATAGATTGCATTATCGCCTTCCTCCCGGGCGGCATGTCCTGCCTTTCCATGAGCAATACAATCTAAAACCATTAATCCACGTTCGGCAATTGCAAGATGCATTAAGGTTGGCTCACCTACAATCGCAAATTCCAGTTCACCTAGATCGGGTAAAATTAGTTCAATACCATCTTTGCCTGAAATTTCTTCCTCAGCAGTTGCAGCCAGGCAGATATTATATTTTAGATTTTTCTCTTTATAAAAATGTATAAATACTGCGATAAGGGATACCAGACATCCACCAGCATCATTACTTCCCAAACCAAACAACTTACCATCTATGATTTCAGCCGCAAATGGATCCCTAGAGTATCCCGGATTAGGCTTTACCGTATCATGATGCGAGTTGAGCAGAATGGTAGGCTTATTTGAATCAAAATACTCGTTGTATGCCCATACATTATTGCTGCGTCGATGAGTTTTCACTCCACGATCCTGCAAAAACTGCTGAATTACCAAAGCAGTATTATCCTCTTCTTTACTTAACGAAGGGGTACTGATTAGCGTGCGTAATAAATCAATACTGTCATCAAACAGTTTACCGGTCATTTTCTTTAGTCGTTTGTATATAATTCACCCGCTTTTTGGGCGGATAATTTAATCCCTTTGATCATTGAAGAGCTAAACCCATTATGTTCCATTTCATTCAGACCTGCAATAGTACACCCTTTTGGTGAAGTCACCTTATCGATCTCATGTTCTGGGTGAGAATTTTGCTGAAGTAAAAGTGATGCTGCTCCTTTGGCTGTTTGTGCAGCCATACGCAATGCCTCATCAGCATGAAAACCAATCTCAACACCACCCTGCGAAGCTGCCCGAATAGCTCTCAGGAAAAAAGCTACTCCACAGGCACATAATGCAGTGGCGGCTGTCATCAAATCTTCATTGATCTTAATAACTGAGCCTACGGTTTCAAACATTTTGGTCACTTCAGCAATATTTTCGGCCTCTGCATTATCAGATGCAACACAAGTCATAGATTCGCCTATTGCAATGGCCGTATTAGGCATTGCCCTGACAACCTGAACCCTGCTTCCAAGCTTGGCCCGGATATCGGCACAGCTAACTCCAGAAATAACAGAAATTACCAGATGTCTGGCAGGATCAATAGCACCGTCAATCTGTTCCAATAAATTATCAAGTTGCTGAGGCAAAACAGCCAGAATAACTACAGAGGCGCCTGCAGCAGCTGCATAATTATCTGAACCGACCTGAAAACCCTGAGCTGAAATGGCATCCAGTCGCTGAACGTTTCGGCGGGTCATGGTGATATCAGCGGGTTTGCAATAATCAGCTTTAACCAGTCCTTTGGCTAATGACATGCCAATATTTCCGCTTCCTAAAATTGCTGTTTTTTTTGTTCCTGTTTTCATTATCTGCTGATTAAGCGTGTACCAAAATTTCCATTACTCAAGGTTGGTAAGGCCTCAGCTTTACCAATATAAACCTCTTTTAGTCCTTTATTTATTGCTTCGAATTCATTATCCATTTTAGGAATCATACCATCATTTATAATTCCCTGTAACTTTAATTCATTGTAATAATGCTGATCTATTGATTTAATTACTGAGCTTTCATCTTCTACATCCATTAAAACCCCTGCCTTTTCAAAACAAAATATAAGAGATGTTTCGTACTCCACGGACATTGCGATAGAAATTGCAGAAGCAATGGTATCGGCATTTGTATTTAACAATTGACCTTTGCCATCGTGTGTGATCGCGGAAAAAACCGGTGTAAAACCTGCTTCCAGTAATTTGTAAAGACCTTTACGATCAATGGATGATTCATCGAGATCACCTACAAATCCATAGTCAACGGCCTCACCCAAATCCTCTCCTCCAGAGAGAACTTTCTGCGGCAGACGCCTTGTTGCCCTGATCATATTTCCATCGGCACCAGAAAGGCCGATTGCATTACAATTCTCAGATTGTAACCCGGCAACAATATTCTTATTGATCAATCCGGCATAAACCATGGTTACAACTTTCAGGCTTTCACCATCGGTAATTCTTCGGCCTTCAAGCATTTTTGATTTGATCCCCAAATCTTCGGCAAGTTTAGTTGCAATTTTTCCTCCGCCATGAACCAGTATCTTAGGCCCCTGCAGCATGGCAAAGTCGGCAATAAATTGTTGCAGACTTTCGGGATTATCAATTACGTTTCCACCAATCTTAATAACCTTCAGGGATTTCATATCAAGCCCTCCAGCATATTTTTTAAGACCGTTTGAGCAGACCAAATTCTGTTGGCAGCTTCTTTAATAACCAATGAATGCGGTCCGTCCAAAACTTCAGAAGAAAGCTCGAAATCACGTCTGACCGGGAGACAATGCATTACCTTAGCTTCATTGGTTTTCTCCAATTTTTTATGGGTAATCATCCAGGATTCGCAATTCTGAACGGTTTTTCCGTAGTCGTTATAGGATGACCAGTTTTTGGCATACACAAAGTCTGCTCCCTGTAACGCAGCATCCTGATCGTACTCAATTTTTGCCCCTGGAGTGAATTTATCAGCCAATTCCAACCCTTCAGGATGAGTGATTACAAAATCGATCAAACCCTCAGCCTGCGCACGGCACATCCATTCAGAAAATGAATTTGGAACCGCTTGAGGTAAAGATTTTACATGCGGAGCCCAGGTTAAAACAACTTTAGGCTTAGCCACTTTTTTGTATTCCTCAATAGTAATTAGATCGGCAAAACTTTGCAAAGGATGCAGTGTAGCGCTCTCTAAACTAATCACTGGCACTCCACTAAATTTCACAAATTTATTAAACAAACCTTCGCCATAGTCCTCTTCACGGTTCAGTAATTTAGGAAAGGAACGGAATCCAAGTATATCACAATACTGACCCATCACAGCTGCTGCCTCACGGATGTGCTCAACCGTTGTTCCATTCATTATTACTCCGTCTTCTGTCTCTAAAGCCCAGCCTTCCTTGTCAAGATTCATCACCATTACATTCATGCCCAGGTTCATAGCAGCCTTTTGAGAACTTAAGCGAGTGCGCAGACTCGGATTAAGAAAGACGAGACCAAGTGTTTTATTTTTACCCAGCAACTGGTTCGCATATGGATCTGCCTTCAGGATAAATGCCTGTTCAATAAAAGATTTCAGATCTGTAACGTCATTAACGGAAGAAAACAATTTCATAATGGTAAAAATAGCCGTTTTTATTTATTTAATTCTGTCTTAAGAGCTGTCAAAAATTGATCAGCATGCACATTTGAAATATTTAAAGCAGGTAAAAGCCTGATCACATTCGGTTTTGCTTCTCCGGTAAAGATTCGGTGCTTGAAAAGTAAGTCTTTTTTAACGTTTGAGTATGTTTCAGAAAGTTCAATTCCAATCATAAGACCCCTACCGCGAACTTCACTGATTTGCGGAATTTTATTCAATTCATTGATAAGGTAATTTCCCACTTCTTCTGCATTCTTCATCAAGTTATCCTTCTCCATTACTTCAAGAACAGCAAGAGCTGCAGCACAGGCTAAATGATTTCCGCCGAAAGTGGTTCCCAACTCACCGTACCAGGGCTTAAATTTTGGAGAAATAGAGATTCCACCAATCGGGAAGCCATTGCCCATACCTTTTGCCATGGAATAAATATCAGCCTCAACACCGGCATAATCATGTGCATAGAACTTGCCAGTCCGCCCGTACCCACATTGCACTGAATCAGCGATATAAACCGCATCATACTGATCGCAAAGGCTCCTGATCTTCTGCAAAAAGCTCTTTGAAGCTTCCCTGATACCGCCAACACCCTGTATACCTTCAATAATTACGGAAGATATCTCAATTCCAAATGATTTAAACGCATCTTCCAAAGCCTGTTCATCATTGAACGGTAGAAAGATCACATTGTCTGTTTCATTTACAGGAGCAATAATCTTAGGGTTATCTGTTGCCGAAACAGCCAGTGAAGTTCGTCCGTGGAAAGCACCTTTAAAGGCAAGGATTTTTTTTCGTTTATTATAAAAAGAGGCTAGTTTCAGTGCATTTTCATTCGCCTCTGCACCTGAATTACACAGAAACAGCTGGAAATCAGGTTTATCAGATAAATTACCAAGCTTTTCAGCCAGCTCCATTTGCTGTGAAATAATCACTGAATTGGAATAGAAACCTACTTCATTCAACTGATTTGTCAAACGTCTAACATAATGGGGATGAGTATGACCAATCGAAATCACGGCATGTCCGCCATAAAGATCCAGGTATTTATTACCATCAGCATCCCAAACATTACTGCTCAGAGCTTTTACAATTTCTATGTTATTGAGGGGATATACGTCGAATAGTTTCATCTTATTAAGCTAAAAGCGGAAAGCCGAAAGCTAAAAGCCCGTGCTATTTCCTTATTGATCTGATTAAACCAATCAGCATTGCTTTTACCTGATTGGTGTCGTTATTTATTTTATTAAATTGTTCTACTGATAAATAACCCAGGTCTTTTGCCAGTAAACAGCAATATTCAAGCTCATGAGCAGAACCTAAGCTAATATCTAAGAAACCAGTAAAATCCTTATCAGTATTTTTCCCTGTTCCTTCTGCAATATTCATCGGAATAGAGTATGCAGCCCTCTTTGTTTGAGATGTAAGGTGAAAATCCTCATGTTTTGGAAATGCTGGGAGTATGTCATGATATATCAATAATGTTAATTCATGCGATTTTCTCCAAACCGCTAATCGTTTATAATCTCTCATCAATTTCCAAATTTTGAGTGCAAATTATTGTTTCAAGAACAAATTTATAGTCACTCATTTGGAAAGCATAAACAACCTATTCAACGGCTGTTTTTTAAAGCTAATCTTAATGTTGTATTACGCCAATTGCTTTCACCTTTTAGCTTTTCCCTTTCAGCTCAAAAGGCGCTAGCCTTTAACCTCAACCCCACCGTTTCACCAAGCCCAAACATCAAATTCATATTCTGCACTGCGTGCCCACTTGCACCTTTCAGTAAATTATCTATGATGCTGATAATGAACAATTTATTTCCATGTTTCTCTAAATGAATCAGGGCTTTATTGGTGTTCACTACTTGCTTCAGGTCAATGTTTCTTTTACTGATATGTGTGAATGGATGATCCTTAAAATAGTTTTCATAAAGATCATATGCTTCATCCAGACTTAATTCAGTTTCAGTATAAATCGATGCCATAATCCCACGGGTAAAATCACCTCTTTGAGGGATGAAATTCAGTGCCTGATCAAAGTTATTCTGCAATTGATTTAAACTTTGACCTATCTCATTCAGATGCTGATGTTCAAAAGCTTTATAAACAGACAGATTATTGTTTCTCCAGCTGAAATGGGAAGTAGGACTTAAGCTCTGTCCAGCTCCGGTAGAACCTGTAGTTGCGTTGATATGTATTTCATCAGTCAATAGTCCTTCAGATGCAAGAGGTAATAAACCAATTTGAATACAGGTAGCAAAACAACCGGGATTAGCAATGTTATGAGCTTTTTTTATGGCTTCCTTATTCAATTCAGGCAAGCCATAAACAAAGGATCTGCCTAAATGTTGAGCATAGGTGTTTAGCCTAAAATCCTGAGAAAGATCAATTATTTTTATACTGTGAGCAATTTCATGCGAGTCAAGGAATTTTTTCGCATCACCATGACCCAAGCAAAGGAAAAGCACATCAATATCCTGAGAAATGGAATCTGTAAACTTCAGAATGCTATCACCAAAAAGATCAGAATGCACATCAGCAAGCGGCTTACCGGCATTACTGTGGCTGTGTACCCAACATATTTCTGCCTGAGGATGGTTGATCAGTATTCTGAGCAATTCTCCACCGGTATATCCAGCTCCACCTGCGATTCCTATTTTGATAGTTCCCATTGTTTTATTTTTTATCGTGTACCCGATGCCAGATCATCGTCTGGTTACCAAATATTTTTGAGAAGCCTTTTACATCCTCTCCCGACCATGAGTTATTCATCTCACCATAACTTCCGAATTTATTGGACATCAGATCATTATCCGATTGAATACCAACGATCTCAAAACGGTATGGATGAAGCTTCACAAATACCTTTCCGCTAACGGTTTTCTGAGTATCACTTAAAAATGCTTCAATATTACGCATGATTGGATCGTGGAACTGCCCTTCATGGAGCCAGTTGCCATAGAAACTTGATAACTGATCTTTCCAGCTCAGCTGCCATTTGGTCAAGGTATGCTTTTCAAGTGTATGGTGTGCCTTAATGATGATCATAGGAGCTGCTGCTTCAAAACCTACACGACCTTTTATCCCAATAATGGTATCCCCAACATGAATATCCCTTCCAATACCATATGGCTGCGCAATTTCCTGTAGTTTCTGTATAGCTTTAACCGGTGATAAGCTTTCTCCATTAATTCCTACCAATTCACCTTGTTCAAATTCAAGTTCCAGTTTACGGGGTTCGGTTTGTGTTACTTGTGTAGGCCATGCTTCTTCAGGTAAGGTTTCATTTGAAGTAAGAGTTTCTTTACCTCCAACCGAAGTGCCCCAGATACCTTTATTGATTGAGTATCTCGCTTTCTCGGCAGTATATTCAACACCATGTTTATTTAAGTATTCAATCTCTGCCTCACGACTTAACTTCAGGTCACGGATTGGGGTAATAATTTCCACCCCAGGGATCATAATATTGAATATCATATCAAATCGTACCTGATCATTACCTGCTCCGGTGCTTCCATGAGCAACATAATCAGCACCAATTAATTTCACGTAATTGGCAATAGCAGTTGCCTGGCTTACCCGCTCGGCGCTTACCGAAAGAGGGTAAGTAGAATTCTTCAGTACATTACCGTAGATAAGATATTTGATACAACTTTCATAATAGTTCAGCGTTTCGTCAACAACTGCATGAGAAGTAACGCCTAATGCATAAGCACGCTTTTCGATCTGCTTAAGCTCTTCCTCCGAAAAACCACCGGTATTCACAATCACTGAATGCACTTCCAGATCACGGTCTCTTGATAAGTAAATACAGCAAAAGGAAGTATCTAAACCTCCGCTGAAAGCTAAAACCACCTTCTTCTTCATCATTTAATTTTGTAAAAGTTTAACGAATAATGTAACTATCGTTGCAATCATTTTCAATGAATTGCGTAATTTTTCCTCAAGACGTTCAAAAAGAGTTTGTTTGCGGGCAACTTTACTTAACCGCTCTACGGCCTCAATTTTTAAACGATCTTCTTGTTCTTTCATTTTGCGCTCAATCTCTTTGGCCTTTTCTTCAGGATCCCACAACATAGCTGTACACATACAGTTTTTACGCTCTTTACTCTTCAAGATATCATAGTTCACACAACTCTGGCAGCCTTTCCAAAAATCCTCATCCTGAGTTAATTCAGAATAAGTAACTGGTTCATAGCCAAGCTCTGAATTGATCTTCATCACAGCAAGACCTGTAGTCAGACCAAAAATTTTAGCCTTTGGATAATTTTCTCGGGAGAGTTCAAAGACTGCGCGTTTGATCATTCTTGCTAGCCCCCGATTTCGGTAGGTGGGATTAACTATAAGTCCGGAATTAGCTACAAAAGTTCCGTGGCTCCAGGTTTCAATATAGCAGAAGCCAGCCCAGGTTCCATCTTGGTGGAGTGCAATAACAGCTTTGCCTTCAAGCATTTTTGAGGTAATATACTCTGGCGTGCGTTTGGCTATACCTGTACCTCTGGCCTTGGCAGATTCTGCCATCTCATCACAAATCTGTGTTGCGTATTCAATATGTTGTTCTGTTGCCGGGATGACAACAAATTCGCTTTCTTTCATTGATTTAAAGAAAAAATCCGGTTTTGAATCGGAAAAAAGAAACGTTTTTCTTTCCTTTTGTGAATAATGTGATTGATTTTCCGGAAGGAATGTTCCGGCTAACTAGGGGTTATTGCCAAGATTCAAGTCCGCGGCATAAAGGGTCGTCGGAAACGCAATACTAACTTCTCAGGCCTAAAATTACTACAAACAATACTCCTCATACAACCCGCTTGGGTTAATGATTTTGTATTGATCTGGTAGTGTAAACTATTCATTGTTTTAATAGTGTATTAGCATTGAAAATTCGTACAAAAAAACGAAAAATTTAATGAAATATGCAATAGTGAGTGTATAATATTACAATTTTTTAATATTTAAGTGTTATTGAAAGAACAGTCCACCTAATGAAATGTCCGACTGGAGTTAAATAAATCTACTGAATATCTTGGATTTTTAAGCTAATCAATAGTTAAGGCACTAAAAATACAGTTATTAATAACTGGTTAATATTTTTTACAAGATTGAAAAATTTGGCTTTAAATAAGTGACTTGCCTGGCTTCTGAATTGATAAATTAGCGAGCTTCAACTATCTGGGTATTTTCTTTTTATTGTTAATTGTTTTAGTCAACAAATTATTTAAATTGCTCTGTATGAATAATTTTCATAGAGCTTTATCTTAGACGAAAGCCTGGAAAACAAATAAAAACTCTAAACAATGTAATGAGAGAAAAAGTAAAAACCGAAGTATCACTTAACAGAACCTTAGGGCTTTTCGCGAGTACCCTGATGGTAGTAGGGATAGTCATTGGGAGTGGCGTATTTAAAAAAATAGTCCCGATGGCTCAAACCGGGCTAAGTGAAACTGCGATTCTGATGGCCTGGATCCTTGCCGGTGTAATCAGTTTATTTGCTGCATTTACGGTGAGTGCTTTGGCTTCACTGACTGAAGAATCAGGAGGACTTTATGAATATTTCCGCATATCATTTGGTAATTTTTTTGCATTTATATCAGGCTGGGCAGATTTTATTATTATCAGTCCGGCAGCAATTGCAGCCCTCGCCTTTTTGTTTGGTGAAATTATCAATTCCTTTATAACACTGCCAAAACCACTTGATACCTGGAAAGATTTTTCAATTGGAGGGTTCATTTTCCCGTTCGCAAATTCTGGTGTAAAACTTATTGGAATTTTTGCAATTATCATACTTACCGGTGTGAATTCTTTGGGATCGCGGGAAAGTGGTGTTTTTAATTCTATAATTACCAGCGCTAAAATTTTGGGTATTTCAATTCTGATTATTGTAGGATTTGCTTATTCAGGTCAGGAGATAGAAAATACTAAAGCCATACTCAATACCACAAATCTACCGGAAGGACTGCTCTTTTACAGTGCATTTTTTGCGGCAATGCTTAGTGCATTTTGGGCTTATAATGGATGGGAAACAGCTACTAACATTTCCGGTGAGATCATCAATCCAAGGCGTAACCTTCCACTTGCCTTAACAATTGGTTTATCTCTTGTCGCATTAGTTTATACACTTCTTAACTATACTTATATGAAAGTGCTCAGCATTGATCAAATTAGAGCCATAGATGTAAATCAAATCGGTGCATTTGTTGTGGCAGAGACTTTGCTAGGCGCTTTCGGAAAAATACTGCTGATAGTACTGCTGATCATCTGTGTTTTCGGTGCATTGAACAGTAATATTGTTTCTTCTCCCCGTAAATTCTATCGTATGGCGCAGCAAGGATACCTTTTTAGCCATATAAAGAAAGTTCACCCCCGGTCCAGAACACCTCATGTTTCCTTAATTTACATGATGATTCTGGGTTGTTTTATGTTAATCTCGGGATCTTTCGATACACTCACCAATATGGTCATCTTTCTGAATTTCGTGTTTTATGGATTTCTTGCTTTCGCAGTACTACGGTTGAAAAGAAAAGGATTAATTCAGGTAAGGGTAACAGGATACCCATTCGTTCCAATTGTACTACTATTATTTTCTATAGCTCTAACAATCAATACGATCTGGGTTCAGCCTCAGCAATCTTTGACAGGAATAATGCTTGTTCTTAGCGGTGTCCCGTTTTATTATTATTTTAAAAAGCGAATAACAAATTAAGATTTTTAATTTAATGCCGTAATTGTAAGTTCATGTTGTATTTAAGCCAATTATTTTTTGAATAAAATCAGATTTTAACCCAAATTCTGTCTGAACAGATTAAATTTATAACGATCCGCCAGGAATAGTGCCCTTATGAATATTAATTATTACAAAGAATATGCTCAATTAGAACGAGAACACTGGTGGTTCAGGGTGAGAGGTAAAATCATCAGCAAACTGATTACAAGTTGCATTGAAAGCTCTGAAAATAAACAGTTAAATATTCTAAACATTGGTGCAGCAACTGGTAAAACCAGTGAAATTTTATCAAAATTCGGGAAAGTTACTTCGCTGGAATATGATCAGGACTGTTGCGATTATGCCAAGCAACAATTTAATATGACCATTATTAATGGCTCTATCCTAGAACTTCCATTCAAAGATGAAGAGTTTGATCTTGTTTGTGCTTTTGATGTCATTGAACACGTAGAGGATGACTTACTCGGCATTCAGGAAATGAAAAGGGTTTGTAAAAATGAAGGCTTGATAGCGCTCACTGTTCCTGCTTACATGTTTTTGTGGAGTCACCATGATGAAGTCAACCATCATTACAGAAGATACACACTCAAAAACCTTAAAAATTTAAGTAAAAAAGCAGGTTTACATCCAGTCAGAAGCACTTTTTATAATACCCTTTTGTTCATTCCTATTGCCCTTTTTAGATTATTGAGTAAAATGATACCTGATAAGCGAATCAGGAAAGGAGCAGGTTCAGATGCAACGCTTCATCATACGAATAGTTTAATCAGCCGAATCCTTTACCAGATATTCAATTTGGAATTGAGTTTAATTAAACTGTTTAATTTGCCCTTTGGTGTATCTATATTTCTATCACTGTCTAAAAATAAAGGATGATGCTAAAGTCATTAAACACTTTTTTTACTGAAACTATATTCAAAAAGAAAATCTATATTTTCTCCTTATGGTATCTGATCAGCGCTCTTGCTTTACTTAAAATCTTAAAGGGTGGCAACTACAATAACTTCCTAATTTTCAAGTATACTTTTTTCAGTCTGATCGATCAGAAGAATTTATTTTTACCTCAGCCAGAAAATTTTCAACATTATAATTTATACGGGCCAATTTTCAGTGTTCTGATTGCCCCTTTTGCAATACTCCCAAACTGGCTCGGGCACACATTATGGACATTTTTTAACTCCTTCATTCTACTGTTTGCTATAAGGAAACTACCATTATCATCGGGCATTACCCTAGCAATTTTACTTATTGCAGCACATGAAAATCTGACATCAATTCTTAGCTCTCAGTTTAATCCATCCATGACAGCAATTATTCTGCTGACCTATACATTCATAGACCAGAAAAAAGATTTTTGGGCAGCATTAATGATTGTCCTAGGTACTTTCATCAAGCTTTACGGAATTGTCGGATTAGCTTTCTTTTTTTTCTCGAAAAATAAATTAACGCTTATTTCAGGTCTTGTATTTTGGGGCGCCCTTGCATTTTCGATTCCGATGCTATTTTCATCTCCTGCCTATATCATTCAAACTTACAAAGATTGGTTTGAGGCTATTACAGAAAAAAATCGGATGAATAGTACGCTGATTACCGATCAGGACATTTGTCTGATGGGGATGGTACGAAGAATATCTGGAAATCCTTACATTCCAAACTGGCCATTTTTGGGAGCCGGTATTATTTTATTTGCCCTTCCATATTTGCGGATTAGTCAGTATAAAGAGCCGGTATTTCGATTATTAATCTTGGCAAGCACCTTAATATTTACTGTTATTTTCAGTACAAGTTCTGAATCACCAACTTATATTATTGCTTTTACAGGTGTGGCTATCTGGTTTATTACCCAAAAGAGACCCTTTCAAATCTGGCAAATTTCACTTTTTATTTTTGCCATGGCCTTAACCAGTTTTTCACCTTCTGATTTATTTCCAAAATTTATTCGAGATGAATTTATAAAACCATATTCATTAAAAGCGCTGCCATGTGTGCTAATCTGGCTTGCAGTAAGTTATCAGTTATTAACCAGAGATTTCAAAAATTGGGCTTTAATCAAATGAAAAATTAGTTTCAAATTTTATTGCAACCAGTCGGAAGATTAAAAGCATCTAGATTAGCTAAAAATTCAATTGTTTTAAAACATAAATAAATTAGAAATTTACCCATAATCAAAGCACAAAAACTCAGTTAATTTCAAGTAAAAATGAAAGCAAGTCCATTGAAAGGAATTTTACTGATCGTTTTATTACTTCAATCAATATGGTTGTTTGCCCA
>Ga0164293_10002357_pt1 | contig 16052 bp, 10 predicted proteins | sample GEODES118metaG_FD_111487 | JGI IMG/M metagenome (GOLD analysis project Ga0164293, IMG submission 111487) | Eutrophic lake water microbial communities from Lake Mendota, Wisconsin, USA - GEODES118 metaG | ecosystem: Environmental > Aquatic > Freshwater > Lake | place: USA: Lake Mendota...
CGAAGTGGCCCGTCCACGGCAAGATCGATGGCCCCATCGTCATGATCGGTTTTGGGTCGATCGGCCGGGGCACGCTGCCGCTGCTCGAGCGGCACTTCGAGTTCGACCGCTCCCGGCTGGTGGTCATCGACCCGGACGACAGCAGCCGTGAGATCCTCGACCGCCATGGGGTCCGGTTCATCCATCAGGCTGTGACGCCTGACCGCTACCGGCATCTTCTTGAACCGTTGCTCACCAGCGGCGGCCAGGGATTCTGCGTCAATCTGTCCGTCGATACTTCGTCGCTCGACATCATGCGGCTCTGCCGAGAGGTGGGATCGCTCTACATCGATACTGTGGTCGAGCCCTGGCCGGGCTTTTATTTTGACCGCAGCGCCGGACCCGAGGCTCGTACCAACAACGCCTTGCGGTCGACTGTTCGCGAGGAGAAGGCCCGCCATCCCGGTGGCACCACCGCCGTGTCGTGCTGCGGGGCCAATCCGGGCATGGTTTCTTGGTTCGTGAAGCAGGCGCTGGTGAACCTCGCCCGTGACTGCGGCCGCAAGCTCCCCACTCCGTCCCCCGATGACCAGGCCGGCTGGGCCCGCCTGATGTGTGACCTCGGCGTCAAGGGAATCCATATTGCGGAGCGTGACACGCAGCGATCGCGAAATCCCAAGCCGATGAATGTGTTCGTCAACACGTGGTCGGTCGAAGGTTTTCTCTCCGAGGGAATGCAGCCTGCCGAAATGGGCTGGGGCACCCACGAGAAGTGGCTGCCAGAGAACGGTCGTGTGGAGACGATCGGCTCGCGGGCCGGCGCCTACCTCCTCCAGCCCGGGGCCAACACCAGGGTGCGTTCCTGGTGCCCGACTCCCGGACCCCAATACGGCTTCCTCGTCACCCACAACGAGTCGATCTCGATTGCCGACTACTTCACGGTGCGCGATGATTCGGCATCCGCTCGCGACGGCGTTGTCTACCGGCCCACCTGCCACTACGCCTATCATCCCGCCGACGACGCCGTGCTCTCGCTGCATGAACTCTTCGGCCGGGCTGGTGTTCGCCAGGAGCAGATTCACATCCTCGACGAGAACGAGATCGTCGACGGGATTGATGAACTGGGAGTGCTGCTCTACGGCCATGAGAAGAACGCCTACTGGTACGGTTCGCAGCTCTCGATCGACGAGACTCGCGACCTGGCTCCCTATCAGAATGCCACGGGTCTCCAGGTTTCCTCCGCCGTCCTGGCGGGGATGGTGTGGGCGCTGGAGAACCCAACCGCTGGCATCGTGGAGGCGGACGAAATGGACTTCCATCGGTGCCTGGAGGTCCAGCGGCCGTACCTGGGGCCCGTCACCGGCCATTACACCGACTGGACGCCGCTCACTGGCCGCCCCGGACTGTTCAGCGAGAACATCGACCCCAGCGATCCCTGGCAGTTCCGCAACGTGCTTGTCTAGCGCGGATCACGCTTAAAGGGGGCCCCGGCGCGAGGGGATGCCCGTGGCCTCACGGCGGGTCAGCTTTCACTCGCCACGCGTCCGAGCGTCGTCGCAGCCGGCTGGCTGCAGCCGGGGGTTTTGTCGTGCTTTGACCCATTGGTTGTGGAGTCGAGGCGGCCTGATAACCTCGTTAGGTTGTCCGCGCCCGGAAGCGTTTTCCGGCGGGGTTCGGAGATTCTCCGTGCGTCGCATTCTCGCCGTTGTCATCGTGTTCGCGTCGCTTGGGTGGTCGGCCTCTGCCACCGCCCAGCTGCGGATCGTCAACTACAACGTCAACAACAGCGACCCCGCCGCCTTCGGGCCGCGGACCGGCATGGACGCGGTGTTTCGTGGGATGAACGCGTCGGCGAAGGGGGGCTTCGCCAGGGCGATCGACGTGCTGATCCTGGGGGAGGCCGAGTCGGTCGCCACGACCGGCACCGCCTACGCGGCCTTGCTCAACACCGTCACTACGGGAACGTCGTACCTACGATCGACGGTGGATGCGGGCTCGACCGGATCGGGACGCCCCATCGCCATCTTCAACTCGTCGTCGGTGTCGCTGATCGCCGAGAAGAAGATCGGGTCGACTTCCGGCGCTGCCAGCCAGCCCCGGCAGACGATGCGGTATCAGTTCCGGCCCATCGGCTACGACGCGACCGCCGACTTCTATGTGTACGCCAGCCACTACAAGGCATCGACGGGCGCCGCCAACGAGGCGGAGCGAAACGTGGAGGCCCGCGCGATCCGCGCCGACGCCGACGCGATCGGTCAGGGGGCGAGAATCATCTACTCTGGCGACCTCAACTTCTACACGTCGAGTGAGTCCGGGTTCCAAACGCTCACCGGTACGGGGAACGGGCAGGCTTTCGATCCCATCAGCCGCGTCGGCTCGTGGAGCGGCAGCACGACCTACAAAGACGTCCACACCCAGTCGCCGGCGACGACGGCCGTGTTCAACGGTCAGGTGACCGGAGGGATTGACGATCGGTTCGACTTCCAGCTGATCACGGGCGAGGTCCGTGATGGAGGTGGGTTCGACTACATCGCTGGCTCCTACTGGGCGTTTGGCAACACCGCGACCCATGCGGTCAACCAGGCAATTTCGACGGGCAGTGCCACGACGCTGGCCGCACGCATCCCCGGCTACACGACGACCCAGGCCCAGACGGTGCTCACGAGCCTGACGCAGGTCACCGACCACCTACCCGTGCTGGCCGATTATCAACTGCCTGCGAAAATGACGGCGACGCTCGCGGCGCTCCCAGCCCGGGTGATCCGCGGGGGGACGGTGTCGGCCACGCTGACGGTCGCCAACGCCGCCCCTGTCGCGGTCGCGGCCGGTGCAGACCAGCTCGACTACGCCTATACGGCGGCGGGCGCGGTGACTGCGAGCGGCACGGGGAGCGACGCGGCACTCGGGGCGTCGAACACACACGTGCTCACCATCAGCACCACAGTGGTGGGCCTGCGGAGCGGTACGGTGAGCGTGATCGCGTCGAGTCCACAGACAATGAGCCCCACGTTCAGCGGCACGATTTCCACCAGCGTCTTCGATCGTGCGATCGGGTCGTTCGCCTCGGCGACGACCACGACGTCGCTGACGATCGACTTCGGCACGCTGATCCGTGGTGGCGCCCCGGGGAGCAGTTTGTTCACGCTCTTCAACCGGCCGGCCGCGTCGGGCACGGCGTGGACCGCAAAACTCGATCTCGACGGGGTGACGTCCACCGCTCCCGTGGGCGTGTTCTCAACCACGCTGGCCCCGCTCGCGAACCTGGCATCGGGATCATCGCGCGGCTACACGGCGTCGATGGCATCGGGCACGGCCGGCGCCTTTTCCGGCACCTACACGCTCGCCCTGTCCGACGAAGATCTCCCCGGGGCGGGCTTGCAGCAGCTCTCGCTCTCGGTTCGGGGGAGCGTGATCGCCCCAGCCGCAGGCGACACCAACTTCGACGCCTTCGTTGACGTGATCGACACGGGGAACTTGCTTGCCGCTGGGCGATACGACACCGAGGTGCTCGCCACCTGGAGCGAGGGTGATTTCAACGCCGACCGGGTGGTCGACATCCTCGACATCACCGACCTCCTCGCGGCGGATCTCTATGACAAGGGAGACTATCGGCCACTCGGCGCCGCGCTGGGGCCACTCGGATCCGTTGCGGCCGTGCCCGAACCGTCGACGCCGGTGCTCGTCAGCGCAGCCCTGGCCGTGGTGGCGCTGCTCGGATTGCGAAGGGTGCCGCAGTGAGTCAGGCCGAGAGCGGACGGGTCATCTCCACCGGCACGACCCACTGATCGTATTGCTCTGGCGTGACATAACCCAAGGCCACCGCGGCCTCCTTCAGGCTCGTTCCCTCGACGTGGGCCTTCTTGGCGATCTTCGCCGCCTTCTCGTAGCCGATGTGGGTGTTGAGTGCCGTCACGAGCATCAGCGAGTCATCAAGGTGGTGGTTGATCCGGGCCAGATTCGGCTCGATCCCACTCGCGCAGTGGATCCGCATCGAATCGCAGGCGTCGGCGATGAGATCCGCGCTCTCGATCACGTTGTGGACCATCAGCGGCTTAAAGACGTTGAGCTGGAAGTGACCCTGTGAGCCGGCGAAGGCGACGGCCGCGTCGTTGCCGAAGACCTGAACGCAGGCCATCGTCATCGCCTCGCACTGCGTCGGGTTCACCTTCCCCGGCATGATCGAACTGCCCGGCTCGTTTTCCGGAATCGAGATCTCGCCGATGCCGCACCGCGGCCCGGAGGCCAGCAGCCGGATGTCGCTGGCGATCTTGAAAAGGGCCATCGCCAGGCCGCGCTCCGCGGCACTCATGTCCACCATGGCGTCGTGGGCGGCCAGAGCCGCAAACTTGTTGGCCGCTGACACGAACGGATGTCCTGTCTCCTTGGCGATGTACGAGGCAGCCACATCGCCGAACCGCGGATGGGCGTTGAGGCCAGTGCCGACGGCGGTGCCACCGATCGCGAGTTCGTAGAGCCCGGGCAACTCCCGCTCGATCGCCGCGATCCGGTCGTCGAGTTGGGCCCGCCAGCTCGAGATCTCCTGGCCGAGGGTGATCGGGGTCGCGTCCTGCAGGTGGGTGCGGCCGATCTTCACGAGGTCGGCGTGCTTCTTCTCCAAACCGAGGAAGACATCGCGAAGCAGCCGCACCGCCGGCAGCAGCCGCCCGTGGATCACCTCGACGGCGGCGATGTGCATCGCCGTCGGGAATGTGTCGTTTGACGACTGGCCGCGGTTGACGTCGTCGTTGGGGTGGACTGGCTTCTTCGAGCCCATCACGCCACCAGCGATCTCAATCGCCCGGTTCGAGATCACCTCGTTGGCGTTCATGTTCGACTGGGTGCCGCTGCCGGTCTGGAAGACGACCAGGGGAAACTGGTCGTCGAGCTTCCCGGCGATCACCTCATCCGCCGCCTGCACGATCAGCTTCACCGTCTCGGCGGGCAGTTGGCCGAGTTCGCCGTTGGCGAGCGCCGCACACTTCTTGAGGATCCCGAGGCTCTTCTTGACGGCGCGGCCCCACTGGAAACGCTCAACGCCGATCTTGAAGTTGTCCCGCGAGCGTTCCGTTTGTGCCCCCCAGTAGCGGTCGGCGGGGACGTTCACGTCCCCCATGCTGTCAGACTCGATGCGGAAGGCGGGCGCTGCGGACATCGGCGTGGCTCCGGGAGGTGGGATTGCGACAGTGCCGCATTGTAAGTGGCGAGCACGGCGCCGACACGGGCGAGCCGTCTGGGTTCAGCGACGCATGATTCGCTGGGGAAGATCGGCTGGCCGAACCGCCGTCGCCGAAGTCTTGCCCGGTGCGGCCGCCGCTCCTGGTGCCAGGGCGATGGCGAGCCAGCCGTCGGCGGTGATTGCCTGCACCGCCTGCACACCGTCAAACCGCGGGTTGCCCACCAGCTTCTCGGGCACCAGCGGCAGCGGACGCTCCTTGGGGAACATCTTCCCGAAGATAGTCCGCAGCGCAAACTCCATCCGCCCCTTCTGGCCCGGGCCGCTGAGCTGCACCGGGCCGTCGCGTTCGAGCGTCACCTGCATTCCCGACACCGTCGGCCGGTAGGCCACGTGAGCAACGATCTCGTACCAGTTGTTTCGGCGGCCGCTCTCGAGCGCATCAAGGGCCACGCGGACGTGCACGAGGCCGTCGCGACATTCCACGCGGACAGGATCGACCGCGGCGAACGTCACCTCGACGCCCTCCGGCAGGTCGTCGGGAATGGTCGGCGGAAGCCCCAGTTGTGTGCAGACGTGGCGAGTCAGTTCCTCAAGGCCCATTTTCCGTCCAGCGAGTCCCAGGCGACTGCAGGCGTTGTTCACCGTCGAATCGTGCACCTGGATGCTGAAGAGCGCGTTCTCCGGTGCCCGCGGTCGCGGCGTGTGGGCGGCGAGTTGGGTCGGAGCCGCCAGCCGTAGTCTCGCCGTCGCAGCGTCGGTCGTGGTCTCGAGGGCGACCGCGGTGGGCTCGAGGCCGAGCCGCTCCATCGGAGCCCAGAACCGCTCTTGGGCGCGCTTTGTCGCGGCGGTCAGCTGCGGCTCGGTCTGTGCATCGACCTCCCGGCAGGCACGGTTCACGATCTTCGCGTTGACTTCTCGCGTTGCCTCGTCGAGGTTTCCGTCGTGCTGATTGCGGGCGATGCTGCGCACGAGCGAACCCATCAGTGGCACCGAATCGAATCCGGTCTCGATGCCGGCGAGCTGCGAATGGTTCGAGGCCGTGCCGCGAGCGGCGTCGAAGCCCAGTCCACGAGGCGACATGCGGATCGGCTTGTAGACCGTGAAACTCGACTGGCCGCGGGAGTGAATCGACACGGATCCGGCATCGGTGACCGTCCGTGATGCGACCTCGCCACTCACGAGGAGATCGAGACGAATCTCGGTGGGGTGCGGCTCGAAGAGGACGGCCGTCGATTGCTCGACGGTCTTCGTGCCGCGGACCTGGCGGCCGAGCACGTAGTCGTGCAGCGGGCTGGTGGTGACCGTGGTCTCCGGCAGCAACTTCTCCACGAACTGCTCGTTGACGGAGATCCGGACGTTGGGCGAGAGGTAGTGGTCTTGAACAGAACGAACAATGCCCTCCGCGGTAGCCAAGGGAGTGGCTGCGACGAGGTGCGTCGCTTCCCGCACGCGGCGGGCATCGGCCGGATCGTGAGATGATTCAAACCGTTCGATCGCACCGATCAGCACGGCCAGTTCAGCCGCCGAACTGGCTGCGGCGATGCCCGGGCTGATCTCCGCAGTGACCTCGCCGCGCGGCGTGGCGGCGATTTCGGCGCAACAGGCCGAGGCCGCCCGCCACACGGTCACCCGGCGGGCGACCGCGAGGGCGGCCCGGCGTGTCCGCGAGGCGAGCCCATGGTCGGGAAGTGCGTCGGCCGCGTGCATCCCTTCGGCGACCCGGTCGCCGAGCGTGATCAGGGCAGGCTCGGCAGCGGTGTCGCGCGGGCCGGCCGTGGCCAGCACCCCGGCGAGGCTGTCGAGCGTGGCCGTGGCCCAGGCCGTGGCTGGATCGGGTCCTCGACCCGTGGCGAGCGAGTCGAGCTGACCGCGCAGCGACGCAGGCTCCGGCCAACGGGAGCCGTCGGGAGCGGGAGCGGCCTCGGTGCTGCGTGGTTCGTCGCGCTCGGCAGAGTCTTCCGGCTTCGGATTGAACCGGTCGCGAACTCGGTCGAGGAGGCGGCCGGTCATCGGGGGCCCGGCGCCGGTCGTCTCGCGGTCAGTTTCACCACGCCGCTCGACGAGCCTGCCAAGCAGCCGGCCACCGCGGGCCGGTGCCGCAGCCCGAGGCTCGACGGGCTCCGTGGCTTGAGAGTCGCTCCAGTTGGTTCCGTCGGGATCGGTCCACGCGTCGCCTGGCAGAGGCGCTGCAGGACTCGTTGGAGGATTCGAACTGGTGGGCGACGAGGGGAGGGCGACTGGGGTCTCGTTGGACTGCAGTCGCGAGATGAGGGCGCGAAGCTCGGGCGACTCATCTGGCACCGGTGGCGGCGACTCCGTTTCGGGCACGGCGACGACTGCGGCCCGAGCGGGAGTGGGCACAAGATCGGCGTCCGCCGTGGCCGGTGTCGGGGTGGAGTCGTGTGGCTGGTCGTCGCTGACCTTTCTGTCCCCCGACGTCGGCAGCGCCTGGGAGATGATGGCGTCGACGATGGGCGCCGCTGCGTCTGCGAGCGCGAGACGTTCCGGCAACGCAGCGGTGGGAAGTGGCTTGGCCGCGAGCAGCACGGCGGCAGGCGGAAGATCGTCTGCGACCTCGATCGGTGGCCGTTCTGCCTCGACTGCGGCTTCGTCGATCCGGAACGAGGATTCGGGAAGCGGTTGCCAGGCTGACTGGCCGACAACCAGGATCGCGACCGCCAGGCCGGCGAAGAACGCCGACGCCACGATGAAGCCGGCGCGGCCGACGGCGGTCCGCTGGGTCGTCGCCATGATCGATGGTGTTCCGCCTGCCGAACGAGCGGGGCGTTCCGAACCGGCACGACCCCTGCGGTTGGATCGACAGTCACACGCGGAAAAATCGATGAGGGACACCGTGGCCGGTAGGGTCGCCGCGGATCACCGCTGGCGCGCGGCACTCTGGGCGGGCTGCGCGGTTCTGAGAAGGCCCGAAAGGCTCACCGGAGCCTGCCGAGCCGTGGTTCTTCGAGCACCGCGGTCCAGGCATCGACGAGCATGCCGAGGTTGGCGTTACGGTCGATGGCGTCGGCCGCATCGAGCGTACGGTCGACCGCCGTGGCGGCCGCATCGATGTCGGTGGTCCAGGTCGCCGCTGCCCTGTCGAGCGTGGGATCGCCTGTGTTGGCCCCAACGCCGCGCCGCGATGCGTGACGGAGCACGTCGAGTGTGGCGTCGAGCACCATCCGCAGCCGCGCCCGGCGTGGCGGCGCGTCCTTGCCCGCCGCCTCCACGAAGGCGAGCGTCTCTCGCGAAAGGTCGACGCCGTGCAGCGGCCGCATCGCGAGCAGTTCGAAGAGCCGGCTTCGAAACGCCGTCACCTCAGGATCCAGGAGGAGCCGCGCACGGGTGAGGCTGCCGTCGGCCCCACGGGTGCAACGGTCGAGGGTCGCCGCGTCGAGCGGCGTACCGGCGGCGGCGGTCTCTCGCTCGAGAAGCCGTCGCACGACGTCGGTTGGAAGGGCCGCGAAGCGGATCACCTGGCACCGCGAGCGGATCGTGGGCAGTTGCCGCTCGAGCGCCGTGCCCACAAGGATGATCGCCGCCCCATCGGGCGGTTCCTCGAGTGTCTTCAGGAGGCAGTTGGCCGCCTCATCGGAGAAGTGGTCGGCGTCCATGATCACGGCGACCTTGCGGGAGCCGAGCACCGGCTTGAGGAGAATCCGCCAGCAGAGTCCTTCCCGCATCCGGTGTTCGTCGTCGCCGATCAGGAGATCCAGCGGGATCGTCGATCGGTCGTCGGGCTTACGGACGACATCGATGTCGGGATGGCTGCCGGCATCAGCCTGCACGCACGACGCACAGCCGCCGCAGGCCACGAGCCCCGGCTGCGGCCGTTCGCAGGTGAGCGATTTAGCCAGCGCCAGCGCAAACGTGCCCTTGCCGACGCCGGGTGGGCCGACGAAGAGATACGACCCCGAGATCCGTCCCCGGGCGTGCGCGGCAACGAACCGTTCGGCGATCGCGTCGTGCCCCTCGATGCCCTGCCAGGCCATGAGCCCTCCTATGCCTTCTCGAGAAACCGAGAGGCCACGGCTCGGCGGATCGCCGCAGCCACGTCGTCGATCCCCGCAGAGGCATCGATGATGACCACCCGGTCGGGCTGGCTCGTGGCCTCGGCGAGATAGCCGGCCCTCAGCCGCGCCCGATATTCATCGCCGCGGTTCTCGAGCTTGTCGAGCGGCCGCGCGAGCCGCCGCGCGCTTGTCTCGAGGTCCACATCGAGGAGGAGCACGAGGTCGGGCATCCGGCCGGCGGTCGCGATCCGCCCCACCTCTCGGATCGTGTCGGGATCGAGACCCCCGGCGTATCCCTGATAGACCACGTTGGAGAGAAGATAGCGGTCTGAGACGATCCACTCACCGCGGGCGAGTGCCGGCTCGATCACCTCGGCGACCATCTGCGCTCGTGCTGCCATGTAGAGAAACATCTCGGCGGTCGCCGCCAGTTGAAGGTCGTGCCGGTCGAGAAGGATCGCGCGGACCGCGTCGCCGGCCGGCGTGGAGCCGGGGTCGCGGCAGGTGGTGACATGGCGTCCCGTCGACCGCAGCCAGTCGGCGAGTCGGCCGATCTGTGCCGACTTGCCGGCGCCGTCGATGCCCTCCAGCGAGATGAAGCGGCCGGTGGTCACACGAGTCTCCAGTTCATCGCGTTGAGCATGACCGCTAAAACCCTTGTGCGGCAAGCCAGCGGCGGCATTCGACGGTCCAGGGGTGAAGCGTCTTCAAGGGATCGTAGGGACGCACGCCGAGGCCGAGGCCGTGCCGGCCGGTCTCATAGACGTGCAGTTCGTAGGGCCGGGCATGCGACTTGAGCTTCACGCAGAGTTCGAGGATCGGTTCGAGTTTCACCGCCTTGTCCTCCCAGGTGTGCCAGATGAACAGCGGCGGCACGTTTTCATGGGCGGCGAGTTCGCCCGAAAGCTGGCGGGCTACCTCTTCGTCGGGTGCTTCGCCGAGGAGGTTCTTCCGTGATCCGCCGTGCGTCTTCTCCGCCAGCATGCTGACCACGGGATAGCAGAGGACGCCGACGTCGGGGCGTGCCGACAGGCGGTCGATCGGGTCGGCCGCCTGCTCGTCGCCCACGGCGCCGTGGATGCACGATGTGAGGGCGAGGTGGCCGCCAGCTGACGAGCCCATCACGCCAACCCGCTTCGGGTCGACGGCGAACCGCGCGTGGCCGTGCCGCACGAGCCGGATGGCCCGCGAGACGTCGCTGAGCATCACCGGATGGTGGTAGTTGTTGGTACCGAGTCGGTAGCGGAGCACGAAGGCCGAGATGCCGTGCGTGTTGAGCCACCGGGCATAGTCGCTTCCCTCGTGGTCGGCGAGGTGGCCGTAGCCCCCGCCCGGGCAGATCACCAGCGCCGCCGATGGCGTTGCCTGCTTCGCCGCCGGCCACCAGGCGACGACTGGAATGTCGTGGTCGGCTGTGCCCAACGCAGCCGGCGCTGCGCCATCCCAGAGGCGGATCGTCTCGGCGGCAGTCGCTGTCACCGGCGGGGCGTCTTCGGCTCGTGAGGCAGCGATGGTCGTGAGCAGACCACCGGCTACGAGGACCATGATCGCAGGGAGTCGATTCGTCACGGCAAGACGTCCTCTGGGACCTGCTGGCGAGGATGACATGATACGGTCCGTGATGTCGGGTTACCGCTGAGCGATCCGCTGAATGCCGAGCGGGTCGGATGGATCAAGCGCCGCCAGTCGCAGGCAGACGTCTCGAGCGGCCTGCTTTCGGCCGAGCTCCATCAGGCTGTGCACGAGCCCCTTGGCCGCCTGGAAGAACGGCTTGTTGCCAACGAGTTCGTAGGGCAGCGGTTGTGGCGAGCCGGCGGCCTCGAGGGCGCGGATCGCGAGTTCGTAGGCCCGTCCGAAGTGACCGCGGGCGAGCTTGGCGTCGTCGTCCTCGAGGGCGATCAGGCCGAGCTGGACGTGGGCCTCGAGAAAGTTGGGGCACTCGGAGAGCAGCCAGACGAGTTCGTCGTGGGCGATCTCGGTCTCGCCCGCTTCCACCATCGCCTCGACCTCCTCGATGTCCTCCTTCCGCTTGCGGCTGCAGCGGGGATGGACGAGTTCCCAGGCGGCGCCGCCGGCGAGGTCGCGGCGGGCGATCGCGAGTTTTTCCATGCCGCCGCCCTTGCGCGGTCGGCGGCCTGCTCCGTCGTGGTGTCGATCGTTGCTCATCGCCAGCATCCGCGGCCGCGAAACGTCCACTACACTGCCGACGGTTTGACCGCACGGGACCGGAGAGTGCAAGTGTCGCGGGTTCGCAAGGCTGCCGGGAAACGGTCCAACGCCCGTGCGGCTGATGCCGTCGGGATCGCCGATCCGGCCGGCCTGCGGCGGCGACTGACGCGGTGGTATGCGCGGGCCAAGCGAGATCTCCCGTGGCGGCGGACCCGCGATCCCTATGCGGTATGGGTCAGTGAGGTGATGCTGCAGCAGACGCAAGTTGACCGGGTGAAGGAGTTTTTTGCGCGGTTCATGCGGCGGTTTCCGGCCGTCGGCGACCTCGCAGCCGCCCGGGAGGCGGAGGTGCTCAAGCACTGGGAGGGGCTCGGCTACTACCGCCGGGCGCGGCAGCTGCATGCAGCGGCGAAGGCGGTGATCGCGGACCACGGCGGCGAGTTTCCGCGGTCGGTTGATGGGCTGCGGTCGCTGCCCGGTATTGGCCGCTACACGGCCGGTGCGATCGCCTCGATCGCGTTCGATCATCCGGCACCAATCGTCGAGGCCAACTCGCGGCGGGTCCTCGCCCGGGTCGCCGGTCACGAACAGCCCGTCGGCGGAGCGGGCGACGAGCCGATCTGGGAAATCGCGTCGGCGGTCGTACCGAAGCGTGGTGCAGGCGTCTTCAATCAGGCGCTGATGGATCTTGGCGCGATCGTCTGCACGCCCACGCGACCGCTCTGCGAGCGCTGTCCGCTAAAGGGTGACTGTGCGGCGGTTGAACAGGGCCGCGTCGCGGAGATCCCCATGATGGCCGCGCCGCGGGCGACGAAGGAGATCCGCGAGACGGCGGTCGTGACGCGGTGCGGCGACCGAGTGCTCGTCATCCGTCGGGGCCCGGGGGAATGGTGGGAGGGGCTCTGGGATTTTCCGCGCGAGCCACGAGGGGCTACGGGACGGCGGATCGGCCGCGTGGCCTACGGCGTGACGCACCACCGGATCGACTGCACGGTGGTTGAACGACGAGCACCGAGTGCCGGAGCACCGCCGGCGGGCGGCCGCTGGGTACGAGTTTCCGCGCTCGCAGGGCTCGCGATGACGTCGCCGGGCCGAAGGATCGCCGCGATTGTGGCTGACCATGGGGCGGCAGCGAGCCGGTCCGGATCGCTGCGGGGCGGCCGCAGGTTGATCCGGGGCGGACGCAGTGCGAACCTTGTGAAGCCTTCGTCCGTCGAGTGACTTCGGCCGCGTCCGTTCCCACTTCGACAGGAGTTTCGTCATGGCCCTCGTCCGCCCGTGGTTCTCTTTGCTTTTGGCTGCGGCCGTGGTGGCCTGGGCCATGGTGGCGCCGGCACGGGCCGTCGAGCCGACGCAGGCAGCCGCCGAGGGGATCGACGCAATCGCGTGGGACCTCGTGCGGGCCGCCGGTGCGGGTAACGTGGTGGTCTCGCCGTCGAGCATCTGGGAGGCCTTGGCGATGGCGCACCAGGGGGCCCGCGGCGAGACCGCGGCCGAGATCGCCGGCGTGCTTGGCCTTCCCGATGACCGCTTCGCGATTGCGGAGGCAGCCGACGCGCTGCGAACATCATTTGCCGAGGCGAAGGGAAAGGCGATCACGCTCGACGTGGCCAACCGGCTTTGGATGCAGCAAGGCAAGTCGCTCGAACGAGAATTCACCGCAACGCTCGAGCGGCGGTTCGGCGCCGGGGCGGGCGTGGTCGACTTTTCGGCGGCGCCGGAGGCGGCCCGCGGCACCATCAACGAATGGGTGGCCGGTCACACTGCGAAGAAGATTCCCGAACTGCTGAAGGCTGGGGTGATCACGCCGCTGACGCGACTCGTGCTCACCAACGCTGTCTATCTCAAGGCGCCGTGGGCGAAGCCGTTCGAGAAGCTGGCCACGCGGCCGGAGCCGTTTCAGCTCGCGCCGGACAATGCCGTGGATGTGCCCTTCATGCACGCTTCAGAGGTGCTCGTAGCGGGACGGGTGGGCGCGGCCGAGAAGGCCGCGATGGTGTGTGAGATCCCCTACGAGGGCCGCCGGTTAATGATGGTTATCGTGGTGCCTGACGTGGTGGACGGTCTCGACGAGGTGCTCGGCGAACTCGACGGCGATTGGCGGGCGAAGTGGGGCGGCGCGGGGCACGGCGATATTCGCGCCCGGAAAGTCGTGCTCTCGCTGCCGAAGTGGACCGCCCGCAAGCCGCTCGGTCTGAACGAGGCACTCAAGTCGCTCGGGATGAGGAAGGCCTTCGACGCTGGCGCGGCTGACTTCTCGGGCATCAATGGCACGCGAGACCTGTTTGTGTCCGACATCGTGCACGAGGGATTCGTCGACGTGTCCGAGGAAGGTACCGAGGCCGCTGCCGCGACGGGCGTGGTGGCGAGCGTGAGGAGCATGGCACCAAGTCGCGACGACCCGCTCGTCATCAAGGCCGACCGGCCGTTCGCCTGGGCGATCGTGGATCGCGAGACGGGCGCGGTGCTGTTCGCCGGCACCGTCATCGACCCTCGCGGGTGACGACCAGTTCCGTCGGCTCCATCGGGCCCGCTACGTGAGGATCGGCTTCACGACCTTCGCCGGTTCAACGCCGGTGAGCTTTGCGTCGAGCCCCATGAAGGGGAACGTGAACCGCATGTGGTCGATGCCGAGCAGATGCAGCATCGTGGCGTGGAGGTCGCGGACGTTCACGGGATCGGACACCGCGAAGTAGCCGAACTCGTCGGTGGCGCCGTGGGTGACGCCTCCTTTGATGCCGCCGCCGGCGAGCAGCATGCTGAAGCCCTTGATGTGGTGGTCGCGGCCGATCTTCTCGCCTTCCCCCTGCCCCATCGGCGTCCGGCCAAACTCGCCGCCGATCACCACCAGCGTGTCGTCGAGCATGCCGCGGCGGGCGAGGTCGGCGAGGAGGCCGGCCGCGGCGGTGTCGGTGGGCGGGCAGATCTCCTGCATGAAGCCGTCGATGCCGCTGTGGTGGTCCCAATCGCGGGCGTAGACGTGCACGAACCGCACGCCCCGCTCGACGAGCCGCCGAGCCATGAGGCAGTTGGTGCCCACCGTCGCCTTGCCCGGTTCGGCGCCGTAGAGGGCGAGCGTCTCGGGCGTCTCGTCGGAAAGGTCGGCGAGCGTGGGCACGCTCGTCTGCATCCGGAAGGCGAGTTCGTACTGCTTGATCCGCGTGTCCACGTCGGGGTCGTGGAGCGAGGTAAGCCGATGCCGCTCGAGCGCCGCGACGGTGTCGATCAGGTCGCGCTGCTGGGCCGCCGTCACGCCCGGCGGATTGGCGACGTAGTGCACCGGGGCGCCACTGGTGGCGAACTCGACGCCCTGAAACTGGCCTGGAAGAAAGCCCGAGTGCCACTGACGGGCAGCGATTGGCTGCGGGTTTCGGCCGAGCTTGCTCGTCATCACCACGAAGCCCGGCAGGTTGTCAGCCTCGCTGCCGAGGCCGTAGGTCACCCAGGCCCCCATGCTCGGCCGACCGGAGAGGGCGGTGCCGCAGTTCATGAAAGTGTGGGCGGGATCGTGGTTGATCTGCTCGGTCACCATGCTCCGCACGATGGCATACGAGTCGGCGAGCGCCCCGAGTTTCGGGAAGAAGTCGCTGACCTCCGCGCCGCAGGTCCCGTAACGGGAGAACTTCGTCCGGGGCCCGAGGCAGATCAGCTTCTTGCCCTGCAGCTGTGCGATCGGCTGACCGGCCGTCACGCTCTTGGGCATCTCCTGGCCGTCGAGTTCGGCGAGCGTTGGTTTTGGGTCGAACGTCTCGAGGTGGCTCGGGCCGCCCGCCAGGCACAGAAAGATCACCGCCTTGGCCTTGGGCGCGTGGTGCCGCGGGAAAACGGCGCCGGGATAGCGATCACTGAGGAGCGACGTCGGTGCGGAAATCGTGGCCAGCCCGTCGCGGGCGAGCAGTCCCGATAGCGCGGCGCCGCCGAGCGACAGGCCCGATCGGGCGAGAAACGTGCGGCGGTGGATCGAAAGGTCGGGTGTCATCAATACCTCGCGATGGCTTCGTGGAGGTTGAGAACGGCGCGGGACGTGGCGGCCCAGGCGGCGAGTTCCCGCTCGTCGAGGTTCTTGTCGCGCGGGGCGATGCCGACGGCGAGCAGCTCTGCCGCGGCTTGAGGATCGGCGGCGTAGTCGGCGCGGCGGCGGGCGAGGAGGCCCCTGGCAAGAGTGAGCTCTTCGGAGTCGGGCGCACGAGAGAGCGTCCGCTTCCACAGGAAAGCGAGCTTCTCGTCGTCGGAGCCGCCATTCTTGATCGCAAGCTCGGCGAGTTTTCGTGCGGCCTCGACGAATGTCGGATCGTTGAGAAGCACGAGGGCGGCCTTGGGCGTGTTCGACCTCATCCGCACCGCGGTGCACTCCTCGCGGGTTGGCGCGTCGAACGCGAGCAGTTGCGGGTGGAGAAACATCCGCTGCCAGTGGACGTAGAGCCCCCGCCGCCACTGGCGGTCATCGTCGTCTTGCTGGTATTCCCGCTGCGGGAAGTTGAGGTGCCGGTAGTAGCCGGCCGGCTGGTAAGGATGCACGCTCGCGCCGCCGAGCCGCTCGACGAGCAGGCCGCTCGCGGCGAGCGCCGTGTCGCGAACGCTCTCCGCGGGGAGCCGCCAGCGGCCCTGCCGGGCGAGGAGTCGGTTGTCGGGGTCGCGAGCGAGCAGTTCCTCAGACGCTTCCGACGACATCCGGTAGGCCCGGCTCGTCACGATCGTGCGGACGAGGTCGCGGA
>Ga0164293_10002358_pt1 | contig 16050 bp, 13 predicted proteins | sample GEODES118metaG_FD_111487 | JGI IMG/M metagenome (GOLD analysis project Ga0164293, IMG submission 111487) | Eutrophic lake water microbial communities from Lake Mendota, Wisconsin, USA - GEODES118 metaG | ecosystem: Environmental > Aquatic > Freshwater > Lake | place: USA: Lake Mendota...
CGCCCCCGCTTGCCTGAGAATATCCTGGTAAGCACCAGAACTGCGATGTTGATTCACATGATCCAGAAACGTACTGCTATTGCTCAGACGCACATTGATGTCATGCCCGGCTTCTTCAAAAAACGCCACAAAACGCTCAAACTGATCAGGCAACATTCCCCGATAGGCTTTCTGCAACAAGTGATAATCGGCTGGCGTGCCCTCCGGCGGCAGCAGTGTTAGAAACGCCCGAATGCGCTCGTCGCTCCACTCCTCGTTGCGCACTGCAGGCTGTGTGCGCTCCTTGCCAATTTTTTTATCTTCAATCATGGTGACTACTCTGCCTTTAACTTGTTGCGCAGCAATTCGTTCAACTGTGCAGGATTCGCTTTGCCTTTGGAGATCTTCATAGCCTGACCAACAAAAAATCCAAACACAGCGTCTTTGCCCTCGCGGTACTGCGCTACCTGATCCGGGTTGCTGGCGATGACGTCATCCACCAGTTTCTCGATAGCGCCGGTGTCGGTCACCTGCTTGAGTCCGCGTGCTTCGATAATCTGATCAACGTCAGATTCGCCTTCAGCCAATGCTTCGAAAACGGTTTTGGCAAGTTTTCCGGAAATAGTGTTGTCTTTGATGTGACTGATCATGGTGCCCAGGTGTGCAGGTTTGATCGGCGAAGAGGTAATATCCAGATCGTTTTTATTCAGCAGGCCCAGCAGGTCTGCGGTGACCCAATTGGCTGACAGTTTTGCATCACCACACAAACGTGCGACTTCCTCAAAATAGTCAGCCATGTTGCGGCTGCTGGTCAGCACGTCGGCATCGTACTCACTCAGGCTGTACTGGCTGACAAAGCGCAGGCAACGTGCGCCGGGTAGCTCTGGCAACGTGGCTCGCACCGCCGCGATGTACTCATCGTCAATGATGACCGGCAACAAATCCGGCTCTGGAAAATAGCGGTAGTCATTGGCGACTTCTTTGCTGCGCATAGAACGGGTTTCGTCTTTGTCTGAGTCATACAGGCGGGTTTCCTGCACAACACGGCCGCCATCCTCAATCAGTTCGATCTGGCGCTGTACCTCGTAGTTAATGGCCTTTTCGACAAACCGGAAAGAGTTGACGTTTTTAATTTCGGCGCGGGTCCCAAATTCTGTGGCACCTTTTTTTCGCACAGAGACGTTGGCGTCACAGCGCATGGAACCCTGTGACATGTTGCCGTCGGAAATGCCGAGATACAAAATAATAGAGTGCAATTTTTTCAGGTAAGCCACGGCTTCTTTGGCATTGCGCAAATCCGGGTCGGAGACAATTTCCAACAACGGCGTGCCAGCACGGTTGAGGTCAATACCAGACATGCCCTGAAAATCTTCGTGCAAGGATTTACCAGCGTCCTCCTCGATATGCGCGCGAGTGATGCCTATGACTTTTTCGCAGCCATCTTCCAGCTGAATTTTTAATGAGCCACGACCCACTGTTGGGAATTCGAGTTGTGTAATCTGATAGCCTTTTGGCAGATCCGGATAAAAATAATTCTTTCGGTCAAAAACTGAGCGTTTGCCAATTTCAGCATCAACAGCCAGGCCAAAACTCACGGCCATGCGCAGTACTTCTTCGTTCATGACCGGCAGTGTGCCGGGCAGCGCAAGATCGTAGATACTTGCTTGTGTATTGGGGGCGGCACCAAACTCTGTGGCGCTGCCCGAGAACAGCTTGCTTTTAGTTGCAAGCTGGACGTGTACTTCCAGTCCTATCACAGTTTCCCAGCTCATTGTTTACACCTCCGGTCGCTGTGAGTGCCAGTCTGTATTCATCTGGAACTGGTGTGCTACGTTCAACAAGCGTGATTCTGACAGTGAGGGGCCAACCAACTGCATGCCAATCGGTAATCCGTTTAACATGCCTGCTGGTAAGGACATGCCCGGCAAGCCAGCAAGATTCACCGCAATAGTGTAGATATCTTCGAGATACATCGTCACCGGGTCACTGACTTTTTCACCGAGTTTAAAAGCCGTGTGTGGTGATGTCGGGCCAAGAATCAGATCCACGTCGTTAAAAGCAAGATCAAAATCCTGTTTGATCAGGCGACGTATTTTTTGCGCCTTGATGTAGTAGGCATCGTAATAACCTGCAGACAATGCATAAGTGCCAACCATGATGCGGCGCTTAACCTCGTCACCAAAGCCTTCGCCGCGGCTGCGTTTGTAAAGGTCTTCGAGGTTGTCTGGGTTTTCACAGCGGTAACCAAATCTCACGCCATCAAAGCGCGACAAGTTGGCGGATGCTTCTGCAGGTGCAATGACGTAATAGGCCGGAACCGACAGATAGTTATTGGGCAGCGAGACTTCTTTGAAACTGGCACCCAGCGATTCCAGGGTGCGAATTGCGTTTTGCAGAATGGTCTGCACAGCAGGATTGAGATCCTTTGTAAAATGTTCGCGCGGCAGTCCGATACGCAAACCTGCCAGCGGTTCATTCAATTTCGCCGTGAAATCTTCAAACGCCAACTCAAGGCAGGTTGAATCACGCAAATCCGTGCCGGCGATGGCATTCATCATCAGTGCGGCATCTTCAGCGCTACGCGTTAACGGGCCTGCCTGATCAAGGCTTGACGCAAACGCAATCATGCCCCAGCGCGAGACGCGGCCATAAGTCGGTTTTAATCCGGTAAGGCCGCAAAATGATGCGGGCTGGCGAATGGAGCCGCCGGTGTCAGTGCCGGTAGCCATGGCGCATAACCCCGCGGCAACGGCCGCGGCCGAGCCCCCAGACGAGCCGCCGGGCACACGGGCGTGATCCCAGGGATTGCGAACCGGGCCAAACCAGCTGGTTTCATTGGACGACCCCATGGCGAACTCATCCATGTTGGTTTTGCCCAGCATGATGGCGCCAGCCTGCCCCAGGCGCTCCACGACGGTGGCGTCGTAGGGTGCAATAAAGTTGTGCAGCATGCGCGATCCGCACGCTGTCAACACGCCCCGGGTGCAGAATATGTCTTTGTGAGCAATCGGAATGCCGGTGAGCGGGCCTGCATTGCCTTGCGAGCGTCTGCGGTCGGCGGCATCAGCTTGCGCCAGCGCCTGCTCAGCGGTGATGGTGACATAGGCGTTTAACGCGGGATTCAATTGATGAATTTTGTCCAGATAGGCCTGGGTTAGTTCTCTGGCAGAGACCTCTTTGCGGGTCAGCGCGCCCGCCAACTCAGCTACGGTTTTACTTAACATATGCGCTTGATTCCTTGCCTGACCCTGTTTCAGGATCGATGGTGTATGCGAAACTTATTCAATGACCTTGGGCACCAGATACAAACCATCTTGGGTGGAAGGTGCTAACTTTTGGTAATAATCGCGCTGGTTGGTTTCGGTGATCTGATCTGCGCGCAGGCGCTGGCCTGCATCAAACGGGTGCGCCATCGCACTAACCGCGAAGGTATTGACACTTTGCATCTGGTCGATCATTCCAAGAATGTTGGAGATGCGCTGGGCAACTTCGACGATGTCCGAGTCATTGATCTGCAGTCTGGCAAGATGAGCAATTTTTTCCACATCGTTCTTATCTAAAGCCATTCAAGGGCTCCCGGAGTATGCAATAATGCCAGCCTTCACAGAGATCAAAATTGGGCTCTGTGCCGGATTGTTTTTGATGCTTGCCCTAACAGATAAGCGTTGTTAGAGTGCGTATCCAATAGCTGCAAAGGCCATGATTATACGGGATTATGGCTGGTTACAGGCAACAGTTTCCTTCCAGGTTTACGATCGTTCCCTGCCACATCAGCGAAAATACAGTCAGTCACTGAGCAACCAGTCATGCACTGGTTAGCCGGGTTCGAGCAATTATTTGTCCTTTGCCCGTCTGCCCGGGGGAACTGTCGCAAGAATTTTTTGTCTGCTTCACGTAGCGGACGCGGTGATCCGCCGGTCGGATCGCTTACGATTAATAAGGTAGCAGGAATTTAATGTTCAAAAAAATCAGAGGAATGTTCTCAAACGATCTCGCCATCGATTTGGGCACGGCCAATACCCTGATCTATGTCAGAGGTGTTGGGATAGTATTGAATGAGCCGTCAGTTGTGGCTATCCGCAGTCACAACGGGCAAAAGACAGTCACCGCGGTAGGGGCCGATGCCAAGCGTATGCTGGGCCGTACGCCCGGTAACATCACCGCGATCCGCCCTATGAAAGATGGTGTGATCGCCGACTTTCAGGTAACTGAAAAAATGCTGCAGCACTTTATCAGCAAAGTGCACGAAAACAGCTTTTTCCCTCCCAGCCCGCGTGTATTGGTGTGTGTTCCGTGTAAATCAACACAGGTTGAGCGTCGTGCGATCCGCGAATCGGTGATCAGCGCCGGAGCGCGTGAGGTACGGTTGATCGAGGAGCCTATGGCGGCTGCGATCGGTGCCGGTCTGCCGGTTGAAAAACCCAGCGGATCGATGGTGGTAGACATTGGTGGTGGCACAACAGAGATTGCCATCATCTCCCTGAACGGTATTGTTTATGCAGACTCACTACGTATCGGCGGTGACCGGTTCGATGAGGCGATCATTACGCACGTTCGCCGTAACTATGGCAGTCTGATCGGTGATGCCACAGCTGAACGTATCAAGAAGGAAATCGGCTGCGCCTATCCCTCTGAAGGTGTGCTGCGTGAGATCGATGTGCGAGGACGCAATCTGGCTGAAGGTGTGCCGCGCAGCTTTACACTTAACAGCGACGAGATTCTGGAAGCGCTGCAGGAGCCGCTCTCGGCGATTGTACAGGCGGTTAAAAGCGCTCTGGAGCAGTCACCCCCTGAGCTTGCGTCCGATATCGCGGAGAGTGGCATGGTGCTCACCGGTGGAGGCGCGTTGTTAAAAGATCTGGATAAGTTGTTGTCTATGGAGACCGGTCTGCCGGTCATTGTGGCGGATGATCCATTAACCTGTGTCGCCCGTGGTGGTGGCAAGGCCATGGAATTAATGGATTCTAACGAGATGGATGCGCTGACCCTGGAATAATTCCGGATAGCCAGAGGTTATGATATTAAAACCTTATTCATCAAAGGGGTGTCGCTTGAATACCGGCTGGTGGCCTTTCTGGCACTGGCCATGTCACTTTTGTACATGGATAGCCGGTACGATTATCTGGACCGTGTGCGGTATTCCGTCGCTTACCTGACTACTCCTGTTTATTGGCTTGCTGATATCCCCACGCGCATGTCTTTCTGGATCGATGACGTTTTTGTGTCGCAGCGCGATCTGCTCGAGGAGAACACGCAGTTACGCCAGCAATTGTTGTTTGCCCAGCGTGAACTGCAGCTGCTTGCGGGTCTGGCAAGCGAAAACAGCCGCTTGCGTGAGTTGCAGGAGGCTTCGCAGGCTGTTCAGGGACGGGTGATGACAGCAGAGATCATTAATGTCTCCAATGATCCCGGGTCTCGGCGTGTGCTTATCAACCGTGGTGCGCAAAATGGTGTCATTGAGGGTCAGGCCATGTTGGATGCCCATGGATTGATGGGGCAGGTGGAAGAGGTGCTGCCCTTGACCAGCTGGGTGCTGTTGATCACGGATTCGCGGCACGGCACGCCGGTGCAGGTCAATCGTAACGGTGAGCGGACCATCGCGCGGGGCAGTCGTGGTGATGCGCCTGAGCTTGAGCTCGAATTTGTTCCCGACACAGCTGATATTTCGGTGGGTGATCTGTTGGTCAGTTCAGGTCTTGGTCAGCGCTTTCCAAAGGATTACCCGGTGGCAGAAGTGACCAGTATCATTCACGATCCTGGGCAGCCATTTGCGCAGATCCGTGCGCGTCCGCTTGCGCAGATGGATAGAACCCGTCATGTCATGCTGGTGATTCCTGATGATGAAGCCATTGTCGGGCCGGCGATGATTTTTGATGCAACGACCGACGTTGTTGAGGACGTACCGGTCACCAATTTGCCCGAGGATTTCTCCCCTGCGGCTGCAGAATCACAGCCAGAATCGCAGCCAGCGTCGCAAATCGATGCAGAGCCAGCGCCCGCATCGAACCCTGTTGCTGGGTCGGCAGCGCAAGATACTGCGGGGGGCATTCAATGATACCTAAGGCCAATGCAATCTGGGTTATTCTGCTGAGTTTTCTGGTCGCCTACCTGCTGGCGATTGTTCCGTTCCCCGAATGGGCGATGCACTACCGTCCTCAATGGGTAATGCTGGTGCTGATCTACTGGGTTATGGCGCTTCCGTACCGGGTCGGCATCGGTTCCGCATGGATGGCTGGCATTTTTACCGACATTCTGGAAGGTTCCATGCTTGGTATTCACGCACTCACCTTCACCATACTTGCCTATATCACGTTGAGTCTGCATCAGCGTGTGCGACTGTTTTCATCGGGGCAACAAAGCGGGATTATTCTGGCTTTGGTGGGGCTGGTGATGACGGCAACGTACTGGATCAAGGTGATAACCGGTGAAACCGCGCAGGAAGGCATGTTTTTTCTGCTGGGTGCTTTGTCCAGCGCCTTCGTCTGGCCCTGGTTGTTCCTGCTGCTCCGTCAACTGCGGCGTAGTTTTGATGTCCATTGATCTGCGTGGGCAATCCTCATGTATCTAGCACCCGGCTCGCTGATTTTGGCCTCGGCTTCCCCGCGGCGCCGAGAGTTGCTGACACAGGTTGGTGTCAGCTTTGATGTGGTCATTCATGATATTGATGAACGAGTGATTGCTGGCGAAACGCCTGTCCAATATGTGTGTCGACTCGCTAGAGCCAAGGCCGCTGCGGTAGCCAGTGATGCTCGCGTTACCCTCGATCGTGCAGTGCTAGGGGCCGATACGATTGTTGTTGTAGAGGAACACATTCTTGGAAAGCCGCTAGATGAGCAGGATGCGCATCGAATGTTGAGCCTGCTTTCTGGGCGCGAACATGAAGTGATGTCAGCTGTATGTGTATGCCGCGGTGAGCAGTCAGCGCTGGAGTTATCGCGCACCAAAGTTAAGTTCAGGTCGCTGTCTGCGGCTGAAATCGCTGCCTACTGGCACAGCGGCGAACCGCAAGGCAAAGCCGGTGCGTATGCTGTGCAGGGCTTGGGCGCTTTGTTCATTGAGTCTTTGCAAGGCAGTTACAGTGGTGTCGTGGGCTTGCCCATTTTCGAGACCGCCAGACTGTTACGTATGTTTGGTATACCAACCGCTTTGGACAGGAGTGCATTGATTGAGTGAAGAGATACTGATCAATGTGACACCGCGCGAGACCAGACTTGCGTTGATCGAGAACGGTTTGTTGCAGGAAATTTATCTAGAACGGCGCAGCCGCAGCGGCTATGTCGGCGATATCTATCTTGGCAAAGTGGTCCGTGTTATGCCGGGTATGGAAGCAGCGTTTGTTGATATCGGACTGGAGCGGGCGGCTTGTTTACACAGTGCGGATATCGCGCCCATTGGAGTTGACGGGCTGGAAGTGCGCGATGGCGGCGAGACCGTAGACATCAATACCCTTTTACGCGAAGGCCAATTGATTGTGGTGCAGGTGGCCAAAGACCCCATCGGCACCAAAGGCGCCAGACTCACAACGCATCTGACATTACCGTCACGTCATCTGGTATTCCTGCCGCGCAATCTGCATATCGGTATATCACAACGACTGGAAAATGAAGAAGAACGCAATCGATTGCAGGCGCTGCTCGAACAATGCCTGATGGCAGAATCCATGCAGGATCGCGGCGGATTTATTATTCGCACCGCTGCAGAGGGGGCCAGTGAGAACGAGTTGCTCGAAGACATCCGCTTTTTGCGCAAGTTGTGGGCGGCAGTCGAGCGCAGAATTGGAAAGAGTAAGGATATCAGAGTGCTGTACCGCGATTTGCCGCTGTATTTGCGTGCTGTGAGGGATCTGATTACGCCGGGTATCGAAAAGATTCGCGTGGATGCGCAGGAGGCGTTTGATGAGATCTCTGGTTTCATTCAAGACTTCATCCCGGATTTTCGTGATCGGCTGGAGCTTTACTCTGGTGAGCGGCCGATCTTTGACCTCTATGGTATTGATGATGAAATAGATAAAGCGCTCGGCCGCCAGGTAAAACTGAAATCTGGCGGTGATCTGATCATTGATCAGACTGAGGCAATGACAACCATCGATGTGAATACCGGTGCGTTTTTAGGCACAAAGAGTCACGCTGAAACGGTGCTCAAAACCAATCTGGAGGCGGCGACTTCCATCGCCCGTCAGCTGCGGATCCGCAATCTGGGCGGTATTATTATTCTCGATTTTATTGATATGGATGATCCTGAACACCAGCGTCAGGTGCTGCGAACGCTGATCAAGGCGCTGGAGAAAGATCATGCCCGCACGATGGTGACCGGTATTTCCGAGTTGGGTCTGGTAGAAATGACGCGCAAGCGCACGCGCGAAAGTCTGGGTCAGATTTTATGCAGCGCCTGTCCGGTATGCGAAGGTCGTGCCCGTCTTAAAACGCCCGAAACGATCTGTTATGAAATTTTTCGTGAGATCGTCCGCGTTGCGCGTGTTTATGAAAATGATGAGTTGATGGTGTTGGCATCGCAGGTGGTTGTCGATCGTCTGTTGGACGAAGAATCCAGCACGCTCGCTGATCTGGAGGTACTGACCGGTAAAACTATCCGGTTCCAGGTGGAACCTATGTATACTCAGGAACAATACGACGTTGTTCTGTTTTAACAGGCACTTATGATTCTGCGGAAATTGCGAGCGTTGTTTGCAATGCTACTGCGTGCATCGATTACACTGCTGATGATATCGCTGGTGTGCCTTGCCCTGTACGTCAGCATCGGTCGACAAATGACCCCGCAGGTGGCTGAGTATAAAGACTGGCTGGAACAGCGGCTCAGCTCCGAACTTGGCGTGGCGGTTCGTATCGGACGACTGTCAGGCGAATGGCTGCAATTTACCCCGCGGTTTGTGCTGGAAGATGTCAGCCTGGGGCAGCCAGCCGGATTGACACTGCGGCGTGTAACAGTTTCCCCATCTTTGACAGAGAGTCTGCGCCAGCGGCGACTGGTGGTAGGCAACACATCCGTGGACTCTCTGGATATTGACTTTAATCAGCACGAAAGCGGCGCCTGGGTGTTGGCTGGCCTGAATGCTGATGGCCCCGTTGCTGCCCCGGAAGTGTTGTTTCAGTTGCTGACGCGACTGGCACGATTTTCCATGAGTGATACTCAGCTCAACTTTACTGATCTTTCTGGTGAAAGTGCCCGCATTGAGGTGTCACAACTTGATTTTCAAAGTCAGGACGGCGTGCATTTGCTGAATGCAAACGCGACTCCGGAAGATTCTGATGATGAGTTTGAAGTGCGTGTGGCTGTCAGTGGCGCTAGTCTGAACAGCCTGCAGGGCGATCTGTATGTGAATCTGCCGCAAGCCGACTACCAGCATTTTGTCCCTCCCCTGTCCAGTATCATCAAAATTGAGGGGAATCCATCAACCGGATTGGATTTGCAATCGGCTGTTATGCAGGCCGAGGTATGGGCTGAGATAGTCTCTGGAAACCTGACTGACCTCGTGCTGAGTGCGCAGGGCAATCTCGAACTGGCCTCGGACAAGATTGACAAGCCTCTGCAGTTTAGTAATTTGCAAGTGTCAGGTCTGCATCTGCGTCGCGGGCCGGAAGCAGAATTCTGGGAGGGTTACTCCGACGATCTGGTTTTTGAGATGGACGGTCAGCAGTGGCCGGTTGGCGATATATCCTTCAGTTATCAGCCCGGCAGTGTGTTGAACTTTCGGGCTGATGTGATTGATGTTGGCATTCTTTCGCGGATTGTTCAGGCGCTGCCAGTGACTCAGCGGTTGACCACTGAGGTTGTCGGTTTTAATCCGCGCGGGCGACTGCTCAATCTTGCCCTGCGGGCTGATTTCAGTGATGGGGCGCTGGCCAAGGCAAAATTGACAAGCAATATTGAGCAGGGGGCACTGAGCTCTTTCCGCGGAGTGCCCTCTTTCTGGGGGGTCGGTGGTTACGCGGAGATGGAATTTGATGCCAGCGAAGGGCTGGGCGAGGGTTTTGTTGAAGTCGACAGCTCAGATGTCTCCATGCATGTACCAAGACTTTTTGATCAGATCTGGGATTACAACCATGTAAATGGTCGGGTGGGTTTCAGAGTTCGCACCGGCGCTGACGCCAATATAAGACTGGTCAGCGGCATACTGGTTGCTGAGTCAGATATTGTTACGGCGCATGGTCAGTTTGCGACCGAAATTCAGCTGGGAGAAAACCGGTATATTGATCTGGAACTCAAGCTGGGCGCACTTGCCGCCGATGTCAGTCGCAAAACCGCTTACCTGCCCATGGCAGCGACTGCGCCGAGATCCGCCCAACCCGCACTGAACTGGGTTGATCGTGCTGTGCTCAGTGGTGACGGCGCAGGAAGTGGATTGATTTTCCGTGGCCGTGTTCAGCGTGGCGCACTGCCCGTTGAACAATCGTTGCAGATGTTTTACAAGGTGGCAGACGGCACACTGAAATTTGATCCTGCATGGCCGGCACTTGAAGAACTTGACGGCTTTGTGCTTATCAGTGACAACGTCGTGGATCTGTCTGCCAGTGCGGGCAGTACCCTCGGCATCAGACTTGACTCCGGATCAGGCGCCTTGCGGGCCAATCCTTCCGGTGGGAGCTGGCTGACCGTCAACGGCTCCGGCAAGGGCAGTGCAGCCCAAGCCCTGCAATACCTGCAACAAACGCCTGTCACCGCAAGTATGGGTCAAACCTTCTCGCAATGGCAGGCAGAGGGTGATACCGACATTACCCTTAAATTGAGCATACCGCTGAACATCGAAGACGCCCGCCCTGATATAGCACTGAATTTTTCGCTTGCCGATAACCGCTTGTATATCCCTGAATATGAGCTTCAGTTAGAAGCCTTGTCGGGGCAGTTATCCTACACTGATGACAATGGCTTACAGAGTGAAGCCCTGCAGGCCAATGTTCTTGATCATCCTATTGTTGCCACTATTCGCTCATCGGGTTTTGCGAACACCGATGAATCACTGGTCACAGACGCGCAGTCGACCGAGTTAAGCTGGTCAGGCAGCGCAGATATCAGCGCTTTAACGGCCTGGGGCGGACTGCCTGCCGCGGTTCTTCCGGTGTTATCTCAATTCGAAGGGACACTCGCGTATCAGGCAGGTATCAGTGTGCCTGCGATGTCAGCAACTACCCCACGGACTCGTAACCCGACATTGAGCATCACCACAGAAATGGCGGGTGTTGAGTCAAAGTTGCCGCTGCCGTTCAGCAAACCGGCTGATCAGCTCAGTCAATTGGATCTCACTCTGGAATTCAAACCGCAAGGCAGTGCGCTGGATCTGCGCTGGCAAAATGTTACACAGATGAATCTTGAATTTGCGCAAGATATGCCTGTCAGTGGGCTGATTTTTCTGGGAGCGACCGCCGAAGGATTACGTGTCAGAAGCATTAATCCTTCAGCGATCGGAATTCAGGTGCTGGGCAGCGTTGCCAGTGCTGACTATGGTGAATGGCAGCGGACGCTGGCTGCCATGTTTCCACCAGACCCTGCACGCCAGGAATCAGGAGCGGCGCGGTCAGGCTGGTTGAGCGATGTTCAGGGCACTGCGGAGTTGGCCTTGGGTGAGTTAACCGTTGCCGGTGAGGTTTTTGATGAACTGACGCTTAACCTGCGGCGTGAGGACCAGGCGTTGGTCCTCGCCGTACGGTCGCAAGATGTCAGCGGTACCTTGGCCTACCCGGTAAATGGCAGCGCGCCCTGGCAGGTAAATCTGGATTATCTGCACCTTGGCGAGGCGCCGGAGGTACCTATTGTGGACGTCGAGGAGCCGCCGGTGCTCATCGCCGAAGCGGTTCCCGAAGAGCAGCTATTGCAGGACCTGCAGGACCTGCCCAGCGTTGAGTTTGAGCTGCCACGCGAAGATCCGTTGTATGCACTTGATCCGCGAACGTTCCCTTCCATGCAGCTGACTGTGGGTCATTTCACCGTCAATGGTAGTGATTTTGGTCAATGGCAATTTACCTTGTCGACAGATGGCAGTGGTGCGGTTTTCCGTGATCTACAGGTATCCGCCCGCGGTTTGATGGTTGGCAGTGAGTCTGCACCTGCGGAGTTCCGCTGGATTTATGATGGCCAGAATCATCGCAGTGTGCTCAACGGTCAATTGACGGCCACCGATCTGGCACCGGTGTTGAGTGCTTACGGCTATGCCCCGAGTTTGCAAAGTACATCAGCGGTGTTTGATTCGCGTTTGCACTGGGATGGGAGTCCGGCGTATTTCTCGGCACTTGGGTTGAGTGGAGATCTGGACATCAATATCAGTTCAGGGCGATTTCAGCAGCGAGTGGGCGTTGCCAACAGTGCGCTGCGGTTGATCAGCATTATCAATTTTGATGCGGTGATCAGGCGCCTGCGTTTTAGTGATGACTTCCTGCGATCAGGTTTGTCCTACGATGAAATTGTTGGTCAGGTCAATCTCAGTGATGGCATCGTCACCATTAAGGATCGGTTGCAGATCATAGGGCCCGCCAGTTTGTTCCAGGTATCAGGAATCTTGGACCTGGCGGAACAAACCATTGATGCCAATTTGTTTATTACCTTGCCAGTCAGCGAAAACATACCCTGGTTGAGTGGATTGGCAGTCCTGAATAACCTGATTAACTGGCAACTTGCCATAGGTGTTTTGCTGTTTGATCAGATTTTTGGTGAGCAGGTCGATAACCTGACCAGTGCACAGTACACCTTGCAAGGTCCGTGGGACGGGGTTGAACCGGTTCTCTATCAGGTTTTTGGCAGCGGAAGCTGAGTTAACGTTACCTGGCTGGGAGATGTGTTTACAGATCAGGATGTCAGTCGCAGCGGAATTACAGGAGATGAGTGCGTGTCACTGAAGAATTGCAGGATAGCCGCCGTGCAGATGGTCAGCAGTGCGGATATCAACCAAAACATGGCTACTGCTGAGCGTTTGCTTGCAGAGGCAGCGCTGCGCGGCGCCGGACTGATTGTATTGCCGGAGAATTTTGCCGTGCTCGATGGTGGCCCGCAGGCAGCATTTGCTGAACGGGAGGGGGACATGAGCGCTCCCCTGCAGAGTATGTTGTCTCGTGTCGCTAAACAGCACGCAGTCTGGCTGGTTGCAGGCACTATCCCGATGATTTCGCGGCCTCAAAAAGCAGATACGCCCGCATCCGAGTTGTCAGATGGTCGGGTGCGGCCGGCCTCATTGGTATTCAGTCCGGATGGATTGATTGTGGCCCGCTACGACAAGATGCACTTGTTTGATGTTCAGGTCAGTGACAAACAGGCGCGATACGCCGAATCAGACAGCTTCGAAGCCGGTGACAGTCCGGCTTTTGTTGATACCGGCGCCGGGCGACTTGGACTGTCCATCTGTTACGACATCCGGTTTCCCGAACTTTATCGGCATTATTTTGACAACAAGGTTGACCTTGTCAGTGTTCCATCGGCGTTTACGCGTGTCACGGGTGAAGCGCATTGGGAAGTGCTGCTGCGTGCGCGCGCGATTGAAAATCAATGTTATGTGATTGGTGCCGGTCAGGGTGGCGTCCACAACGAACGCCGGGAAACGTATGGACACTCAATGATTATTGATCCCTGGGGGCGCATTCTGGATGTGCTGGAACGCGGAGAAGGCATTGTGGTAGCGGATATTGATAAAGACGCGCTGGCAGCTATCCGCCAGCGCATGCCGGTTTTTGAGCATCGTCGTTTACGGACCACGATCGGTTGAACAGGAAACTCTGTGATGATAGATAAAGGCTTGATTACAAATCTCTCGGCTTCTGCCTTGGTGGCAGCAGGTTGGATGATGCCTGAACCAGCGTCAGCGTGGATCATGAGTGCTGGTCTGTTTGCTTTGTCCGGATCGCTGACAAACTCGTTGGCCATTCACATGTTGTTTGAAAAAGTCCCGGGCTTCTATGGCTCTGGTGTGATCGCACTGCACTTTGAGGAATTCAAACGTGGCATCCGCGAAATGATCATGCAGCAGTTTTTTAATGCTGAGACCATTGATCGGTTTTTTGATGCGCAAACCATGATGCACAGCGGGATCAATACCTTGTTGCCGTCAATGGTAGACGAACTGGATCTGGATCGCGCTTTCGACTCGTTGGTTGAGGGCATCATGCAATCCTCGATGGGCGGTATGCTGGGTATGGTCGGTGGTGCCAAGGCTTTATCAGGATTGCGTGAACCATTTAATCTCCGAATGCGTAGTTACCTGCTTGAAATGCTGGATTCAGAAGAATTTCAGTCTCGATTTTCCGAGCGTCTTTCTGCAGCGACACACAGTGATGCGGTCATAGCGCGTATAGAAGACCTTGTTGAAAGGCGCTTGCAGGAGCTGACACCTGAGCAGGTGAGGCTAATTGTGCAAAAGATGATTCGCCAACATCTCGGATGGCTGGTGGTGTGGGGTGGAGTGATCGGAGGATTGATGGGTGTAGCGTTTGCAGCACTCAGTGCGATTTGAACCTGAATTGTAAATAATTTGTGAATGCTGAATTGATTTTGTTAAGACAACTGCTCCGAAGCACGTTTGTGTCAAATTTGTTTGTGGCATTTTGTATCATTTAACCTTCAAGGCAGTCGCAATGGTCTAGAATTAAAGCTATCTCACTGCTGCATAAGAAAAATTCAAACATCGGCGGTGGCTTCCTGTTATTAGTTGATCCAAATTCAATTTAAATGAGTGTGTGAATTATTATGGCGAGACCGGTCGAATTTGTTTATGAAGATGTACTCACTAATGCCATGGAACAATTCTGGCGCGAAGGCTTTGAAGCCAGCTCTGTGCAAAAACTTCTGGATGTAACCGGAATCAATCGTGGAACCCTGTATAACTCGTTTGGCGATAAGGACGCATTTTTTAAGTCCTGCCTCGAGCAGTACAGCAAGTTGGTTGACAGCGAATTAGCTTCCTCTCTTGATAATGTGCAGCTATCGACCTGGGCGGCAGTCAGTAGATATTTTGATCTGACTGTGGTGGCTGCATCAAACAAGCGTCGTTCCATGGGTTGTTTGTTGGTGAATTCCTTCTGTGAAAGCATCAATTACGACAAAGAGATTCAGAAGCTTCTCAAAAATTACTACGGTGTCATTCGCAAGTCACTATTAAAAAGGCTTAAGGATGCTGAGAAGGCGGGGCAACTGGTCAAAGGTCTGAATGCTGAACTGGCGGCTGATGTGTTGCTGAACCTGCTGAGCGGTTTGCGTGTACATTCCCGAGAAGGCAAAACCGGCAAACAACTTGCTGACGTTATCGCCTTCACTCTGAAATCAGTGCAAGCGTAACAACTGCTGCGGGCAAGTCTGATTGTCGGGGAAGTTGCCCAAATTTGAAACAGACAGACTGAGCCACTGGCCCAGTCAACTTTTATGTGGCTGGATGACCAGGCGCCATGGAAATTTTGGTCAGGCACTCGGTTGGCTGTTGTCCTACAACATTATTCGGGTATACTTGGGCTCGAATTTGTCAGCGATACAGGTTCTCACTCGGTAGTCGGTTGTGCCGGGATGGAAAAAATTTTTAACAGGTAAGCGCTTGAAATTTATGTGCTTATAACTAAAAAACTTAAAAAAAGTGGTAGATAAAAATGAAAAAAATGGGCGGCAGAAGAAAAAAAGACGAAGGTAATATTGACCTGACCCCAATGCTGGACGTGGTATTTATTCTTCTGATCTTCTTTGTTGTAACTGCAACATTCCTGTCAGAACAGGCAATTGACGCCGCCAGTAATGAAAATAATAATCAGCCCCCGCCCGAGCAGGATGAAGAAAAGCGCAATATTCTGGTTGAGATCAGCCAGAATAATGAGATCACCCTCAATGGTGAGCCCCGCGCGATTCTAGAAAGCCAGTTGCGCGCGAACATTGACCGCCTGAAGGCCGAGAATCCGGCAGCATCAGTGATCATTCGCCCAGATGACCGATCCAATGTAAACACGCTGGTAATGATTATGGACTCTGCGCGTCAGGCAGGTATCTCAGCAATTTCTATAGTTGAGCCGTGAATTAGAAACAGTTGAGCGGTAAGCACTGCGAATACGGCGAAATAATTAACAGACGGGCAGATAGCGTGGCACGTCCGACCCA
>Ga0164293_10002360_pt1 | contig 16036 bp, 17 predicted proteins | sample GEODES118metaG_FD_111487 | JGI IMG/M metagenome (GOLD analysis project Ga0164293, IMG submission 111487) | Eutrophic lake water microbial communities from Lake Mendota, Wisconsin, USA - GEODES118 metaG | ecosystem: Environmental > Aquatic > Freshwater > Lake | place: USA: Lake Mendota...
CCTGAAGTACCAGATTGTCCATCCTGGCCTGATGTTCCAGATGTACCAGATTGTCCATCCTGGCCTGATGTTCCTGAAGTACCAGATTGTCCATCTTGTCCAGAGGTTCCAGATGTACCGGTCTGTCCTGAAGTACCTGAAGTACCAGCAGCACCAGATTCACCTGAAGTTCCAGATGTACCAGCAGCACCAGATTCACCTGAAGTACCAGATTGTCCTGAAGTACCTGAAGTACCAGCAGCACCAGATTCACCCGAAGTACCAGATGTACCCGATGTACCTGAGGATCCAGAAGTTCCTGATGTACCTGAGGACGGAATATAACTTATTGCATATACATCCTGTAAGGTGGAAGGAGTAGGGGGCAAATAAGAAACCACAGAAACCCCTATTGTCCAATAATCACCGTCATCTGATATTGAAGTGACATTAAGAACGATGGTTTGACTTGTGTTTGAAGGAGATGTGACCCCCTGAACAGTAATATTTTCACCTATAATTAATCCATTAAGCCAGGAAAGAGCGTAATTAGTTGTTAGAGGATTACCAGAAGAATCACATGATGTCTGATTTAAATATATGTAAGTTAATGTTGAAATAGTATTGGAAGAGGAATACGAAGCAGCCATCTGGCCAGCAACTGAATTGTTTCCGTGTTCCCAATAGAGGGTATTTACAACATAGCTGGTTCCTGAGGTTCCAGAAGTACCTGGTGATCCGTTTCCTGAAGTACCTGAAGTACCAGCAATTCCGTCTTGACCAGATGTTCCCGACGTACCAGCAGCACCAGTTCCAGAGGTACCTGAAGTACCAGCAACCCCATCCTGGCCGGAAGTACCAGAAGTACCATCTGAGCTAGTTCCCGAAGTTCCGGATGTGCCTGAAGCCCCTGTTCCGGAGGTTCCTGAAGTTCCTGAAGCACCCGTTCCTGAAGTACCCGAAGTTCCTGTACCACCAACTGCTCCGATTCTTTCCCAGCTCGCTGGATTTGAAAGATCGTCTTTGTCTATTAATTGATAAATTCCTCTTAGATCTGGATCTGCATCATAAACAGCAACGGTAAAACCGTTGACTAAATAATTATCCGAGGTGAAGCTTAAAAGATCTGCATAGCTAGGCACTAGTGTTCTTGCATCAAAGGCTCCCGCTATTTTCGGTTCAAAATTATAAGATGCTTCAAATGTTCCTGGTATTCTAGCCATTATCTGTTTTAATTTGTTTTATGCTATCCGTATATATTTAGTTCTATTCCGATCATTTCCTTTGGATTAGAATGTTAATTTTATCTTTAATTGACCTCTATCGGAAGCAGAATTTGTATATCTTTTATAAGTTATTGAGCTACCCTCAACTGTCTCTGAAACTGTCGTTACAGTAAAGTCCGAAAGCTTATTTGTAGTATCAAATTGATTACTTACTGTATTGAAATACTCGATCTTAGTTAATGGTCTGCTAGTAACCCAGCTATTTGGAAGTTCAAATTTTTGTTTATTTCCCCCCGTTTCTGCCACAAGGGTTAACTCTATAGCATTTCCAGAAATCATAGAATATAATCCTTGCTCCGATAATGTTCCTATTGATGCTGTAGTAGCAAAAATTGGATATACCCCTCCAAAAGAAGTTGATTGCGAAGAGGATGTTCCTCCAGCAAGTGGGGAATCGTATGGATTATTGTCACTATCTAGAGGCTGAGATCCTGTACCATAGGTAACTGTTCCGCTAAAGGTATTATTCCCGGATACAACTGTGTGATTTGTAACAGTAAGGGTATTACCTGATTGGGTAGTCGAATTAATAGTATATGACGTTGCGCCGCCTGCTCTGAAATTCTGAAGCACTGCAGGATCCCAAACAGTAGGATTATTTGCACCTAAGATGGAACCGCGATTAAACGTAAACGTCAGAAGAACATTAATTACAGACCCGATCTTTCTTAATGATCCAGCATTATTAGCTAGAGAAAAAGAAGGACCAGTAAGAGTTGGATTATATGTGGTAACTAATAACTGTTCTATGAATTGGTTTAGCGTAGTGTTCAGGCTGATTGTATCGCCAGCACTTATCGCCCCGATTGAAACGGAAGAAACTACAGGGGTTTTAACAAGAGCTTGATCGTTTAAAAACGTCAGGTTTCCGTCCATTTCGACCTCTGTTAGTTCTGATCCTTTTACACTTCTAAGTAATAATGTTGACATTTTATAGGAGATATTTGCGAAACCATTAACGGTCTCCTCCTATATATTCAATAATTCCCGCATTTAGGGATTAACCTAGAAATTAAAGAGATAAAATGTTTAAGGAGAGAACACCTTCTGCTATTTTTCGTCCAAACTCAGAATCAAATGAGAAGTGAATACCTCCTTGATTTCTTGATTTTGATATCCTTTCGGATAGGCTAGAAATATCTTTTGACAATTGCGGATATTTTTTACTTAACAGACCGGCAATAACAAAAGAATCAATTGAATGTCCGGAAGGATACGCTGGACTACAAGCATTAGTGGGCTGTTGTGGATATAAAGGAATATTAAGAGCAAGTGCTAATTGAAGTGGCCTAGGATAATTAAAAATATATTTTAGAATGAATGTAATTGGATCTAATTCGTCTGTTATCTTTTCTAGATCTTCTTTTTTAATTTGATCTATCCCATTTAATTTTAAAAACTTTTCGAAAATATCTAACATATCTTTTTCAGAATCTGCTATAAATTCTTTTTCCTCTTCAGTTAAAGAGTTTCCAAGCATAACCAGACTCTCTAAATCCTTTTTAACTTCCTCAGAATTTTGATCAGGAGGAACACTAGATGTCCAGATCTTCCATAAATCTGTTTTCTTAACTTCGTTTAAAAGATTAGATCCAGCATCCATTGATTCTTTCTGCCACTTTTGAGGATTTCCATATTTAATGTCAATCATCTCCTGTGGATTTGAATACTGCTCGTTGATGTACTGGTTAAATCCTTTTATCATCTTTACTTTCTGATCTATTTGATATTATATATATCAAGAATTAAGCTAAACCGCAAAGCTTTCTCCGCATCCGCAAGTTCGAGAAGCGTTTGGATTAACAAACTGAAATCCTTTCCCGTTCAATCCGTCCGAAAATTCTAATTCTGTCCCGTATAGGTAAAGCAGAGACTTGTTATCAACCAGAATTTTAATTCCCTTGTCTTCGAACATAGTGTCTTTGTCCTCTATTTGATAATCTAAAGACATATCATAGGACAAACCACTACATCCCCCGCCCTTGACCGCTACCCTTAAATAAGATTTATTGCCTCCCCCTTCTTGAATGAGATCTTTAATTTTTTCTGCAGCTTTCTGTGTAATTGTAACCATCTTAATTTTTTACTATGTATATACCCACAAAAAAAGGTAGCAGGGACCTGTGGGAATTTGACCTCGGAGACGTCTTCCTTTTTGACACCTTCGATTAAGAATCGAAGCCGGAACGTGTCATACACAAGTATGCTACCAACTTTCTTTGGTTGCAGGGGCAGGATTCGAACCTGCGACCTACGGGTTATGAGCCCGTCGAGCTACCACTGCTCTACCCTACGATGTTTGTGGAGGTGACGGGAGTCGAACCCGTGTCCAGTCCACCTGTTCAAAGCAACTCATTCACAGGCTTAGTTAGTTTTTCTTATCTAACAAAATATTCGGTTGGTTATTCACCATCGGCAACCAATAAACAATGGGTGATTCGATTTCGGGTTCAATCACTTTTCCACCTGAGTTCACATTCTATTTTAAGTCCCACGATGTGTGCGGGAGAGATTAGGCAGCTACTGCGTAATCAGCACCAACGAATGCCATAGCATCTTCGAAGGTCATTGTAGATAATTCTACGTCATTTATCGTTTGTATAGGTGATTAACGAGTTTCCAATACTAACTCGGCCTGCATCATCTCAAAGAACTACCGGAGTCTGTCAAAACCAAACACCCCCGAAAATAAAAGATTGCGAAGTTTATATATCAACGCAATCTCTTTGTTTCGCTTATGTTGAACGATTTACTAACTAATTCACTGGCTTATAAAGCATAGGTGCTTGTCCATATACTGGTAGCTTTCCGTCCCACTTATTAATCCATTCCAATTGTAATAACATCGGGGTGATTGTTTGCTGTTTCAGTCTATTGGCTTCAGCTTCAGCTTTAGCTGATGTCAGCATCGCTTGTGCGTTACCGTCTGCAGTAGCTACTTTGATTTTAGCTTCTGCTTCAGCTTGTTTAACTTTATTCTCTGCCATTAGAGCTGATTGAACAGCATTATTCTTTGCCTCGATAGCTTTCTTGAACGTTTCAGGGTAGACTAGATTTGATGTAAATTGCTGAATGTAGAATCCCTCCTTGTTTAATTGGTCCTCGAGAATTCTTCTAACCTCAACTTCAAACTTCTGTCTGTTACCAATTAACTCATCAGCAGTGTACACGTTTGTTGCTAATCTAAATGCATCAAACACTGCAGTCTTTAAAAACCCTTCTTCGATGCTCTCTAGATTTCTTCTATACTTAGAAAAAATCTTTGGCACCATTTCTCTTTTAACTGAATAATTAATGATTGGGCTCACATGAAATTCTGAACCATCTTTAGAGTTAACTATAAACGAATTATCCCCCGTATATTCTTTATGTTGTACGTAGGTTGGAAATTCATAGATGTTGTGGGTTAATGGATTATAGAAAACCATTCCAGTAACTTCAACCACGTCATCTACCCCTTTGTTATCCCCATAGAGATTAACCTTTACTCCAACATGCCCAGCATCAATTCTCTCGCAAGACATGAATAAAAATACCAGCAGAAAAAATCCTGCAACTGCAACTCCGATTGTTTTAATCATTTTTTTAATTTTAATTTGTTTTTCTAATTTTCTTTGTTTTTCTGACTCTTCCATTTCGAGTCTTCTTTTTTTGAGTTCTTCTTCGTAAAGTCCCATTGTCATTTATTTTTTCTAGTTTTTATAAAAGGTCCTTCACTTTTTACCTCTGAAAACTGCTTAGGATTTCTTTTCCTCTTCGGCTTTAGTTCTTCAGGATTGACATAATCTAATTCAGTTTCTCCCTCGGGTAGTTCGTCAGGTACAACATTATGAATTTTTTTCTTTACGTATTCATAAAGAAATATTATAAGGCCCACACCCAATCCTCCTCCCAGTAGATTAAAAAAAGTGTTGGCAATTGTAAGTGCAGGAAAAATCGCAAATTCTAATAATAGAATTACGCTAATACCTACAACGAAAGGCTCTAACGATTTAACACTAAATGCTTTCTTAAAGATCTCTTTCATGAGTTTGTTTTTTGTTATTTTCTTTTGATTGTCTACTAAATTCATCGTCGATCTCATCCTCATTCCAATTTAAAAAATCATCACCTTTATAGTCTGGGTGGTGTTCTTTCATGTAATCAATTCCCCTGACCCAGAAAAATGCTATGATCGCAGCAAGGCCAAAACTCATTCCGATTCCGATTAAATATCCCATTTTTTAATTATTTAGAAATTTTAAAATTTTTTCTTTCCTTCCACTTTGCTTAATGCCTTCACTATCATGCGGGGTCCAAACAAAGTTTTCCAATCCCCAGTATCTCTTATCATCCTCCCCATTAGTGTAAGTTATATCTATACCCATATTCAAATCATCTATCGCAACCCATTGGGTTACTTCTGGATGATTCTTTAACCAATCTAGAATTTCAAAGTGTCTTTCTTGTTCCAGATCCTCAAATCTTTGATAATGAAATTCTCCCATTTTAGGAACCTTTTCTTCTCTATATAGATCTTTAAAATATGGAGTACAATCAATAGGTTTTTTAATGATTCCCTGAGATTCGTAATATTCTCCAAGCTCTTCCGTTGTGGCCCACCTTTTCCAATCAGAGCTTACCACAATTTCTGCTCCAGTTTCTTCTAGTATGGAATTCAGAACCTCGATTGCTTTTGCATCAAAATCATCAAATCTGGCATCTACTGGGAGTTCGTTTATTCCCTGACTAAGCTTACGTCCATACTTTTTCTGTTTCTTCATTCTCCCCCCCCAATTATTAGAAAGACATATCACTCCGTCGTGATCTAAAAATATTACTTTCATAGTTATTGTTCTTTATAATACAAATCTACTAATGCTTTGTTTAAGATTTCAATTGCTTGATCTGCCAATTCATCGGTTAGCCCTGTCGGGTTTGGTGTTTTAATAAAATGTTCCCGCTGCCCATATAGCATATCTGAATCATCATCTAAAATAATATAATTCTTAACTTTAGATTTTCCTTCGTATTTAATCTGCTCCTCTTTACTCCAATTAATTCTTTGAAAATCGCCATGATTATCTAACCACCAATCAATCTCACAACCTCTTGGCATTCTATAACCATCCATATCTTCATATGGTTTTGTACACCATAGATGAGGGGTTAACCCAATAACTTCACCTATAATTCCAACTTGATCAAATAACTTTTGTAGGGATTCGATTGTTTCACCGGATCTCCAACTTGAACTAACTACAATTTTACATTCAGTCTCCCTAATAATTCGATTTAATCTTTCAACAGCCCTTGGGTCAAATTCATAAAATGGATATTGAGCATTTATGGAATCCATTTCAACTGCATCTCTCCGATACACGTACCAATCCTGAGAATTTAAAACACCATCTATATCGAGAAAAATTACTTTCATATGTTCTTATTTTACCAGGTATCAAAATCCGTTAAATCTAACCTATCTCCATCAGAAGTTCTAACCTCTATAATTTGTCCGATACCTGTTGGGGTGAAACAAAATGTATAAGATCCGCCTACAGCTCCCACGTAAAGTTCTCCCTCTTTTTTCGTTTTTGCTCTCCTCCATCTTTGATATTTTTTATACTGCTTCTCTGTTATCTCGAAGGTCAGTACAACCTTTTGCTTCTCCGGGGGAGTGTAAGTCCCGTTAGACATTGCTTTAACTTTTTCCTTTACTTTCTTTGAAATCATATTTCTAATACAAATGGGGTAATTTCAGATTCTTCGTTATATTCAATATAATCGGTTATCCAAATTTTATACCCCCTCTTATTTTCCTTTTCTACTAGCTTTTTCTGTGGGGTATGCCCCACAATCTGATGAAGATCTACCCCGTCTTCTTCAAGTTGCTTGGGTCTAACCCAAAGCGGTCCTCCGTACATACTCCATCCACCACTTGCTCCATCGACCTGGAATATCTGGGGAAGTTCCATTTCGTATGCTTGATTAAGTATTGCTCCCTCTTTTCCTAATTTTCTTAATTCTGGATGGTGCTTTAATATGTCACTCAATACGGGTTTTAATAAACCAGCATGGGTCCAAAGATAATCCCCCTCATGATATGCCATTTGGAAGAGATTGTTATTATCTCTAAATAATATTTGTAGGTCCCACTGTGCTTCTGGTCTAAACCCACTACATATTTGATTGGGTATAAAGTATTGAACGTCATGATTCCCCCACAGAAGAACCACCTTATCCTGCATCGACTTTTTAAAAAGTATGATATCTTCTAGATTCTTCTTTATTGCAACATTACTTATAGTAAAACTGTCGACATAATCTCCAATAAATACTATCTTATCATATTCAAAATATGGATAATCGTTTTTGAAAAGGTCGTCATTTGGATTCGCTCCGTTAAAGACCATAATAGCCCATTGTTCAAACTCGTAGCTGCTACCGTGGGTCATGAATTTCCATGTATCTCTACCGTGAACATCTCCTATTGTCATTATTTTTCCCATGCTGTAAATGTAAACCGAAACTTCGGCAATCTAAAATGTAATATCTGAATTATATAATTAGTTTCGAAAAATTGAAATCTTTCACTGTAAAACAATAAGATATTGAGATGGTTCTAAATTCTGACTACATTAAAAGCAAGTTAACCAACGACGGGGAAACACCAGTTCAGTTCAGGTGGTCTCATGGGGCTACGGATTTGGACCTAGGCGATGGAATGATTATCTATGCACTAACTCAATTCATGAGGGCTAAAAATTGCGTGTGTATCGGAAGTGGGGGTGGATTTATTCCAAGAATTCTGACACAAGCCAGAATCGATCTTCACAGAAATGGAATTTTCGAGGGTAATTCTGATTACAATTGGGGGGACATTGGAGCAACCTATGTAGTAGATCCGTGTAACGGAATAGGGGGTCAATCTAATATCGATGCAGAGGATGGATTTTTTAGATCCAATTTTTATCCTAGATTTGTTAAAGAAACGTCGGAGAAAGCATATTATGACTTTTTTGTGGTGCAGGATATCAGGATAGATCTGCTGTTTATAGACGGGGATCATTCATATGAGGGAGTTTCCCTGGATTTTGATCTCTATAAAAATATTATGTCTGAGCATGGCCTGATAGTGATTCACGATACAGATCCTAATTATTCGGAAAATTTTATCGTCACGGAGGATCAGAAGAAGGACTTCCATGAATTTACCGGACCTTCTTCATTTGTGAAGGACTTCTGCGATGCCGAGTGGGAAAGATTTAATCTTTTTAATTACGGAATACTGAAATCCAAGCCATCCTCTTCAGGAATAACCCTCTTCAAAAGAAAGCAAAGATGATAAGACTCCTATCTGTCATAGGGCATGGGATTAAATTGGTCCCTCATTTTATAGAGCACTATTCAGGAATGGTGGATAGGATAGAATTGGTTGTATATGAATCTGAACTCTATCCCAACCTAACGGAAGAAATTAAAAAAGAAATAAGAGGACGTAAAAATGTCAAGATAGTAGAATCTGTTTATGACAGAATATTTGACTGGAATAGAGTAACCGATCTTTATAATAAGCACACCTCAAAAAGACCTAACGATTGGTGGGTAATTGCAGACGTAGATGAATTCCATCTCTATTCAGAATCATTAAGTGATATAAAATATGACTGTGAGGAAAATGGATGGGAAATAGTAAGAGGTGGATTTATTGATAGAATAGGTATCGATGGAGGGTTTCCGGAATTAAAACCAGATTTACCCATCTTCGATCAATTTCCAATGGCTGGATTCTTTAGATATCCTATGAGTGGAGCTTGTCCTAATAAGGTTTGTTTTATCAAAGGAAATGTAGAAATCACTCCAGGGCAGCATTATGCAAAAATATTAGAACAGACAACTTGGAGATGGCAAGGATGGAATCATCCTCTAATTGCTCCAGTCGAAAAATACTCAGTTCAGGTGCATCATTTCAAATGGGATTCAACCTGCTTAGAAAGGATAAAAGCTGTTGCAGAAGTTAAAAAAGATTATTCATTTTCCGATGAATATAAACTGATGTATGACACTATAATAAAGGAGGGATCTAAAATAGACACATCAAACGAAGAATTTATGTTTGAGTTTGGTGTTTCATATTATGAAGATTACAGAAATTGGAACAAATTATTAAAAAAAATAATATCAATCTAGTAAACATGGCAACAACAAAAAAACCAACAGGAGAACCTTCTCACGATCTGATAGCTCTAGAAAACAGAAAAGTAAGAGCTTTGGAAAAAATCGCTTCCTCATTAGAAGACCTTTCTGTGTGGGTAGTAGACGTTGATAAAGATGAATGGAGTGATCGTGTTCAGTACTATCTGACAGAGTTTTTAAAACAAGTAAAAAATAGTAATTTAAACGTTGATGAAGAAGTTAGGGGTAATAGTTCCTTACCGGAATAGGTACGAGCAGCTTCAAATATTCAAAGCAAGAATGTCTGAGTATTTGAAAAAGAAAGGTATACGCTTTGAGATAATCATAGTGGAGCAAGATAATGCTAAACTTTTCAACAGAGGAATGCTTTTGAATATAGGATTTAAGTACGCAGAGGAAATGAGATGCAGATATGTAGTCTTTCATGATGTGGATTTAATCCCATCTGATGTTGATTACAGCTATTCGGAATATCCGGTACATCTTGCTAAAAATGTTTTCGAATCAGAGACTGGTAAGAAGAAAGAATCGTTTGATCAATATTTTGGAGGGGTAACCATTTTCCCTGAAAGAGAATTTCGTAGAATAAATGGATATTCTAATAAATATTGGGGCTGGGGATTTGAAGACGATGATTTATTCTTAAGATGTGAAGTTAACGGGTGTGAATTAGATACTTTATATCTCGAAAATTCCAGAACGGATTATAAGGCACTATCTTTCAATGGAATAGATTCATATGTAGTGGGAAAAAACAATTTTGATTTAAAATCGGGGGCTACTATTTTTGTTTCTTTTAAACCTGGAGATCTTTCTTATGATTTTGAAAAGGAATCAGATTTTTTCACTGCCTTCTGTTTACCCGGGTTTGGTACAGATACTTCAATAGCATACAATTCTTTTAAAAGATATCATTTTTCCACATATGACGAGGAGAAAAGACCTCTGTACATTAATTCAGAAATAATAGAACCCTACCAAACAAACATTTGTGCGGTTTTTGATCCGGTAAAGAAAAAAGTAATTATCTATCAGGATGGAGTATTATTAGGGGAAACAAATCAGTTTTCTGAATTATTCCCATACGAGAATCAAAAAAGTTTTTATTTAGGAGCGTCAAATCCAAAAAGGGCATGGAGTCAAAACTTCTTTAAAGGAACAATTGATAGTTTTGCTGTTATACAAAAACCATTGAATTCTAAAGAGGTTTTCGATTTGTGTACTGGATTAAAATTTTCAGATTATAAGAAGAATAATTTACTTAAGGTTTTATATACAGCTAATTATATAGAGGAATATAAAATGATAGATCTTTCGGGAAATGGAAATGATGGAAAGATTTTCAATTGCGAAATCAAGGACATTAAACTTCCTAAATATAATCAGATAAAAGTCCCTCACAGAAGAAATTCAACATTTCATTCTCTCAAGCACGAGGAAAATGGATTTTTTGAGAATAAATGGAAGGATCAGTCAACAAGATGGAATCAATTGAGATTTCATAACGAAATTCTGAGGGATAAATATAGGGTCTCTGACGAAGGACTTTCCGACTTACAATTTGTTGAACACGGAAGAATCAGAGAGAATAATATAACTCACGTTGAAATAGGAATATGAAACACAAACTTGGAATATGCATTCCATATAGAAACAGATTCGAGCATTTACAGCAGCTTACTTCAAAACTAGGAGAATTTCTAAACAAGAAGGGTATAGAACATAAGTTTTATGTTGCTCATCAAGTAGACGATAAACTCTTTAATAGAGGATTAATGAAAAACATTGCAGCTAAATATGCATTTGATGACGGATGTGACTATATTGCATGGCACGATGTTGATATGATTCCTTTAGAAGAGGAGTGTGACTATTCCTATCCAGGGGATTTTCCAGTTCATATTGCAACTAAGCTTTCAAAATATGATTTTAAATTGAATTACGAACAATATTTTGGAGGGGTGATTTTATTTACAAAAGAGCAAGTTCTAAAAACAAATGGATATTCCAACAATTACTGGGATTGGGGGATGGAAGACGATGATCTTTTTTATAGATGTCATTTTGAGGGTTATAGTAATTGTAGGGTATACAAAAAATATAGAAGAAGAAAATTTGCAAGATTTAACGGAGATGATTCATATGTTGAAATTCCCTGGATAAAATCATTAAATAGACTTTTAGGATCTGACCACACAATATGCGTTCTTTTTAATCCCGAACAACAACAGGAAAAATATAAAGATTGGTTGATTGGAACAGAAGATAAGAAATTTATAGAATTTCCAGTATTTAGAAAACAATCATATAGTCCATACTGTATTTCTTTTAATAATTCTAGAGCTGTTACTAGCATGCTTTTTGACGGAGACGGAGGGCAAGTTTATAACTGGATCAAAAGAGAGGATTCTGTTTGGTCGTGGGTAACTACTTCATACAATTCATCAAATAATAGATTTAGTTTTTTCCTCAATGACGAATTAGGAAGATATAATGAGAGGGGAACAAAAGAAAATAGATCGGTATTAATTAATGAAGAACTTTTCCAATATAATGACAAAAGTCCTTCTTTCGTTGGATATAATGATGACACAGGAAATCCAATTTTTTTCAGAGGAGAAATAGCGGAGCTAATGATATTTGATCAAGCGGTAAAAGATCCGAAAGACGTTTCAAAATTCCACGACGGAAAGAAAAAACCGATCATGCATTTTAAGTTTAATTCTATCAACGGAGGACAAATCAAAGATCTAATAGGTGGAGTTGGCGCAAGGGCTTACAATCTAGAAATAGTGGAAAAAGCAATCAATGTAACGGATATGCCAATACCCCACAGAAGGGAGGGAAGCTTTGAATGTCTTCCCCACATTGACGAAGGATTAGTAAATAACAAATGGGCAAAAGGGGAAACTACTGCTAGAAACGAAAGAATATTAGTCACAGAGATGCAAAGAAGATCTCTAGATTACAAGAGGGATGGAATTAATAGCATGAAATATGAATTAATTACTACAAAGGATCTCGGAAACAATGTATTATTAATAAATTGTAAAGCATATAAAAATGACTAAAATGAAAATTATTACAATAGGGAGAGCTGGTTGTCTAGAATCAGTCATGACCAAAAGATTACTAGAAATGGGCCAATTTTCTTCAAATGTCTCAGCAATAAAAACCAGGGGAGAAAATCAAAGGGTTCCTGTATGAATACAATAAAACTTGGCCAGGCTACGGCATCGGAAAATTATTATATTTTAAATTTAGTTTTTGATAGCTTCGATAACGAAGGTAAACCCCTGCCAAATTTAAATTATTTGAATGATAAATTAGGTGGGGAATACCTGATTTTGCCTTTTGGTATTATGAAATTAACCCCTCCTGGGATTAAAATAAGAATTTGTAGATTAAGTGACGTTAACCAGGATCGAGATTATTACTATTTTATAAATCACAACTGTTCATATCAGAATCTTTTTAATGGTGAAAAATGGCAGATTCCGGAGTCTGTGGAAAAAATGGTGGCTGAAAGAAAACTAAAAATCATTTTTTACAATGAACATGAGAGCTTTTTAAACACCCAGGACTTTTATCTTAAACTTCTATCGACGATAAGAAACAAAAAATTAATAGAATCGTTGTTTTACATAGCAAACAATTCTTCCCAGCTATATAATGTAAAGTCAAATAATCCATCAGGTATTAATGTATTTAAAACAAACTACCTAATAGAATTGGTTAGTAAGTATATAATTGTTAAACCTGACCATAAAAAAATAATAACTGATAAAAAATTCATGTTCTTATGTCACAATAGGAGGCCAAAACCACATAGGACTTCTCTGTTGGCTTTATTAAACATGAATGGTTTATTAAATAACAATATAATAGATTGGTCGTTAACGTATGGGATAAATAATGATTATAATATAAATTCCGAAAATTTTCAAGGCGACATTTTTTTAGAAAATGAAGAATTTAATAATTCTTTTAAAAAGATTACAAAAACTAAAAAATTAAGCTATTTTGAATGTGACGTTAACTGGTTTAATAATCATGAAGATTATAGAGCAGAACATCACATATCTCTAAAAAGTTACGATGAATCCTATATAAACATAATAACCGAATCCCATTTTTCTATAGAAAATGTACACATAACAGAAAAATCGTTTAAGCCATTTTACTATTTTCAGATCCCTATCTTTGTTGCATCCTATAAACACGTTGATTATTTAAGAAAGGAACACGGCCTATATCTTTTCGATGATCTGATAGATCATTCTTATGATCTAGAACCAGACAGCACAAAAAGAATTTTAAAAATAGTGGGGGAGATAAAAAGACTCTCCAATTTAAGAGATGAAGTAAAAGAATACTACAGAAAAAACCTAGATAAAATAATACACAACAGCAATTACATATTGAATTATAAAGATAAAAAATATATGGATAACTTCTTTATTTCTCTATGTGATGAAAAGAAGAAAAGTCTCATATAATTTTATGAAGTTTTACTACGAAAATAGGCAATCTTTTTCCAATGTACCAAACGGTCCTCATGGATATTTTAAGATCTCGCCGTTTGATATAATTTTTGGATTTAAAAACCCGATTTATAATCTAACAGATAATGATGAGATAGTATGGATGCTGTGTACTAACAATAGAACACAGAATGTTTCCCTGATAAATGAAAACATAGAATACTTCGAAGGAGCGCTAAAGAAAATTTCAACACTACCGAACGTTAAGTTGGTTTTCATTAATATTTTTGAGGGGATGGAAATGAATGGATTTTACTCCAAACTAATAGAATTAAAAAATAAATATGGGGTAAAAAAACATCAGTTGGTAATGTTAACCCCTAATTTCTACACCGGTAATTTTCACAAGGAAATAACTATAATATCTGAAGATTTTTTATTGAACGATTTATCTAGTAGGTACAACAAAATAAAAGATAGAAATTTTTTTGCTAATGGAGAAAAAATAGAACTTTCAGACACAAAAAAATACCTAGAATCCAAAAAACGAAAAGTTTTTTTATCATACAACAAAAATGCTACAAGAAAACCCAGAATATATTTTATTCTGTGGCTTTTAAAAAGCGGAATAATAGAACAAACTTTATATTCTCTTCTGATGAAAGAAGAAATTAGTGATAATGAAAAATCTGTATATTCATTCGAAGAAAAATTTGAAGAACTAAAAAATCTTGATTCTTATATAGAAAATTTCAATGAGCTGGAATATAAAATATTGGACTGGAATTGTGATCTTGAAGATGAAGAAAACTTAAAATTTACGGATACAACATATACCACATCGGATCACTACTCAAAAACTCTTTTTAGCATAGTTACAGAAACCTCTTTTAGTAACGAAAGTCTAACATTAACGGAAAAGACGTTTAAACCAATAGGAAACTGCCATCCTTTTATTATAATAGGGGATTTTAATTCACATCAAAAATTAAAGTCAATTGGGTTTAACCCGTATGACGATTTAATAGACTATTCTTTCGACAGTATATTCGATGATAGTGAAAGACTAAATGCTGTATTCAAAGAAATAAGAAGAATAAGGGATCTGGGACCTAAACACATTTTAGATTGGTACTCTAAAAACATTAAAAAAATTGAGGAAAACAAAAAGTGGTTTCTTGAATTTTCCAACGATTGTTTATTTAAAAAAGTAATAGAAAGAATTAGAATGAAAAAAATTTTAATAACAGGCTCCTCCGGACTGGTTGGTACACACCTCGTAAAAAAATGTATAGATCTGGGATATTATGTAATTGGATGCGATATAATTCCACCACAGCATCAACAGATAGACTCTTTTTACTTTAAGTTTTTACAACTAGATCTGACGAAAGAAGAGAATATAAAAAATCTTTTCATACATGAAAATCCAGATGCTGTATTTAATTGTTTTGGAATCAAGGGATCTCCTATTAGAGCTAAAAACAATCCAGTGGATTTTTTGTATCCTTCGTTTAAAATAAACACTGAAATAATTAATCAATGCGCTAAAAATAAAAAATGGCTAGTTTTTGTTAGTTCTGTTGGTGTTTACTCACCCGCGGAAAGATTCTATGAACATGACGTATGGAAAACACTACCATCAGAGTCTGATTGGTTTCCATCTTGGTCAAAAAGAATGGGTGAGATCTTACTAGAGGCATATCAAGTTCAAAAAGCTTATAACGATTGGACAATCATAAGACCCGCCAATATATTCGGGGAATATGATGATTTTGGAGGGAATAGTACCGTTATTGCATCAACAATTAAAAAAATATCAGAAGCTAAGGATTCTATAGAATGCTGGGGTGATGGATCTCCGATAAGAGATTTTGTTTATGCCGGGGACGTAGCAGATGCAATAATAAAATTATATGAAGAAAGAAAAAATGTAACTACGAACTTCGGATCCGGGACAGAAACTTCGATAAAAGAAATGGTTGAAACCCTTGTCAGAATAAGTGGTAAGAGTATAACAATAAATTGGGACTCTAGTAAGCCTAATGGAGATCTAAGAAGGTTAATGGATACTACTATACAAAAAAATAATGGGATTCTCCCTGAACATAC
>Ga0164293_10002362_pt1 | contig 16028 bp, 25 predicted proteins | sample GEODES118metaG_FD_111487 | JGI IMG/M metagenome (GOLD analysis project Ga0164293, IMG submission 111487) | Eutrophic lake water microbial communities from Lake Mendota, Wisconsin, USA - GEODES118 metaG | ecosystem: Environmental > Aquatic > Freshwater > Lake | place: USA: Lake Mendota...
AATCAGTCATTGTAATTTTACCCTTATGTGAAAATACAAGCAATCCATCACCACCACGAGGAGAGAAAGACATCTTCATAATTCCTGATTTACGAGGAATTACGGTGAGCTTTATATCAGAACCATATTGACCTAAAACTGTGCCTTCAATCTTTTCTCCAATTACAACTGATGATGGAATTTTCATATAAACATCTAGAGATTTTTCTAGCTTGTAATCTAACTGCAAAACATCAAGGTAATTTATTGGATTGTTCTCTACACCCAATCTGCATACTACCCTATCATTTTGCTGAAATTCGCCCTCAATAATGCCAGATATAGTATCTTCTGGATCTAATATGCAGTAGACATTAAGAAGGGCAGTAGTTTGTTTGGCTGTGAAGAAGTTTCTGATTGAATATGCGCCTGCTCTGTCTGGTAAAAAGTGAGCATTGAAAGATTTTTTTAATGACTTCACTTTAAGATCAGAATTCATATAAAACTTTTGTGGTTTATCTGTTCCATTTTTATAATGAACAAAATATCTCACTCTTGTATTTTGGGTGTATTTCCTATCGTGTAATATTCCTGACTTATTAATTGTTTCTGGGTTATTCAAGTATAACAAATAAGATGTTTGTTGAGAATTTAAAATAAATAAAGCCGCAATCAAGCATTTGATCACAGCATATAACTTAAGAGAGAACGCCATTGTTAAACCCTCCAAGGACTAACGTTAAACTAGCTTTAATATTCTAGATATAAAGGGCTGAAAACTCCTTAAAAAGAAAAGTAATCATATCTCATATTTGGAACCAGTTTATGTTCAATTTTAAAAAATACGTATCAGCTGCAGATTTGTCTAAAAGAGTTAATCCTGAAGATATTCCAGGAGAGACTGTAGAACAAAAAGCTGCCTATATTTCTGAATACCTTGATAGAGAAATTGGTGAAAAATTAGCAGCTGGAGAAATTGGTATTGAGGCTGCTTACAAATTGCTTGCAGAAACAAAGGTAACTGGTGTTTCAGAGCAATTCCAATTCTTAGAGAGATATAGATCAAATATCGCAAACTTATTACAGTCTGCTGCAACTATTAAGTCTACATTGTCACAAACAGAATTATCAAAAGAGCAAATTTCTCAATTAATAATCAGAAAATTATTAGAAAGAACAAATCAAGTTTTTATTCCAGAGCTTGTTGAACTAAGTAGAACTGATAAAAGAAGCACTGATGAAGTAAGCGTAATATTGGATAAACTTCCTGATTATCAAGATCCTGATGAAATTACTTCAATCAAATTATGGATATCTAGAGAAATACAAAAAGAAATTCAGGGCATTATTGAAGAATTTCTTGAAATGAAAGATAGAGCATTAAGAATTCCAAACTTTGATGAAAATGACTTAAGAACTATCGTCATAAACACAAGAGGTGAAGCTTTGAAAATTTTATTCCCAGATCGGCGTAAAACTTCCAAAAATCCTTTACCATCAAAATTTACCGACCCTGTTGTAATTAGAGACGTTGAAAATATCAATGATGATATTCAAAAATTAATCAGAAGAACAAATTTTAAGTCAGATTGGGGATGGACAAAAATCTTATCTCTATCCAATAAATTAAGTCAAGAAGAAATTGCACGATGGAGTAAGCTGATAGATCACCCTGTTGAACTTAATTTATATAAAATTCTTACAAATGCAGGTTTGATGAGTGTTGGTACATCTAGTACTGGCGCTGAAGAACCTGTCAAAGTTAAGGAGTTGGGTTTCAACAATCCTGAATTAAGATCTAAGTATTATAGAATTTTCTTCCCAGCTTTTGATCCTGCTAGTGGTTTGCCTTTCATATCTGAATCTGAAAATAGATACATACAAGAAACTTTTGGCGGAAGAGATCCTAGAACATTTCAATATGGCGATGATAGAAGAATGGATTTTATCAAACGTTCTCAATTTAGAGAAAAAATGAATTACGCCAAAGAACGCTTATATGAGTTTATTACAAATGGTTATGATGGGCCTGCTCTTTATAAGCTTATAAATTCTAAAGAACTTTCTTTAGATGAGGGCGGATTAGCCATCCAATATTATTTTAGAAGTATTTGCAAATCAAACCTCAATAGATTCATTGCAGATTTGAGAGACATTGGACTTTCTGAACATTATGATTCATTATCAGCCAAAGGTATGAAAGCTGATCCAAATTATGAGGGTTTGAGATTGATAACTAGATCTACTGAAGAAGCAAAGATCATTCAAATACTAAGAAATCAATTTTACATTGACGCTGTTCCTTACCAAGTGTTGATTCCAGTCCCTACAGATTGCCCTACAAATAATAACAATTTTGATGTTGATTTTATGATGTATGTTGACACTCTAGAATATATTGACCCAGTATCATTTATGCCTGTGATAAAGCCAAAAATTATGTTTGTTGGAGAGTATTTTGGTTTTGACAGTGATAAAGATAAAACAATTATTGATAGAGGCGTATCATGGGTAGACCCTGATGGAAATATATTCACACCATCACCTAGAAGATCTTCAGTTAATGGAGAAATCTTAAAAGAGTTTGAGCCAATTTCACCCGGAAATAAAGCTTCTGAAGGTGGAGTTTACGAACTTAAAACTTTGTGGAAAAAAAGAACATATGAGGCGATCTCTCACATAGTGGGAGCAGACAACTTGTATTTTGACGAACAAGACATAAAACAGCCTTACTATACTATTGCACAAAAGCTTGATGAAAAAGACATCATTTACACTTTTTCAGGATACAAATCAACTAATTTCTGCAAAGCAAAAAAATTAATTGATGCAAGTTTAGATTTTGAATTAAAAGAAAAACTTGACAGTCCTGAATATCAAATGCAACAACTCAATGACGATAAAAATAAATGCCTTAGAGTAATTGAATCAGCAATTTTACATTATAAAATGCAAAAAGCTTTAAGACAAGCAAAAAAAGAATTTATAGGAAAATCTGGTTTTGATAGACAGACATTAGCTTCGCATAAAAGTTATGTGGATGGTTTGAGAGCTAATATCAACAATGGTCTCAGAATCATAAATAGTCCAAATTCATCAATGGATCAAAGAATTTCTGCACAAAATATGATTCAACAAAATCAAAGTGAATTTAATAGCTTAAACGAATCTCCTTTACTTACATTCAAGAAAAGATTTGAAGAAATTTTGACTGATCAAAAGCATATGGCAATTTTAGATCAATTTAATGAACTCAAAAAATCTATAGAAAATGGATCAATTTCTCCAGACTTACAAAAACTCAGAATATATCTTCTTGAAATAGACGAAGGTGTGTTTGGATTTGTCCCTGATCCAGAACAATTATAATATGGCAATTTACACGTCGGATCACATTGGTAAATGGTACTGGCTTAAGTATGACAATAAAATTGTCTTAGCTGAAGAATTTACTACTGAATTATCTAGATCAGTTTCAAATAAAAAATTGATTCAAGGTGATGCTGGAGTTCATGTTATGTCTGTAAATGGCAAAACTATGACAAGTACTATTAGTTCGGATGTTTTAATAGAAATACCACAACCAAAGTCCCTTATAAATGGACCAGTTCCTAGTGTTGTAATTCCACCTTACAACCCTGGATACAAAGATGTTTTGGATTTATTGATTGATGACTTTGCATTGATAAGAGCAAATTTATATAATCCCGATTATTGGTATATGCGGCCTAAAAATCTTCTTACTTCTGCTTCTCTTCAAATAGGAAACACAATTAGATGTTCATTAAATTACAATGCATACTATGATCAAATTTTTGAACTAATACAATTTGCTGATGTTTTTCCTTCAAACTATGATTTTTTAGCTAGAGTGGCTAAAAACTATGATTGTAGATTTTATGCTACAGACGGATATGATCATTTATTAAAAGTATTATCAGGATCAATTAATATTACTGTAAATTATTCTAAAATGTATCTTGCTGGAACGGAGTCAGAATATCCAATCTACTCTCCACAAGGATATGAAGTTTCTGGTTCTATTACGATACCAGCCAGAAGTTGGAATCAATTAAGAGACTTATTTAATTCAAAAGTTGTTACTTACACAAACTTTTCTTTACTTGTAGGCACTAGATATTTAAGATTAGGCCAAGCAGTAATTGAAGATAAAATGAATTTAACAATGGGTGATAATTTAATGACAGCTGAAATTTCATTCAAAGGATACGGAAGACTGTAATGCCAATTTTGTCTGCAGAATTACTAGCAAATTACTATGCTATTACCTTGAATGGCAAAACATATATACTTGACTCTTGGAATGAAAATTTACAACAAGATATAAATGATAAATCATTCATGCAAGGCGATATTGCAAACAGAATTGTAGATGTCAACAATCCTTTACATCAAGCAACTATGTCTGGGCCCATTTTACTACTTAAAGACCTTGATGCAGAATTGACCGTTGTAAATAACGCATATATAAATACTAATAATGCAAATAAAAATCTACCTCCATATGGAATTTATGATATTTTTGATTTAATAATCGAAAATCTAGGTATTGTATCAAGGCCAATTACAGAAACTACAGACTTGCCTTATTTCATAGACAATGGTTCTATTTCTATGAATTTTTCAGATGTAGTTTCTACAGTCACATTAACAAGTGTTTATCCACAAGGTTTTGAACGCACACAAAATCTTGGTTTTTCTAAATCATCAGCCGTAAAGAATTTAGAAGAAGCTAGAATTCTCGGCAGAACTGTTAAATTTTGGGATTTCAGATTTAGAATTTTTGGCGACTTTTATGCACTGACTCAAGCCAATATCAATATAAGAGTTGTAAGTGATAGAAAAACTAACATTGGAAATAATTTCTTTGATGGAAATACTGTGCCTGATTTTATTATAACTGGATACTCAATTTCTGGAGATGCAACTATATCAATTCCACCAAGTCAGTTTGAAAATTTCAGACTGTATCAATCACCTGGAAGTTTTAATGTATTTCAAAATTCTATTGGCATTGGTTTGATTGATTCTTATCGTGGTCATAGATTTATTGATTTTGGAAGTTATTTGATTTTACCAAGAATAGAAATGGATATGAGAGCTAATCAAATGACAACTGCAAGAATTAGTTTCAATACGTTCTTGAGAAGATCTTATTAATGTACAAGTTCTCTTATGGAAGAAGAACTTTTAAGATTTACAATACCTGGTAATCCTGTAACCAAAAAAACACACCAAAGAATTATGAGAGTTGGTGGGTATCCTAGAATTTTTCCATCTAAACAATATGAAGAATATGAAAAATATTGCAAACAATATTGTTTAGATGTTTGGAAAAACTTAGACAAAGACCCAATGAAGTTTGGTGTAGCTATCAAAATAAAAGTTTGGCTTTCTCGTTGGATTTTGCCTGATCATGTCGGAATATTGCAATCTATTGGAGATATTCTAGAAAAATGGAGTGTTATTGAAAACGACAAGTATATCCATTGGACAGACTTTGATCCTACTTCCAACACAAGAGATCATTGGTTCCAAGGAATTGATAAAGAGAATCCTAGAATAGAAATTATAATTTTCAGATACAAGCATCTTTATGAAGATTACACCGAAGAAAAAGATGTCAAAGAAGCTGCCAAACTGGAAAGAAAAAAAGCAAGAGAACTTAAAAATCTAGGAAAAGACTAATGATAGAGATAGTGAATTTCGAAATCAATGAAGATTTTTCGGAAACACCTTTGATGAAAAACCTCAAGCAGACATTATGCTTGAGTAATTTTTTTGAATCGCTGCCAGAACTATGGAAGCTTGATGACTTATATATGGAATGCGTAAGTGAATATTTGAGAATAAGAACAACTCAATTAATCTACACCCCGTTGTGGGGAATCTCCATAGACTATTCAAGCAAAGTTGGCTTGATTACAGTAGAAAAATTTTATCCTATTATTAAATATTAAAAGCAGGCTTTTCAGCCTGCTTTTAATATTGGATTGTTCTTAATTATGCGTTAGGAACAATATAGTGTGGTTCTGTGTCAGTAATTGTAAACTCACCAGAAATTCCAAGAGGGGTTACAACTTCCTTCATTCGCTCTTGAAGCGCTTGAGTATTCTCATTCAATGCTTCGTTGATTGCAGCCAATTGCTGTTGAGCTTGCTGAAGCTGAGCTGCATATTGCTGAGCAACATTTACAAACTCAAGAACATCAGACTTCTGAGCCTTGAGCTCAAGTAACGACTGACGCATAGAAACTAACTCAAGATACTCATCGTGGGAGATTGCAGGTTGCTCCTGCTCCTCGCTAACTACTGCCGAAACGTCTGTAGACTCGTCCATTTGATATATATCCTTTTGATCCCTTGATCTCAATTATGATACCAAATTATTTGTGTTTGTCAACTCTTGATATAAAAGATATGACGGGGTATCATCCATGTATCTTTATACAATAAGAGCAGATTATGAAAACAATTTTTTTGAGTCCGTCAGACCTGGCTTTCCTTTATGATGAAAGCCCTTGGGGATTTTATCAAAAGTACAACTTGGGGATCAAACGTCCTCCAGTAATTTTACCTAAGATTTTCACTTTGATTGATGTATTAACTAAAGCATCATATTTGAACAAAAATTTAAATCAAATTGACAAATCTCTTCCTGATGCAGTTTTAGTTGACGCTGACGAATGGGTGAAGAGTAAACCAATTGCAAATCCAGATTTTCCTGATTTTGAAGTTGTTATTCGTGGAAAAATTGATGGTATCTTGCGCTACGATGATGGAACAAATACTGTAATTGATTTTAAGACTTGTGAGATTTCAGAAAAAGTCTTATCGAAATATATTCGACAATTATCATCATATAGTTATGCTATTACACATCCTATGTCTAGCACTGATCTTGCAATGAAGTTAAGAAACAATGTTGGTTTATTTGTTTTTGAGCCAGATAAATTTTATATTGACTCATATTCTGCTGCTGGACTCAAAGGCAAATTTAAGTATATTAGTTATGAAATAAATCTTGATGATTTTGAAAATTTCATTAGAAATGAAGTAATCCCATTGATCGCTGGGAAAGAGCCACCTCCAACTGATGCTGATTCTTGTTGGGTTTATTTAAAGCAATTTGGCTTTGAATACGAGGAGGAGTAAAAACTGTATCAGAATACTAAACTATATCAAGTTTAGTATTCTGATTTTTAACTATGGAAAAAAACTCATCTACATACAATAATAAACGTTTTGCTCAAAGAACAGACAATTATGCTGATTATGAAAGAAATACCAGCATTCCAGTGCCTGCATCTGGTCAAGGTTTTTTGGGACTAGGTAATACAAATCAATTAAGTTATCTTGGTTTTGCAAAGACAAGTCCTAATTTAAGAGAAGATTTTTATTCAGACTCTATTTCAAACGCAAAAGCATTTGAGCAAAGTTCAATTTATAGAAGTGATGGAAAGTTTAACGAAGAAATACGTAAGTTTATTTCTTATATGACATTGTTAAATGTTGGTAAGGAAATACCAGACTCTGATCAACCAAAAGTTAGTTGGTTAGGTAAAAATAGAAGACCCAAAGATCAATATGATGAATTTACCAACTGGTCCCAATCTGAAAGACAAAAATATTCATCTAGATTTGAAACTATGATTGGCACAAAAAGAGGGGCAATACTACAAAAAGCACTTGTTGCCTTGAAAAATGCAGAAATAGCTGCAGCAAAATATTCTTTTCCAAACGACCCAGGAGCAAAAGCAGCCACATATATGTCTGAAGCTGCCGCAAGTGAAAAACCAAGCGCTCCATCAACTACAGATTCTGGAAGCTCTGGAAGCTCTGGAAGCTCTGGAAGCTCTGGCTCATCTTCACAAAGCAGTAAACCATCTTCAAGGGATAATCAAGGTCCAATTTCATCAAAGCCAAAACCTCCTAAATTTAATTACAGCTACATGAAATCTATAAAATATATCAAGAATGCTAACGATTTGGTTTATCATGCTGCTAAACGTGCTTTGGGCTTGAAACAATCTGATGTCAACGAATTCTACACAAGTGATAATGCTCCTAAGATCAAATCAGAAATAATTAAAATTGCTGATAGTGATTACATGAATAAAATAAATCCTAAGTTAAGAAAACTCAAACAAGAAGCATTAGACAAATTGTTAGATAAAACTTTATTAAATATCAAACCTACTCCTCAGCCTGATTTGCCAGAAGAGACTGGTGCTGGTACTGCTGGACCTATGCCCACAACAACAGGGCCTGATGGTGAACAAAAAGTTTCTTCTCCAGTTCAAACTGAAGCAGGAGATGAAATTCGAGAACTTCTTGACACAGCTGAGGGTTTAGACAACAATCAATTAAAAAGATTGTGGAAAAATATGCTCAATAGAATTGATGTTTTACTAAGAAATCCTCAAATTGATAACTTGGAAAAAGTAGAATTTGATCAAAGACTTAAAGACATTATTTTAAGATATAATTTAGCTTTTCATCCTGAGGGAGGTAGACAATTAGCTTCAGGAGCTTTTGTTGTCAACACCCCTGAAGTAGTAAGTAGAATTTTATTACAAGCATTAAAAGTCAATGACACTGAAACTGCAAATAAAGCAGTAGATCAACTTAAAATCATGTTTGACGATAATCCTGAGCATGTTCCATATCAACAAATTAGAGCTAGCTTAAAACAAAAAATAAATAAACACAATTTTGACGCAGATGAAATGGTGAATAATTTTTAAAATGCCAAAGCCTGTACATGATCTAGTTGATAAATTACTTGACAATCCTGACTTCTATCCTGAAAAATCAAAAGAAGACAAAGAATCAACAGCTTGGGCAATAGCTTACTCAAATTTCAATAAAAGAAAAAAACGTAAAAAGAAAGCTTTCAATATGAAAGAATACCGTACAGCACAAAAACCAGACTAAGTCTGGTTTTTTGTTATAATAACTATATGACAAAACTTAGCCTTATTATGCTTACAAATACTGTAAATCAAGATATTTACAGAATGACACAAAATGCATTAAATTCTTTGCACAATTCGGAAGGTTCAGAAAATTTCAATGTTGTTTTAGTCGAGACAAATAAAGATTACGATTGGTCTTACAATCATGTAAATTTTTACTTGAAACCACCGATTGATTTTAATTATAATACTTATTTGAATATTGCAATTGAAAATTGTGATTCAGAATATATTGGTGTTGTAAACAATGATGTAAATTTTCACAAAGATTGGTGGACAAAAATGGAGGCAGCAATTATCAAACATAATTTAGATACTGCATCTCCACGTTCTCCAAATGAACAACATGGAATTGTTCCAAGAGCTGAAATTAAGCACAGATATACACCTGAAACAATGGTAAGAATAGGATACGAATTAATTATCAACTTCTGTGGTTGGTGCTGGATTATGAAGAAAGAAGTGAAAGATTGGCTCTTTCCTTTAGATGAACAATTTGCTTTCTTTTTCCAAGATAATGATATTATTATGAGATTGCAAGAAAAAAACTGCAAACATGGAATGGTTGCAGCTTCAAAGGTTGATCACTTCGGGCAAAAGTCTCATGGAACTTTTAAAGATCAGAACGAGTATATGAAAAATACATTTGCTCTTGAGAAAAATTTCTTAGAAAAATGGAGGCATCGATTATGATGCCTCCATTGTAATTACTTAGCGATTAAACTTAGTTCTCGTAGAACTCTCTCTGCTAAGGCTTTTGTAGTATTGTATTTTCTCATATGATCCATAACTTCTGAGTGGAAATAATCATAATTCTTATCAAGCCACTTTGGATCATTCTTTTCGAAAAAAGCAATCTTTGTCAATAATGCTTTTGGAAAATGCATCATGCTATATCTTGGAGAATTTACAATATCAGGAAAGAGTGGAATACATCCATTACCCATGATTTCATAATGTCTCAAACAATCCCATCCAGCTTTTGGCATTGTGAAAGCAAACTTTGAAAACATATAATCTTGATAGTATTCAACTTCGGTATTGAAAATATAAGTCTTTCTGTCTCTTGGATCACTGTGAGCAATTCTACGCTCTTTCTTATGACCATCATTTACCTTATTTGTTGGAAATGCAAAGCTAATAGGTAAGACATGCTGCATATATTCTTGCAAATGAACTTGCTTTTGATCAGGATAGAGTTCACGCTTGAAGTAAACTACTCCATCTTTGAGTCTTTCTTCCAGAAATACATTTGAATCTTCTCCGTCAACAAAAACAATTTTCTTCTTGTCATAGTTTTCAAGAACAAGCTGCAAATGATCTTGACTTCGCCAAATGCTTCCATAAATTACGTAATCAAAATACTTATTACGAATCTTCTTGGTAATGTCTTCACGATCTGCATTATCTGAAGTGATATTGCGGCAAACGGTAAAACCTTTGCCATATTCTGCAGCTACTTGATCGTCTGAGTAATCAGAGTAAAGATGAAATCTTTTATTGCAATCAACTACATCGTCACCAAAAAGCTCCTTAAGTCCAAGAAGCAAACAGTCATCTTGATAATCAGTCAGCCATGGGAATTGCTGTGATTTTTGGTTTCCAGAAATATAAAGAATCTTCATATAGATATTGTACACTCCGAAGCAAAATTAAGCTCTTACTTCCATTGTACATTTTACATCCACTTCATAATCAATGCAAATGTCAGCTAATTTATCAAGAATTCTAAGTTGACCTATTACTATCAAATTATCAGGAGATGGAGTGCTTACTGAAATCAATTCTTGAGCAGAATATATTTTCTTTTTAAAGGCCACTGGATTGTAAGTGCCTTCTTTTGTATTCATATTTAGAACAAATAACAATGGCAAAATATAATTATCTGAAACTTCTAATTTGTTTGTTCCATCTTGCAAATCACACATGAATAATTGAAAACTATAAGCTACTAAAGGTTTATCTTCTATTATATATTCTCTGCAAAACTCGTGATCATAGTTGAGAGTATATTTGAAACTATTATCTTTTAGAATATTTTCCCACTCAGATATAGTTCTTCGGTTATTCAGTTCTAAAATATCTTGCAATAAAACGAGCATAATTGAGCTGTAATTTGATGGTGGAATTACTTGCCCTTTCCATAAAACAGTTTCCGAACTAGGATGAGATTTGATGTGTGGCTCAAATACAAGAAGCTTATAACTCATAAAACTATTCTACATCTGGAATGACAATTTTTTCATAAGTTTCAAAAAATTCCTGAGCAGCTATTCTGTAAACTTCTTGATACGTTGGAGATGGAGAAACAATATAATCTCCAGTTTTAAGGGACATCAATCTTCCCCATTTAGCTACAAATTCTAAGTCAGATCCATAATATCTACAAGCTATTATTTTGCCTGTTGGAATATAAACTGCACCTTTATCATAATAATAAAAAAACTTATATCTAGTGAAAAGCATATAGCTTGGAACAATATATTGTTCTTGGCATTCAGTTTGCAAATTTTGAACTATAAAATCGCCTTCTTTTGCGTAATTTGTAGTTTCTAAACCATCTGCAGTCCAAGTCTCTATATATTCATTTAAATGGGCAGGATAAGCATAAATCAGACAAGTCTTATAATATTCTTGTCCATTGTCTCTTATTTCAGGGAAGAAATAAGAGTATGCCTCTTGTTGCGTCATTATAAATCACTTAATATTTCAGTGACATTATATAAACTGGTTTCTGCATCATTCAAATTGACATAAATTGCAGTTAGCTTTTCAACTTGATCTTCTGGCAAATTATTCGGATTTTCAGCTTTGTTAGTTGGCCTATATCTTTCATCATAAGTTGTTTCAACGCTACCAATAACTGTTCTTAAGTATTCTTTTGCTTTATCTAATTGATCATAAAACTCTCTAATACCCATGTCAGACAAACTAGTCAATGCTTCAGTGTATTTGTCTGTAGAAGGCTCACCGTAAGCAACTTCTGTGCCTCTTCTAATATCTAATTCACTTCTAGATACATCATTTGTTTTGAGCCATTGTAATTGTTCAGGACTTGGATTAGTGTAAATCGTGGCATTTACTGATCCATTTTGATAATTGATTCTCATAGCTCCAGTAAGTTCAGAAAGAAGATGTCTATCTGATCTATCTTTGAGTGCTTCTGGATTGACACCTAAACGAGAGAGTAAATATTTATCAAACCTTACGTGAGATCCTAAATTAGGAGTTACAGTTCCATTAGGTAAAACATAAAATGCTTCATATGGCGTTGAAAAATGAGAATGTGTTTCAGAAGATCCACGAACAAATGGGCTAGATTTATCAAACTCTGACATAATTTTTGCCACTTCTTCATTGATAGCAGCAACCATATTTTCTTCAGATCCATATTTACCAATCAACTTACTCTTGATTGCATTTTCATCATCTGTAGCTGGATCTACAAATGTTTTGGATTCTAGTTCTTGTTGGATAATTTTATCTGCTTCTTCTTTAGAAACAGCAATTTTAATTCTTGAGTACCACATACGAATAATATACTGGATAAAAGAAAAAAGACCCTGATTACTCAGGGTCTTTTTCATTAAAATCAAATTTCTGTTGACCAGTATTGATGTTATCTAAAGCTTTAGTACTATCAAATCCGTAAAGAAAAATATTTCTCAGGGAATTTAATTCTTTTATTGATAAGTCAAGTTTCAAGTAAGCAACAAGTGTGTTAAATCTTTCTTCTGACTCATCAGGTGTAGATATTGAATTGTGAAGAGTGAACATCCCACTATCCATTCCTAAACTGTAAGCTTCAGGCCCAAAACCAAACTTATCGTAAAGCAAGCCTCTATATGAGCCATTATCTTTAAAGTAGTTTTTAAAGATAACATTTGTAATATAGAAGAATAATAATAATTGATTATTCATTCCCAAAGAATCATAATATTCTTTGGCTTTTTGCTCATATTGTTCCAAAGCTTCTTCTTGAATTTTTAATAATTCTTTATGTTCATCTGAATTTGAATATTCAGTGTATGAATTATAAATTTTGCCGTTTACTTCAAATGATTTAGTCATTGGATTACCTGTGCTTTCTCGAATTGAATCTTCTTTGCGCTGTCTAATTTCTTCCCAAGTCATATTAATCTTTTACAGGACATACATGAATACACTGGGCTTCTTCTTCACGCAATGCAATATGACTTTCTCTGCAGTTCACAACCATCATATTTGAATGTTGTTTGTTGAGAATTTTAATCTCACAGCCAGGATTGAAACCTAATTCAGAAAGTCTTGATCTGACAGTTCCGCAAATTGATTCAATCTTATAAGTTTCACCAGCAGAACCATCAAATAATGTCATAGTCTTTCCTAGAAAAAGAGCCTTCCGAAGAAGGCTCATAAAATTTAGTTGGATGCCTTCTTTTTGGCAGTGAAATTGAGGTATTCAACTTGATCTGATGGCAAGAAAGACTTCATTGATCGGTTTTTTACTTCAAAGGAGTTGACTGTAAATTCTTGCTTTCCTCTAAATTCACCCATAAAACCATCAATAATTAGAAGAGATCCATCTTCTACGTCATACATCACGGTTTCAGCATGATGCCTATTATTGAATTTAACTTGAAATTCTTTATTTGAGCCCAATTCTTTGACTTGAGCAATAGCCATGCTTTCAGTCGCAAACCTTTTTCTTTGAATGAAAACGGTATGTGTTCGATAACTACGAGTACGATCCATATCTAACTTTCTCCTAAGTACATACTATCAAACCAACGGAAAAAACGCAAGCTTTACCACCACAATTCAAACCATAATTTTGAAAGATATTCTACTGCTTGTTTAACATCATCAGTAAGTTGCTTTCTTTCAGCATCATCAACTGATTCATAATATCTATTAGTAGCATAATAGTTTTCAAAAGCGCTTATTATGAATTTTAGTTTCTCATTATAAGATTCAACTGTTTCACCAACAGGAATACCATTATTTATTTCGATAAATTTCTTCAATCTAGGAATTATAAATAATGCAATGGTTCGATCCATATGCCAAGTTTCAGTATCATCAAACCCTTGCTCAAATCTCTGTTGCTTGTACTTTTCACGAGTAGCAAGATCTTTACTATAAACTTCATCAGCGACACTAAAATTTATATTACTTAGTGCCTCTGGCTTTATAGATAATTGCAAGTAATCTTTTGATTTCTTCTGGGTCGATTTTGATTTGCTTTCGCTCATTGTCGTCACTCATTACTATTTAAAATCTTGGAAGTAAGGACAGGTTTGGAAACCAGACCCGTCCCTTACCCAGCCATTACCTTTGCATTTTTCCTTGCCTTTACCTAAACACTCACAAACTCCAATTGGTTTTCCATTACGAATAATAATGTTATCAATTTTTGCTTGTTCTTCAGGTGCAAGATCTAAAAACTCTGCAATAGTACCAACTCTAAATCCAGATTGTTCTAAACGATCTTTCTTGTCATCAGTCATCAATATCTTCTTCTTCGTCCTCATCTTCATCTGCCATCAAAACAGCAGATAAATCTTCAGGAACGACATCTACAGTATAGCCCTTTTCATCAATTGCTTCTACATCAAATGAGTCTAATTGATCAAGCCAATCCCTGTAATCATCATAGTCAGCATCAAATTCATCTTGCAAGGTAGTGAAATCGAGCTCATATTTCTTACCATAGAACTTCATTGCTTTATCAAAAATTCCACAATCAGAATCAATCTCAAGATAAGCATAACCATCTTCATTAAGCGGTTCTTTGCCATTGCCTAAATAAGAATATTCTGAAATTGCATCAAAAATATTCAAACTATCAAGTAAATCTAAACTTACTTTCCAGTAGTCGTGTCGATAACAGTCAATTGCTTGAACAATAATTTTTTCCATAATTATTTATCTTCCTTTTTGGCCATTTTGATGAGCTTGCTTATAATCTTAACTAGCAAGGCTATAATCACTCCAGGTATTGCAACTAAAATAACTAAAATTAAAGGTCCGAAAGGAATCAAAAGCATAGCAGCTGTGTTAAGAAAATCTTCCATATTAATCGTCACTAGATATTTTCTGTGGCTCTATTGTTACATGATAAGCCACTTTCTCTTCTTCAAAACAATATCTTAATGAATCCAAAAATTCTTTTCTGTCATTGTAATAAAGCTTTTGAAGCATCTTGACCATTTCTTCTTCTGCCACTTCTGAATCTTCATCAGCAGTTATATTAATGTCAAAAGATAAATTTAATCTATATGTAGCCATCAGACTTCTTCCTTGCTATCTTCTGTATCCCAGTAATCAATATCCCAATCATCAGCAATTAGATCACTGGGGTATAAATCAAGAGTCGTAGATAATAATTCATACCTGCTTTCAATGTCATCTGGATAACGTACAAGCACAAAACAATTTTCATCTTTGTCGTAATACATATATTTTTGTTCCCAGGAAGTTCTTGTGATTGGCTTGCCTTCCATTAAAGAATCTAATACTTCAGTAAATTTCATTCTAATATCTCCCAATCATCACTCAAAAATTCACCAGCATCAACAACTCTATTAGTCCAAATAAGTCTTCCGCCAAAGCCCCATCTAATTTCATTGTGTCGATCTATAGCTCCGAGCATCTGAAACAAATACTCACCTTTTTTCCAATGAAGCCTTCGTACTTGATAACCTTTACGAATTGCTTTAAGTGCTTTTATTCCAGTCATTCTACTATTTCCCAATCATCGGCTAAAAAGTCATTTAGTATTTCGTCTGTTAGGAGTACTGTATCTTCGAGATGATGTAAATCTTCTCCACGATATTGATTGTATTTTTGTGATGGGTGTATTTCGTTTGTTCCAGCATATGTTGTCAAGTACTCATCACTTCTCCAGTTCTTACGCTTTACTTTTTTGTTTTCTCTTAGTGCTATTAGTGCTTCAATACCTGTCATTCCACTATCTCCCAGTCATCCATTAAAAACTCACCAGCATCTATAGCATCAAAAATACTCATATAACCAGCAAATTTAGGGTCATCAGGTACATGCTCTGGAA
>Ga0164293_10002363_pt1 | contig 16028 bp, 3 predicted proteins | sample GEODES118metaG_FD_111487 | JGI IMG/M metagenome (GOLD analysis project Ga0164293, IMG submission 111487) | Eutrophic lake water microbial communities from Lake Mendota, Wisconsin, USA - GEODES118 metaG | ecosystem: Environmental > Aquatic > Freshwater > Lake | place: USA: Lake Mendota, Wisconsin...
AATACTTTTTACTCAGCTGATGGAGAAACAGAGTGGGAACATAATATTCAAGGATTATATCAAAAGTATTATGATACTCTTTACTCACATATAATTGAAACAGTATCAGTATCTAATCCTATAACTACAAGACTATGGGAAGATATTATGTTACAAACTATTGCTAAGAAATATGATGCAGTAAATCAAGATTATTATGAAGAAAGAAATGTTACATTTAACAGATTAACAGTTTATAATAACAGACAAATATCTGGTGAAGTACAATTGATTGCTAAAAATTTACAAGCTAACCCAGCAGATTTTTATGAGAATCAAACTACTAACAATGCTACATCAGTTGTAATAGATAGAGCTGAAAGAGATTGGAGAATAAATGATTTTAGAGATGTAAGAATTAATTATACTATTCCTATGTTTACTAAAGACTGGTCAGCTATATCTTCTCAATATCCTATTGATAAAGTTATTAATCCTGCTGCAATTAATGTAAACAAAGATTGGTATGACCAAGAAAACTTTAGAGATAAATATTTAGTAATGAGATTAAGATTCACTAACTTTGAGGATGTAGAATTAACTACTAACTTTATTATTGAAACTGAACAACAATCATTTAGATAATGAGTAAGCAAAAGAAAAAACTTAAAAAAAATCAGGTACAAGTTGACAGTAAAATTTACGATGTCAACTCTCCTAATTATGCTCAAATGTATGAAGATAAGTTTGAAGATGGTGATATAGTTTGGAGTGAAGCTGACCAAGAATGGGTAAGTGTTCCAAAAAGTATGAATAAACTTTGGGATGAATTTTATAAAAAGCAAAGAGTAGGTAAAGCTCAAGATAAAGTTAGAAAAGGTACAGGTGATTTTGCAAAAGGAGCAGCTAAAGGAGTAGGTACAGTATTGGGATATACTGGTGAAGTAATGAATACTCCATTAGCATTATTAGGAGAAGCTTTATCAGGCAGAAATGATTATTATTCTGCATTGCCTAATTTAACAAGGTCAATGAAAGATATGGGATTAGAGAGTCAACTAACACCTGAAGATAAAAAATGGTTACCTACTAATGACCAAATGACTCCTGGTGCATTAGTGTCTGATAATCCTTTAATACAAATGGGGATAGATGTACCATTAGATATTTTAACAGGAAAAGGTTTTAAAGCATTAACTAAATCAAAAAATTTTAAAAATTTAGCAAACACAACAGGTAAATATTTAACTACTCAAACACCTTTAAAAAATACATATAAGATAAATCCTTTTGCTTTAAAAGAAAATGATGTAGAATTTTTATATAGATGGCAAGCAGATAATGTACCTAACTTTGGTAGTGTTGGACCTAATTCAAAATATACTGGTAAATGGTCAACAACAGATAGACATTATGTAAAAGAATATTTAAAAAGTAGACCTGGTAGTGGATATGTTTCTGCAACAGCAGTTCCAAAAGGTATGGCAACGCTACCTGATGATGCTGCAATGTTTGTAGGTAATAAACAACTTAGAGAAATAGAAAGAATAATACCAGATGAATATTTATCTAAAGGACAAAAAACATACGTTAAAGAAAATCCATTTGATACAAGAGCTTCTTCAAGTTCTTTAAATGATTTAATAGAGGGTTATAAATTATCAGACCAATACATAATTAATCCTACACCTAATTGGCTAACAGGTTATGGATTAAAAGCTATGGGAGGAAAAATAACTAATACGAAAAAGAAACTTCCTAAATATAAAACAGGTGGACCAATAGAGCCAACAAATACTACATCATTAGACTTTTTAAAACAAATGACAAACAGTCCTTTGTTTAATGAAAGGTATGCTATGATGACAAATAAACCTGTAGCAGATATATCTACTGAAGCTGATGATTACAGACAGTTTATAAATAATAATTTAAATACTGTTAAGATTGGTGATTATGAAAATTCTGACAAAGGAGCTTGGGAAGGAGTATATTATCCTCAATTTTCTGAGGATGAAAAAAATAAAATGAATGCTCAACTACAAGAATTGGAAAAAAGTAAAGAAAAATTTATAGAAAATTATGGTTATACTACTATAATGGATAATCCAAATCTTACAGAAAGTCTTTTAAATTATGCTAAAAATATAAGGTCTTATAAGAGTAAAGTAAATAATCCTCATACTGTATTTATAAATGAAAATCAAGATTTACCAGCTACAGAATTACATGAACTTTCTCATGCTTCTACATTAGGTCGTAGAGGTTTAAAGTATTTTAATAATCCATTTACAATAGATGAAGCTAATTTACCAGAAGATTTTAAAGAAGTTTATAATGACAAAGAATATTATGAAAGACCTACTGAAGTAAAAGCAAGAGTAGATGCTGTTAGAAAGTGGATGTTAGATAATAACATGTATGACCCAGTTAATGAAAGATTTGAAAAGAAACATTATGATGAATTAAAAAAGAATTTAGAACTTACTCCTTTAAAAGGTATGAGTAAAGAAAATTCATTAAAGTCACAAATACAAGATTTAATGATTCCTTTTAAAGAAGAAGATGTAATTAGAATGTTTAATTCTTTTGTAAGTAATCAAAATAATACTCCTATGTCTACTGCTGCTAATGGTGGTATAATAACTAATACTATGAAAAAGAAAAAATCGGTATTACAAAATAATAATTTTGCAACAAGTGAAGATGAGTATGGAACAGGTGGTATGATTAAAAGAGCAGATGGCTCTTATTCTAAAAGAGGATTGTGGGATAATATTAGAGCTAATAAAGGTTCTAGTAAAAAGCCTACTAAAAAAATGTTAGAGCAAGAAAGAAAGATTAGAGCACAAATGGATAATGGTGGAACTGTATATCCATATCAAGAAAGATTAAATCAAAGTTTAAGACAACCAGGATTTAATCCTAACGTAAGAGGAATGTCATCTGGTTTAAGTAATGTTGGACTAGGTTATAAAGTAGGTCCATTTAATCAAATGACAAGTATAACTAGTGATAGAAAATTAGCTCCTCTTAAAGATTTTACATTTGCTAGTGATAATCCTAATTCACAATTAAACTTTAATACAAGGTTAGGATATAGAGATAGATTTGGATTTAAAGGTAGTGCTGATTATACAAACTCTACAGCTGAAAATAATCCTAATGCAAAGTTTAATTTAGGATTTGATAAGTATGGATTTACTGGAGATTACAATTATAACTTTAATAAAGAAAATCCTAACTTTGATTTTGGTGTAGGATATAGAGGTCAAGGATTTGATACAAACTTTAAAGCATCAAAACAAAAAGATGAGCTTTATAACTATGATGCTAAACTTGGTTATGATAAAGGTGATACCTCAGGTAATTTTGAATTTACAGGAAACAGAGATGATTATAATCTTGGAGTAGATTTTACAACAAAAGGTATAGGTACTAATTTTAAATATGCCAATAAAAAAAATAACCCTAATCCTAATAATTTTAAATCTAATACTGCTCCTGAAAATAATTCTAATTTTAATTTAGGATTGTTAAATTATGATAGAAATGGTCTTACTGCTAACTATGCAATATCAAGAGATAATCAAAATCCACTTATACATGATGCTAAACTAGGTTATTCTAAAAAAGGATTTACTGGTAATCTTGGATTTACTGGAAATAAACTTGACCCTAATTATAATTTTAATCTTAACTTTGTTCCTGAAAAACAAGGGTTCACTACTAATGCAGCTGTTGATTATAAAAATAAAAACTTTGATGTTAGAACAGGACTTGGTTATAAAGGTAAAAAATTTGCAACTAATGTAAATTACAAAACAAATTTAAACCTTGAAGAAGAAACTGGAAACAGAAGTTTAGATGCTAAAGTTGGGTATAGAGGTAAAAACTTTAATGCAGATGCTAATTATGAAAGACAATTTGCTACAGAAGAAAATCCTGCTACTAATAAATTAGGTGTTAATGTTGGATATAATAGAAATGGTTTTGGAGTTAAAGCTGGAGTTGATTATAAAACTTTAAGTGAAGCTCAAAAAGAAAAAGATAAAGCATCACCTTTTGAAGTTAAAGTAGGAGCAACATATACTCCTAAAGGTAAAGCAAAACAAAAAACTACACCTTGGAAATTACCAAAGGAAATGATTAAAAAGAATGAAACTATAAAGTTGATAGATGAAAATCAACCAACAAAAGGACAAAAAATGATTAATGCTTTAAAGGAAAGTCTTTCGCCAAGTGAGTATTATGCTCAATCACTTAATTTGAGTAAAAGAGCTTATGGTGGTACAATAACTGATGATATGAATAACAAACTTCCTAAAATGTGGGCAGGTGGATTAACACCTATGCTTTTTGATGTAGGTGCTAATGCTTTAGTAAACCTTACAACTAAAGCTGTAACTGATATGGTTAAAGCTATTAGAGAACCTGAACAAGAAATGAGGCCTACAAAACCTAATACAGGTTTTACTATGGCTTATGGTGGCATGATTGACCCATCAATGTACATGCAACAAATGATGTATGGTTCTTATGCACAAGGTGGACAAGTACCTCAAAACATTCCTGTTGAAGTAGAGGGAGGAGAAGCTTATGAACTACCTAATGGTGAAATGGGAGAGTTTGAAGGACCATCACATGATAATGGTGGAATACCAGTAGCACTTCCTGAACAAACTAAGGTTTATTCTAAACAATTAAAAGTCAATGGTAAAACTATGGCAGATAGAAAAACTAAAAGAGAAGCTAATGTTGCTAAGTTAGAAAAGATACTTAGTAAAAATCCTTCTGATAAGTTTATAAAAGAAGCACTTAAAAGACAACAGGAAACTGCTGCTTTAGAAGAGCAGAGTGATATGGCTATGCAAGAACAAGCTAATCAGAAACAACAAATGCAACAACAAGCTCAACAGGGTATGATGCAAGAACAAGCAATGGCTGGTTTAATGCAAGACCCTGCTATGATGCAACAAATGGGAATGATGATGTATGGTGGTAAACTTGTTAATGGTACTCCTCCTAGTGGTGTAGGAAAAATTTATCAAAATATTGCTGGACTTTTACCAAATACTTATTATCGTAATGATAATAATAATTGGAGTTATTGGAGTGAAGGCATGAAAAATTGGACAAATCTTGATGCAGCTAATAACACATATATGTCAAAACTTTCTAATCTTGATAAATATAGTTATAATCCTCCAGCACCTGTTGTTACTCCTACTCAACAAATTATCCCTGAACCTGTTGCTCCAATAATAGAACCTACTATTGTTCCAACTACTGAACCTAAAATTAAAACAGGTACACCTTATAATCCAAATAAAACAATTACTGTACCAGATGAAGGTTCAGATTTATTTCAAGGAGTAAACTTAGCTGATTATGGGTTTCAAAAAGATAAGAAAAGATATATGCAACAAGGAACTCCAATTGAAGAAATGGATAACCTTATAAAAATAAATGGACAATGGGTAGAAAATCCTTATGATTCTCCAGGTGTAAATCCTTATGATGTAATGAGTAATATAATGGGAAATACATTTGAAAATATTGCTCTTTCAAAAGACCCATACATTAATACTAAAGGTGGAATGATTCCTAATCCACTTTACAATGAAGTGATTGGTAATAAAATGTTACCTGAAGAAAAAGGAAAGAAACCAAATAAGTTTATGAACTTTTTAAATAATGCAGTAGACCAAACAGGTGATTTCTTTAGTGGGTTGTTTGATAAAGATGGTAAACCTAAAAAAGATAAAGGTACTAAGTCAGATAAATCTAAATCAGGTGAAGGTTTAGATTATACTCGTGGTGATTTAATGGGCATGGCAGGTACATTGTTTGGTGGACTTGCACCTGCTACAACTACTATGTTAAATAGAATGATGACTCCTAAGAATCAAAACTTCTTTAGAGAATTTGGTGCTGAAGGATTAAGAGCTATGCAAGAAGCACAAGCACTCTCTGGTATTAATAGAGATAAACAATTAGCTGATATTAAATTAGGAGAAGAAGCATCAAGACAAAGAGGTAGAAATTCTGCAAGAGGTGTTAATACTTTAAGAGCAATGGATATTGCTGCTGATATGGGAGCTAACCAAGCACAGAACCAAGCTTACAATGCTTATGCTCAACAGATGATGCAGTTGTTAGGTCAAAAAGCACAAATGGAAAATCAACAAGACCAAGCAGTAATGACAGGTGAATACCAAAGAGATTTGGCTGATAGACAAGATGTTGATAACTTCTACACTAACCTTGCTGAAAACTTTGCATCTCAATCTGAACTAATGCAGAAACAAGGTAGAGATATGAATCAAGCACAATACAATAAGATGATATTAGAAATGTCACCAATGTTTTCTAAGTATGGTATTGGTGTAGAAATGAGAAAGGGTAAATATGTAATGACACATAATGGTGAAGATATTGACCAAACAACAGCTAGGTTAATAGTAGAAAAAGGAATAGAAGCAGAAAAGAAAGCTGCACTTGAAAAAGCAAGTACTACAACTGCACCTGTTATTCCTAATACTCCTGTTAATCCTGCTACCCCTAATGTTCCTGTTGCACCAGTTAATTCTAATATTATTCCTGCAATTAATCCTTTAGGGTTAGGGAACACTCCTTACTTTAATCCTATATTTAAAGATATAAATATACCTACTGTAACTGATAAGTCAATGATTAAATCTGCAACTAAAAGAAGATAATAATTATGGGAAGATTTTATAAAACAGCTAAACCTGAAATAATGGATTTCATGTTTAAGGTACCTGAGCAAGCAATCATGACTGCTATTAAAGGTGCTGATGCTCAATTAGAAGGACAAGAATCTTACTTAACTGATTTACAAAAACAGTTAAAGACTGCTGCATTAGACCCTGATGAAGCAAAAAGAAAAGCAAGAGTAACAGAACTTGAAGGAAAGATTAGAGAACACTCTTTAAAGATTTTTGAAAATCCTTTACTTGCAATTAAAGAACAAAAAGGTATTAGAGATTTAGGTCAAGAGATTTATAAAGACTTAACTGAAGGAGAACTCTATGCATATAATACTAATGCTCAAAGAAGAGCAGCTTATCAAGAAGAGCAAATGAAAAGAGCTACTGATAAAGATGGTTCTATAAGAGTTCAAGATGTTGATAAAGCAATGGCAATTTATGATTTACAATATAAGGTAAATCAAGGTGCACAATTTAATAAAGAAACAGGTAAGTTTAATCCTTATGGTACTCAAAATATTGTAAACTATTTTGATAATATGAAGTATGCAGAAGACATTGCAAGTAAAATGAAAACTCATAAAGATAAAACTTGGCAGTCTACTTTAGAAGGTAATTATTGGTTTAAAACAACAACTGCTAATGAAATTTTAGGTTTAGATGAAGCAACTGCAGGAACTTATAGTATGATGGTAAATAATAAAGATTTAACAGATAGAGTAAATTATGATATAAGAACAGAAGCTTTATCAATAGCACTTAATGAAAATAGAATGAAAGATATTAAATTAATTGAAGATGAAGTAAGAGCAGATTATTATGGAGAAAGAGATAAAACTACAAATGAATTAATATTAGTACCTGTATTAAATGAAGATGGTACTCAAAAAAAAGAAAAGGTAACTGTAAAAGATGCTAATGGAAAAGAAAAAGTAATTGAAAAACCTGTAATGCAACCTAAAAAAGAAGGGCTTTTATTACAACAAGCAAGAGCTGCAGCTGATTTATATAATATACATGATACAGAAGGTGGTAAAGAAATGACTGGTGATGATGCTTTTACTTTAGCAGCTTTTAATTCAAATCTTAGAAAACAAGAAGAAGAACACAAAAAGAATCTTGAAGCAGAAGCAGCTATTGATGTAATGAATACAGAAGTTAGTGAAGCAGTATTAGAAGGAAAAACACATGAAGAAGTAAGTGCAAATCTTAAAAAACTTGAAGGAGAAGTAGGTAGTTATTTAAACAATACTAGTTCTGAAATAGTAGGGCAGTTAGCAAAGTTAGGAAAATTTGCAAATGCTATAGAACATGATAAAGTAAAAGCTGAAATAGAAAGATTTTTACAAGGTGGCCCAGTTCCAGATTGGACAGGATTAAATACTTATTTATCAACAAAAAAATATTCAGGATTAATTTTAAGTAATGGGCAAAGTATTGGTACAATAACTAATGCATTTAAAGATGCATATACTGCAAAAAAAGCTGATTATGATAATAAAAAAAGTTACTATGATAAAGTGTTAACAGATGCTGATAAAAAATTAGACTCAAGCCTTACTACTCAATCTATTTCTAATTTAGAAATAAGTATAGCAACAGAAGAAAAAAATATAAAAGAATTGCAAGATTTAATAGCTGCTGCAAAAAAAGACCCACTATTGTTTCATAATGTTGTCGTTAAAGATGAAGAAATTAACTTAATAAGATTACTAAATAATAAAAATGCAATGGCAGCTGATTTAAAGCAAAGAAAAGTTGACAGACAATTTATGCTTAATCAAGTAGCTAATGTTGATGCAAGTAGTTCAAATTCAGTAAATAGAGCTAATAAAACTATATATACTATAGAAGGTGCTTTTTGGAAAGCTGTAGGAGCTTCTACTACAGATGTTACAAATTTTGGTAAAGTACTTGCAGCTATAAAAAAGAAACCAATTCTTACATTAGCAGGAACTGGCACAGGTGCTAAAATAGATAATAATGGTAAACTTGAAGATTTTAGTGTTAATGCATTAATTGGAAAAGCATTTAAAGCACAAGATGTAATAAGTACTCAAACAGATGCAGAAGGAAATGTACTTGTTGTAACTAAAAATGGACAATTTAATTTAAAAATAGAAGATGTTGGACTTGTAAGAGATAGGATTCAAGGAGTAGGTAGCACTCCTTGGCAATATAAAGTAGCAATTACAGATATTGATAATAATCAAAAAAAATATGTAGATGTATTTCAACCATATCAAGAAGTTAATGCAAGTGTTTCTACAGAACTAGTAGATAAATATAGAGCTGATATGGAATATGAAAACTTCTTAAATGATGCAAAAGCACAAGGAATTATATACAAAGATACTAACCCAAATTTAAATGGTTCAATAGAGTATCTTCCTGGTTCAGTTCCTCAAGTTATCATTAGACAAAATAATGGTAAAACAGAACAAGTAAATGCTAATTCACCAGCAGCTAAAGCAGCTTATAAAAGAATTTATAATACAAAATCAAGTATTAAATAATGGCAAATCCTAATCCAGACCCAAATAATAATACCCCAAATCAAAATACAAAACCTGTTGATACATCATCACTTCGTCAATATGGCGATAAGACAGTAGATTTTTCAGGTATTGAACTTGAACAAGATACTAAATTTGCATCAAGGATTGGAAAATCATCAATAGGAGCTTCTAGTAGAGAACTTCAAAACTTTGATTGGGCAAAGGTTAATGAAAAAATAAGAAATGGTGTTGTTGAACAAGAGTATGATGGACTGTGGAGTGGAGCTGGTAAATGGGTAGGTTCTACTTTAAATAGTGCTGCTACATATTTATTAGATATAGGTGGTGCATTATTTGACCCTGCTGATTGGAGATTACCTGATGTTCCTGATGAAGTTGATTCTGGTTTTAGAGAAACTAGAAAAGGTGGATATGTAAATAGTATATTTAAATGGTTAGATAATAATACTATATTTGGAGATACTGAAGATGTTACAGGTAACTGGATGACAAGAACTGCAAGTGATTGGAGAGAGTATAATGAAATATATAGAACTATTAAATCAGGAAATGAATATGCAGATTTTTGGTTAAATGGTAGTGCTAATATAGTAGGTAGTGCAATAGGTACTCTTGGATATGGTACTATAATGAAAACTACATTACAAGGTGCACGTTGGGGATTAAGAGCAGCTCAAGGAATTAATGCTACTCAACAAGCTGTTAGAGCAGGTGAAGGAATTACAGCAGTTCAAAAAGCATTGAGTACAGGTGCAGGTGCATTTTTAATGACACAGGCCACAGGTATGTCTATTGCACAAGGAGTACATGATGAAGTATATAAACAAAAGCTTTATGACTTATCTCCTAATTTAAAAAATGCAGAACTTTCAGAATACCAAAAAATATATGATGAAACTTTAGCTAAAACAAAAAATGCTAAAGATGCAGAGTATGCTGCAAGAATGGGAGTTAAAGAGTTTAGAAAAAACTTTGCATCAGAAAATCCAGAACTACATGCTTCAGCAATTAAATCTGCAGGTAAAGGTGCAGAAGCTTCATTACAAATGATGTTTCCTGCATTCCTTTTAAATTTATCAATATCATCTGCATTTACTAAAGCTTTTATTGGAGATGTTTCAAAAAAAGTTACAAGAAATATAATTTCTAAATCTCCATATAGTAAAAGAGCACTTTTTTGGGAAGGTGCTCAAGAAACAGTAGAAGAGGCAGGTGTAGAAAATATAGCTGAAGATTATGGTACAGCTGTAGGTTTAGGAAAAGATTATACAATTAGTGATGCTTGGAATAAAGTAATGTCTTGGGATAATCTTGGTACTGCTGCATTAGCATTTGTAGGAGGAACTGCTACTAAGGGAGTTATTGATTTTGCAGGTAGTGGTAAACACAGAGAATCTTATGAGAAACAACAAAACTTTATTAAGAGATGGAATGAAATAGGTGCATCTGTTGGGATGCCTGATGTAGTAGAACAACTTACTGCTCCTGTAAGAAGTGCACGAGAGTTAAATACAATTTTAGGAGAAATAAGTGTACTTGAATCTCAAGGTAAAACTGAAGAAGCTAAACAAAAAAGTAAACAAATACTTGCACTTCAAGCTTATGATGCTTATCAATCAGGCACTACTCAAATACTAATTGATAACTGGACTCAAATAGCTAACAATAAAGAAGTAAAGCCTGAAGCAAGACAAGCTGCAGCAGTAGCAGTACAAGAAATTATTGCTATGGAAAATGATTTTAATGAATCATTAAAATATGAGAATGGCAGAAGTGTATTTAAAAATAGAGCTAATCAAAAACAAGATGCTAAGTTAGCACAAGAAATAAAAAATAAGATTGCTGAAAAAAGAAATGAAGCTCAATTAGAAGTTGCACTTTTAAGACAAGCAGGTAAACTTGATTTAGGTTATGACTACACAGTAGGTGTAGGAGAACCTACTGTAAATGAAGAAACAGGTGAGTTAGTATTCCCAAGTGAAAAAACTGAAAGAGGTGAACTTGAATTAGAACTTACAAATAAAGGATATGTAAGTGCTACTCCTGGTAGAAATGCAGATAAACAAATACAGCAAATTAAAGAAAGTGTAAAACCTTATCAAGAACTTTTAGATTTACAAGAAGAACTTGAAGCAACAGAAATAAGAATAGCACAGCATAATGAAACTTATGCTAAGATGACTGACAAAGGTTTACAGAAAAACTTGAAGTATCAAAATATGGTACTTCAAGAATATGAATCTATGAAAGGTAACTTAGAAGAATTATTAGGTACTGATGTATATATGCAAGAAGTAGATTCAAAAATTCTTAATCATTATAAAAATAAAATGACTAAGGATTCTTTTGAAAATTTTAGAAAGCAATTTTTTGTAAGTAAAAATAATAAAGAAAAAGTTACAAAAGAGTTAGCAGAAAAAGCACAATTAGAAGAAGGATTAAAGAGTAATAAAGATATAGAGGAAGAAACTAAAAAAGCAGATGAAAATTCTGTAAAAGAAATACCCTTTACTAATCTTCCTAAAGAAACTAAGATAGAATTAGTTGCAAGAAAACTTGCACAGAATAAACCTTTAACTGCTGATGAAGAAAGGTTTAAAAACTCTAACTCTATTAAGGTAGAAAATAAAAGAGCTGATTATGAAAAACAACAAGCAAGTGGTGAACCTATTACAGAAGATATTCAAGAACAAGTAGTTGGTGAAGAAGGAACTGTAACTGATGAAAAATCTAAGATTGCAAATAACATTAGTGGTATACTTAATGAGGAATCTGAAATAACTCCTGAAGTAAAAACTGAATCTGATATTGATACAGTTCTTAAAAATAATAATCTTAAAATTAGTGATGATAAAAAAGCATTATTAGAAAAGGAACTTGCTAAAGAAAACCCTAATCAAAATCTTGTAGCAGGATTACTTGGTAATGTTAAAAAGTCAATAGCTCAACAAATAATAAATGAATATAAATTAAATCAACAATCTGTTGATAATAATACTGATGTTGAGTTAATTAACTTTGTTAATGATATCAAACAACAAATAGAAAATTCTGGTAATGACCAATTAACTATAGACCTTGAAGTTGATGAACAAGTTGATGAGTTTGGTAACATTATTAGTGAAGAGTTAACTGAAGAAGCTAAAAAACAATTAGACTTAATTCAAAGACTACAAGCTAATAATAATTCAGGATTAGATATTACTAAAAATAAAACTATACCAAATAGATATAAGTTTCAAATACCTGTAAGTAATGACCCTAAAGAAAGTAGTGATGCTGCAGTAGAAAAAGAATCAATTAGTTATGACCCTAAAGAAGTAAATAGCAAATTAAGTCCTGAAGCAAGAGCTAGAATTAAACAAGAAGTAGGTGATTACTTAGTAGCACTTGAAGATGAACTTGGTTCTGAACCATCATTTGAAAAGTTTATTAGAGATTATATTGTTAATTCTAACAAAGACCAAGTAAGAGGATTATTTAATACATTGATTCTTGGTTGGGAATTAAATGGAATGCCTATTGATAATTATCAAGCTGTATTTGATAAGGTATTTAGAAGTAGAAAAGAGATGGCAAGTTCTTTATTGCAGTTTGCTGAAGAACAAAACTTGATGGAACAACAGGCTCAAAAACAAGCTGATAATTTAAACAAAGAACTTAACAGTTCTAAAACTCCTGTTGAAACTGCATCAGGTGAAATGGCTACTGAAGTATTTTCACTTGGTGATACTATATTTAGATTTGGTTATAACTCTACTAATAAGGGTGGTAATTTTAAAACTATAGAAAATGAAGATGGAAGTTTATCAACTATACTTGAAGAATATGAAGAAGAAGATGTTGATAACTTTTTGAAATTTAAAAAGTTATTAAGAAGAGATAAGTTTAATCCAGGCACTCAACTTAATGTACAAGTAGCTGCTAATAATGCAGATATTCTTATTAAAGATAGAGATGCTAATGGTAAGGTTAAAGTTACTCCTGATGGTAAAGCTGCATTAATTTCTTTTAAAGATTGGGTAGTTAAGAATGTAAAAGAAAAAGGAAATGATTTTTTAAAATCTCAAGCATACTATGATGCTGTACCTCTTACTATTATTGATAATGAAGGAGATGCAGTTTCCTATATTCATGATGTAAGTAAAATAGAAACCAATGATAAGCTTAATGCAGAAGATAAGAAAAAACAACTTGCAGACCTTAGAGCTTTAAGAAAATATATAATTGATACTAATAAAAAAGGTGGAACTCCTAAGATTGAAATAACAGCTAAGACAGGAGGGATGATTGAAAAATTCCCTAACAATGAAAAGAAAAGAATTAGAAGTATAAATAAGAATGCTGTTCTTGCTAGAGCAATTGTAAGCAACGGACAAATTACTCACATGTATGTGAGTAATGGAAATAAATCTTTTATAATTCCATTTGATGAATTTAAAAAACAGTTTAAGATTGACGATAATCAATTTACTCCTGAGTTATTAGAGCAATTAAAATATGGTCATACTATTGATGTAAGACAATGGGATGCAGATAGTCATAAAATATTAACTACTGATTTTCCAAAAGTAAGTGAAGAATTAGTTGACTCATTAATGAACTTGTTTTCAGTAAGTTTAACAGGTGGAGCCAACAAAAATAATTTAATTACTAACCTAAAAAAACTTGGATTTTCAGGTAGTAACATGTTTTTTCAATACACAAATAAATTTGTAAGAACACAAAATCCAACTAGCTTAGCAAATAATAAATCATACATCCACATTAATGATGAAGGTACAAAATTAAGATTTGGAGTTAAGGGTGGAAAGGAATTTACAATTGAGAATGAAAATGATTTAAAAAAATATGAAACTGAACTAAGACAATTTTTATCTGAACAATACTTAAATGTAAAAAATAATTTTAATAATCCTGACATAAACTCTTCTGAGTTTAAAATGGGATTAATAAATGAAGATGGTTCTATTGAAGAGTCATCAAATTATAATTACTTTGAGTACTCAATGAAGGATGCTCAAACAGATATTAGATTAGAAAATGCAGGTACTGCTGATAAACCTCATTTCATTACAAGGTTCCAACCTAATATTGAATTTAAAGCTGTTGCTCCACCTAATAGAAATAGTGCTGAATACAGTAGTCCTAAAACAGAAACTAAAGAAGAGAATAAACAACTCAATAATCTTGTTGCCAGTACATATACAGATGAGCAGTTACAAAAACAAATACCTCTTTTTGAAGAAGCAGGTTGGGAATTTATAGGAAGTACTATAGAAGAAAAAGTAGAAGATGCTAAAAGATTATTATCTGAGAATACTAATGAGTCTACTGAATTTGCTAAACAATTAGATGATAATCTTAAAAAGAAACTTGAACAAAAACCAGTACAAACTCCTACATCTCAAGAATCTAATGTAGAAGCAATAGCTGAATTAAAAAGAAAACAACAAGAAGAAATAGATAAAATTACACCAATTAAAAATGAAAAAATAATAGTTGATACTGGAGATAATTTATTAGTAGAATTACAAGTAATAACTTTTAAAGATGGTAGTATACAAATAGCTACAAAAGATACCAAAGCTAAAAGATATAATAATTTATCAAATGAATCAATTCAAGATTATTTAAAATTTGATTTTGAATTAGATGCAAAAGGTATTATAAAAACAGAACTTGTAAAAGATGATTATACTGATAAAGAATCTCAAAAAATAAAAGAAGCAAAAGAAAAAACAATCAATGAAAGATATGATGCACAAATTGCAGCATTAGAAAGTCAACAAAAAACTGAAGAAACACAAACACCTTTAGAAGGATTTGAAGAATTTTTTAATATATTTGCAGAGTCTTCAAATGTAGATGAAGCTATTCAGAAACTTATAGACAACAAAACAATTACTAAAGATTGTAAATAAACATCAACATGATTTGTACTATCACCTATAATGGTAAAGCTTATACCGAACAAGAATTTAAAAGATTAGTAGAAGCATCATTTAGTAATTATAAAGCAACTCAAAGTAGTCAAGATGCAGTAGAAGCTTATAATACTGTAATGAAACAAGCTGATGCACTACTAGGATTCTTAAACCAGTATGGTGTTAAGTTAGATGATGACACATCATTTGAGCCTAAAGAAATAAGTGAAGAAGGTAGAAAAGAAATTACCAAAGAGTTAATGAAGATTGATGGTTTAGCTAATAATCATTTTAACTATTTTGTAAATCATGTATTTAATACTGCTGCTAAAGATTTTAATGTTAATGGGAAATCAATAACAAGTGAATCAGAGTTAAAACAGCAAATGAAAGAAGAGCTTATTAAGATGTTTAATACTTATGAAGCTACTCTTGATAATGTTGCAGAAAAATTAAATGCTATTGGTAAACCTGATGATAATGTAGTTCAACTTAATCTTAAGAAAATTCAAGTAGCTAAAGAAAAACTTAAATTAGTTAAAGATAATTTTGATACTATTGCTGAAGTAGGATTAAATAAACTATATAAGTTTGCTAATATTAAAGTTAATACTGTAACTAATGAAGATGGTACTACTACAACAACAGTAGAGGAAGCAGATGATATTGCTAAAATAGCAGACATGGAAGAAGAATCTTCAGAAGATAGTGTAACAGACTTTGAAGAAACAAATAGTGAAAGAGATGAAAATTATTCACAAACTTCTTTAGAAAGAAATCCTAAAAATTCTGTAAGAAAAGAACTTAGACTGTTAATGGCAGGTATTCCCCTTACAGATGATAAAGGTAATAACATGAATACTGTAATG
>Ga0164293_10002365_pt1 | contig 16001 bp, 12 predicted proteins | sample GEODES118metaG_FD_111487 | JGI IMG/M metagenome (GOLD analysis project Ga0164293, IMG submission 111487) | Eutrophic lake water microbial communities from Lake Mendota, Wisconsin, USA - GEODES118 metaG | ecosystem: Environmental > Aquatic > Freshwater > Lake | place: USA: Lake Mendota...
CTCCGCGTGGCCAAGCTTGCTCAGGCGTTTGAAATGAAAGTCTGGGGGCTCGATCCATTTTTGCCCCGTGAGCGAGCTGCTGAGCTGGAAATCCAGCTCGCCGATTCGCTGGAACAGTTGCTTGGTCAGGTGGACTTTCTGACGGTACACACGCCCCTGACGAATGACACTCAGAACCTGATTGGGCCCGAACAGATTGCCCGAATGAAACGGGGAGTGCGTTTGATTAACTGTGCCCGCGGCGGGATTTATGACGAACAGGCACTCCTGGAGGGCTTACAGTCCGGACAGATTGGCGGGGTAGCCCTTGATGTTTATGAAAAGGAACCGAACACGACGAGTCCCCTGTTTCAGTCACCACGTACACTCTGTACTCCCCACTTGGGCGCCAGCACGGAAGAAGCCCAGCGTCAGGTTGCCGTCGAAGCGGCTGAGCTGTTGATCGGCTTTCTCAAGTCGGGCGAAATCAAGCAGGCGGTCAACATCGGAGCTGTCGATCTCAAGACGCTCCAGCGATTGCGCGGCTTTTTGAATGTGGCTTACCGCCTCGGAGCGTTCATGGCTCAATGGCATGGTGGAGCAATTGACCGCTGTGAATTGAATTTTGCCGGCGAGGTGGCCGGGGAAGATACGCGTCTGTTGGTGGGAGCGTTTGCCGCGGGCTTGCTTTCAGGTATCGCCAGCGATATCAACCTCGTCAATGCTGAACTCTTTTGCCGTGAGCGTGGAATTGATCTGGTCCGCAGTTCTCGGGCCGACAACGAGACGTTTAACAGCCTGATTGCCGTTACTGTGGCGGGTGAGAACTTGGAGCTGAAGGCTGCCGGGACCGTATTCGGTCGGAACATGCCGAGACTGGTGCGGCTGCAGCAGTTTCCGTTGGATGCCTACATGGATGGGCACTTGCTCGTTTTCTCGCATCGCGACGTCCCCGGTATCATTGGACACATTGGTACACTGCTCGCTCAAGACAATGTCAATGTTGCCCAGATGTCGGTGGGACGTGCGACCGCTCGGCCGGGAGGCGAAGCAGTCGGTGTTTTGAATCTCGATTCGCCTGCTCCGGAAAGTGTTCTGAGCCAACTGGCGAAGCATGCGGCAATTCATTCGGCTCGCATGATCGAGTTGCCGGGGGCCGAGTTCTTTCCCGAATTGTTTTAGCGCAACCTGTTTAAACTCCATTCCCCGGTGCGGCAGCCGGGAAACGGCCCTGCGTCAGCCTCCTCGCCGTTCAAATCTCCGGCCTGAACAAACTCAGCCAACCCGGCCTGCCTTTTTGCGGGCGATTCAAGTAGCCGGGCCTTTCACTCGCCCAAGCCTATCTTTAGCGCAATCGTTACTGCCGGCAACGAGCCTCGCGCATTCCTGTCCTGCTTGGCCTGCGACCCTTTTGGCCTCCTGCCCGGTCCGGTTAGTCTGAAGTCTGCAGCGTTCGCAATGCTCTTGGCTGTCGTTTCTGCAGGCGTCCTCCGATGCACTTTCTGATCTGTCTGATCTTTGGATTGTTTCTTTTGTCAGAGGGGACCAGCGGGCTGACCGTTTCCCCGGGCAGAGTTTTGCTTGCAATCTCGCTGGTGACCGCCAGCCCGATTGTTTTAGCCTGGCTTCAGGGGCTGGAACTGGTTCGCTGTCGACGGTTGGCCGGTCCCCAGCCGGAACTGGAAGGGCGTGCCTTGCGGCAAGCCGATGCGATTCACATGGCTGCCTGGGCCTGTGCCAGCCTGGCCGGGATTTGGTTGATGCAATGGCCAACGCTAGTGCGTTCGACCTGGGCGCTGCGGGGATGGTTGCTGATAGATGAATTGCTGGTGATTACTCCACCGCTGATTTCCCTGCTCGCATCCTGGATGGTTTTTGAATGGGCGCTCCGGCCGCTTCAGCCCGAGTTACGTTCAGGGGATGAGGTCACTGGGCACCCACGTTCCCACGTGTGGTCCATGTTACTGAGGTTCTTTCCCGCGACGGTTTACAAGTTTCAGCACTCGCTCGGCTTGGCATTGCTGCCCTTGCTGTTGCTATTCGCGATTCGTGACCTTTGTGGCGCCGAACAAGCTTCGGTCCAATCGGTCTTTTGGGCGGGTGGAGCGGGGCTTTTGGCAGTGGTGTTGTTTTATCCTTTGTATCTCAAGTGGCTGCTCCCCTCAGAGCGTCTGGAACTGGCGTTGGCCAACCCTGATCTGCAGGGGTTGGAGTTACGGCAGTGGCACAGTAATTTTCGGGTCTACAATGCCTTGGTGACCGGATTGATACCGGGGTGGCAGACGGTGTTCGTTTCCGATGGCTTGGTCAAACATTTCCCACCAGTGGAGATTGCCGCGATCGTCCGCCATGAAGTTGCTCATGCTCGCCGAGGGCACTTGCTCCTGAGGTCCCTTGCCATCGCCGGACCACTGCTGGTCTTGTTAACCGTTTCGGTTTGCGGCGTGCCGGTTTGGGGATACCTGATGTCGATCGGCGCACGATTCAATCCGGTTGAGCTCATGCTGCTCGGGATCGGAGTCGGGAGCTGGGCTTGGGGCGTCATTCGCCCGTTGTCGCATTGGATTGAATATGATGCCGACCGGCAGGCCACGCTTAACCCGGGAACCGGGCTGGGTTGCCCCCAACGGACCGACGCCTTAAAGTCTGCCCTGCTCCGGCTGGCGCATGGTTTTCCCGAGCAATTCCGCCGCAGCACACTTTTTCACCCCAGCCTGGAGTCGCGATTGAAACGGCTGTCAGCTCAGTAGTAGGGCCCTGTTGAGTGTTTGAACGAGAGGGCCGATTCAGGTTGGTTAGCCGAGGGATAACGGGCGTATTTGGGGATCTGGGTGAAATTCCGGCGTGATATTCGGCAAACTACTCACTCTCGCCGGTCAAGCAGGAAAAATCTGCCGCGCGACCTCGAGTCTTTTTGACCTTTTGCTTAATCGGGGCGATGTTACTAGGTAAATTTCTCGTCTCTCATCGCGCGTGCTCCTATGCTGGAAACGTCGTCAAACTCCTCCCAGTTGGCAAGCCTTGCCAGCGAACTAATCGTTCGCCATCCGCACCTGCATCAGCGTCGGGTTTTCCTCCGCGCTGACGGCGGGCACCTCGTGCTTCAAGGCCGGGTGAAAAGCTTCTTTGAGAAGCAAATGGCCCAGGAAGCTCTCCGCACCATCGACGGCGTCAGCACGATTGACAATCAGCTGGAAGTGAACTGGCAGGATTAGGCCCGGCTGCCTTCCGTTGGCCCTGCTTGGTGCAAGCTTGGCCGAACCGTTGCGGCCGTTGGCTCGCCCGCTCAAGTCTTTTGAATCGACATTCGGCGTTGTTGTCGCTCGAACTTCTTCCACGCTGCAAGCTCACGGGCGGCTGCATCCAGACAGCCCGCTGTCGTACCGTTGCGGGGAAATCGCACTTCCACCTGGGGTGCCGGATTCGTTTGGGCTAATCGTTCGTCCGCAGACAAGTCAGAGTCAGCAGTACGAGTCAGTGCCTTTGCGAGGCCGGGCGGACCTTGCGGCTACTGTCGCTGGGTGGGAGTAGTACCGGGAAAAAAAAGCAGCCCGACTCGAGGCCGAGCCGGGCTGCGTGGAAATCTAGTTTTTGAGACGGACAGCCTCACCCGAAGGGGGCGAGCGGTCGTTCGGTATTAACCGATCAATGGACCAGCCGAACCGCGCCCGCCCTTGAGCTCTTGCTGGGCCTTATCGGCATCAGCCTGAGTCTTGTTAGCGGCAGCTTCTTCCTCGGTGCTCCAGTCGACGCGGCGACGTGAGAGGCCGATCTTGCGGTCTTCTGTATCGACGCGCAAAACCTTGACCTCAACTTCCTCGCCTACCTTGACCACTGACTCGGGGCTGTCGACCTTGTGGTCAGCCAGTTCCGAGATGTGGAGCAAACCTTCCAGTCCGTCTTCCAGGCCGACAAAGACACCGAAGGTGGTGATCTTGGTGACCTTGCCCCGGACGACTTGGCCCGGTTGATAACGGCTGGGGATATCGCTGGCCCAAGGATCTTGTGACATCTGCTTCAGGCCCAAGGCGATCCGCCGGCGGTCGGTGTCAACTGCCAAGATGCGGCAGGTAACTTCCTGACCCTTTTCCAGCATTTCGCTCGGGTGGCTGATCTTACGGGTCCAAGACATGTCGGAAACGTGCAGCAGACCGTCGATGCCTTCTTCGAGTTCGATGAAGGCTCCGTAGTTGGTGAGGTTGCGGACCTTGCCCGAAACCACCTTGTCGATCGGATAACGTTCCTGGACTTGCTCCCAGGGATTCTTCTGGGTTTGCTTCATGCCGAGCGACATTTGCTCGCCATTCTTGTCGATGCCCAAGACGGCGACTTCGATTTCGTCGCCGATCTTGACCAGTTCGCTGGGGTGGTTGACCCGTTTGACCCAAGACATTTCGCTGATGTGTACCAGGCCTTCGATACCTGGTTCCAGCTTCACGAAGGCACCGTAGTTCATCACATTGACGACTTCGCCCTTGTGAACGCTGCCCACGGGGTACTTGGTTTCGACGTTGTCCCATGGGTTCGGGAGCAACTGCTTCATGCCGAGGGCGATTTTGACCTTCTCGCGATCGACATTCAAAACCTTGACTTCGACTTCCTGATCGAGGTGGACCATTTCGGATGGGTGGCCAATCCGGGTGTGGGCCATGTCAGTAATGTGCAACAGACCATCGATTCCACCGAGGTCGACGAACGCACCGAAGTCGGCGATGTTCTTGACCACGCCTTTGCGGACTTGGCCGATTTCCAGCTCTGCCAGCAATTTCTGTTGGGCGTATTGGCGTTCTTTTTCGATCAGCGAACGTCGGCTGACCACGATGTTGCGACGTTGCTCGTCAATCTTCAGCACTTCGCACTGAACAACCTTGCCGATGTAGTCGCCGATATCGCCAGGGCGGCGAATGTCGACTTGGCTGGCGGGCAGGAAGACCGGAACACCGATATCAACCAAGAGACCGCCCTTGATTTTCCGGGTGCAGGTACCGGTGACAATTTCACCTTCCTTCACCTTCGAGATGACATCCTTCCAATGGATGATGTGGTCAGCCTTCTTCTTGCTGACCGAAATCAGGCCTTGGGCTTCTTCGCCCGTGCCGCTCTCGTCTTCGAGTTCTTCGATCAGAACCCGGATTTCCTGGCCAACTTCTGGCTGATCGCCGTGGAGTTCCCATTCGCCACGGGGAATCGTCGCTTCGCTTTTGAAGCCGACATCGACAACGACCACTTCGTCATCAACTTTGACAATCTTGCCGGAGACAATCTCGTTGACGGCGAACTTCTTGTCGCCATCAGAATTGGTGGTGTAAAGAGATGCAAGATCTTCTGAGAACAGGGAGTCCAGCTCTTCGTCGATCGACGAATCATTGAGCTGACGAATCAAAACGCGATTTACCATGAGTGAAACACTAACTTTCGAATCAATCGACCGGTTGTGGGGTCAAGTGACTGCATTGAGGTTGCTTGCCTTCCCGGAGGAATCGATGCGACGATTGCCGGGTCCGTGTAAACGGATCCAGCAAAACAAATCCAGCAAAAAATGCCGGACGGACAACGTGGGCAAGACAGAAGGACCGGGACCGACCGTAAAGGTAAAAGTTTACCAATCAGCGGTTTTTCCCGCAACTTATCGACTTTGAGCACGATTTGCCGCGAGTCATTCAGGCTGTTTCTGGCCAAATGAACGATTTCGGCGGTTCTATGCAGATTTTTAACCAAGTCAGTTGCCAAACTTGCCGGAACTGGAGTTGTCTTTGTCTGGACTGCAGCCAAAAATAGAGGCATCGGATTGCACCATACGCAGTGCAATGGACTGGAGGTCGTGGGGAAGCTGTCTCTCAATCAGGTCTTTCCCAAGACGGGTTTCTAGTAGAAAGGAGGTGGTTCAGTGAGTTCTTCTGGTGACTGTTCTAGTCGGGGTGGTAACGCCTGACGGTTGAACCGGCGGGTTGCCAACGGGCGACCATCCATACTGACGGCTCCTTGTGCGGGCTGAGTTTCGGCGAGAGCTGAACTCGGTTTGCTGCAAACAACAGCCGCAAAAGCGTCGCCCGCAGCATTCTGCTGCGGGCGATTTTTTTTGTCCCGGTGGCTTTTTTTGTCCCGGCGACGGAGAAAGACCAGGAAAGAAGCGAAGCAAGCGAAGTGCTCAACGTCTTCGCCTCCCCTGGCCCCGTGTCGGCGGCAGTCCTGACCGAATATCTACCTGCAGCACCTCCCCAAAAGAGTCTTCAAAAGGATTGGTGCGCCGCCGCATGTTGCATCGCGCCCTTGGTGTGCATCGCTTGTTTCGCGGTTAAATCCCCGCCGGCCTCTCGCTGCCGCACAGGCCACACTATCGATTTTCGGCGAAAAGGCCCCGTTTCCACGTCTTCCCATCGTGGCTGCTAGCAGCGGGCGTAAAATTTAACGACTGAAAAGGGAGTGCGGATTAAACTTTCGCTACCGATCGTGTCGATTTGTCCTTTGTCAAACAATCCGGGACGCGTAGTCCCGAGGCTTCAAACTATCCGGGCCTTCCCGTCCTGACACCCCGGTCCGAAGTTTGAACAAACACAGTTTCACGGAGGAACAAGCATGCGTCGGCTAATTCTCGCGACGCTTCTGGCAATCGCCCTAAGCAGCAATGTTGGTTGTTTCATGCCGATCTACGATGCGGACCCCGCCGTGCGTGCCCGTCAGTTGATTTACACGTCGGAAGACCTCCGCAACCTACGTGAGGAATGGCACCGCTTCTGGTTCCTCGATATGCCAGACCATCAGACTCCATACCGCACCCACGGCGGTATCATCTAGTCGACCCCTTCAGGGTCACCAGAGGACGGATTCAAAGCGGCAGGCTGGAGCTCGGGCGGGCTCCGGCCTGTTCGTTTTTGAAATCGGTCGCCAGCTTCCCCAGCGGAAACTCCTTGGCAACAACTTGACCGATCGCCGTCGACAAGCGACTTGGGCGTTTGCCAAAGGTTCGTGGGCGGCTGGCATTGGCGAACCTGACGATGGCGGTTGTGAGGTTTCTTGACGGGAGAGATAATGCTGTCCCGGAACACGATTTTCGTCCGGACATTTTGCAGTCCACGAGCAGAGAGCAATCATGCGGGTATTGTCAGGTATCCAGCCGACAGGGCGACCTCACTGGGGTAATTATTTTGGCGCGATTCGGCAGTACATCGCTTTGCAGAATAATGAGCAAGCGTATTACTTTGTGGCCAATCTTCACGCTCTGACATCCATTCGCGACCGCGACCTGATGCAGCAGTACACTCTTGATGCGGCAATCGATTTGCTCGCCTTGGGCTTGGATCCGAATCAGGCAACCCTGTTTGTCCAGTCCGATGTTCCCGAAGTCTCGGAGCTTTGCTGGTTGCTCCTGTCTGGCACCTCGATGGGACTGCTGGAGCGCTGCGTCTCATACAAAGACAAGATTGAGAAGGGGCTCGCGACTGTTGCCGGGTTGTTCACCTATCCCGTGCTGCAGGCCGCCGACATTCTCGCCTACGATTCCGATTTGGTTCCCGTCGGCCAGGACCAGGCTCAGCACATTGAGGTCACCCGGGATATTGCCCAATCGTTCAATCATCAGTTCGGCGAAGTATTTGTGATCCCCAAAGCCTACGTGTTGCCGACAGCGGCCAGGGTTCCCGGTCTCGACGGCGAGAAAATGTCTAAGAGTTACAACAATCATATTGAGATCTTTGAGAGTCCCAAGGAGATGCGGAAGAAGGTGATGCGAATCGCCACCGATTCGCGCCCGATGGACCAGGCGAAAGAGCCGGACGGGGATTTGCTATATGACCTGTACTCGCTTTTCGTCGAAGCATCGGCGCGGGAGGAACTGGCTGCCAAGTATCGCCGCGGTGGCTTCGGTTACGGTGAGGTCAAGAAGCAGTTGGCAGACGCTGCTGAGGCTTATTTCGCCCCGGCCCACGAACGGCGGCAAAAGCTCGTTGCCAACCCGGATGAAGTTCGGGAGATTTTGGCAGCCGGCGCGGCCAAAGCCCGGGCTAAGGCGGCTCAAGTGCTCGCCCGGGCCCAGGACGCATGCGGCGTCAAGTTGACTTGGAAACGCTGAGCCTCTGCCCCTCAAGCCCAGGTACAGCGGCCTTGCTTTTTTCGCGAGCCCTCCTGCTCACCCATCCCCTGCCCTGTTCTGGCACGCGGATTGCATTCTTTCCCAAGGCATTTGCCATTTCTTGGGGCCGCGCCCCCGCTCCTCATGCACTGCTGGCAATCGCGTTTGTTCAAGTTTGCTCAGCTAATCCGGCGATCGCTTAGTTCGCCGAGTCTGAGTCCCCAAACCGGGGGTGCGACTGAATCAAGGCTGAGGGGTGAATTGCGGGACGGTCCCCTCTGGAATATTACCGGGAGCCAATCGATGCAGATTCAGCAAATCCACCACGTCGCCTATCGCTGCAAGGACGCCAAAGAAACCGTCGAGTTCTACACCAAGCATTTGAATATGCGGTTTATTCTCGCGATTTCAGAGGACAGAGTCCCTTCGACCAAAGAGCCTGACCCCTACATGCACCTGTTTCTGGATGCTGGTCAGGGGAACATTCTCGCCTTTTTCGAGCTTCCCACGAAACCGCCGATGGGACGGGATGAAAATACCCCGGCTTGGGTCCAACATCTCGCTTTGCAATTGGCGTCCGAGCAGGAACTGGTGGATGCCAAGCGGAGTCTCGAGGCAGCTGGCATTGAAGTTCTTGGTCCTACCGACCATGGAATCATCAAGTCAATCTATTTCTTTGACCCCAATGGTCACCGGCTCGAACTGACCACCGTCACGGCTACCCCGGAGCAACTTCAGAAGCTCGATGAGGTCAAATGGGAAATGCTGGACGAGTGGACCCGGAACAAGAAAACCGTTCGCCAAGCAGATTGGTTGCACGCTGAGGAGTTTGCCGGGGCCGGAACTCCTGAACGCTAGCTTTCACTGGGGTGGTGAAGTGAGCTGAACGGCGCGATTCATGCCGCGCGGCGTGCGTTCTTGCGCGCTAAAACGAGTGGCTAACCATGTGACTTTAACGATTTCGGGAACCAGCCGGATTAGTCCCAAGAAAATCAAATTGTCGGCTCGAACGGTCGTTTCTACTGACATTGCTGATTGGAACTTTAATGCCAAGTCAGAGTGTTTGTCAAAAGAAACGGAGCTGGTCCCATGAAAACGTCCTTTGCCGCTTGGGGCCTGTGCGCGCTGTTCGCCGTCTCGAATGTCGCCTCAGCCCAACAACCATCCACTACTAACCAGACCTATGGTGCGAGCGTCCCCGCCCAGAAGGTCGCAGCCCCCAAGGCGACAAGCTGGTCACTGACCGACCAGGCGTCGACCCCTGCTCCAGTCGCGACTGGAGCTGCAGCTACGAGCGTGCCGGCAAATTCCGCCGGAATCGGAACCAACTGGGCGAGCGCCGGCTGCGATGCCGGTGGCGGAGCCGGATGCGATGCGGGAGGATGGGCTGGCTGCGATAGCGGCTGCGACTCCAACAATTACTTGTTCCGGGGCCGGCGGTTGGGCAGTTGTATTCAACCGAGCGAAGGCTGCTTTGACGGATTTATCAGCCCAATTTCGAACCCGGTCTTTTTTGAAGACCCGCGGAACGTGACGGAAGCCCGCTTCATTTTCCTCAACCACACGCTGCCAGCTGGCGTGGGCGGTGGCGATGTTCAGCTCTATGCCCTGCAATTGCGGGCCCGGCTGAGCGAAAACGTATCTTTGATTGCGACCAAAGATGGTTACGCTACCTCGTCAAGTCCGCTCGTCGATGATGGCTGGGCTGATGTTTCGGCCGGCTTGAAGTTCGGTTTGCTGCGCGATCCGCAACGCCAAAGCTTGTTGAGCGCCGGCTTTACTTTTGAAGTTCCCACTGGCTCCGAACGGACGCTACAGGGCAATGGTGACGGCGAGCTGAATCTGTTCCTCACCGGGGGCAAGCGATTCGGCGACCGAAACTACTGGATTAGCACTGGCGGTTGGCGGCAACCGATGAATCATGACGACGAAAGCACCGTTGGTTACTGGTCGAACCATTTCAGCCGCCAACTGACTCAACGGTTCTATGCTTTGACGGAGTTTAATTGGTACCACTGGATGGGCGCTGGCACCGGTGGCGTTCCCGGCGTAGAAGGGCTGGACTTGTTCAATCTGGGCTCGTCTGGCGTCGCGGGCAACGATATCGTAACCCAAGCTGCCGGTATTAAGTTTAAGCCGAATCGCCATCAGGAAATCGGTGCCGCTTACGAGTTTCCTTTGACCGACCGCCGTGACATTTTGGAAAACCGGTTGAACTTCAACTGGATCTTCCGTTATTAAAGTTCGATATTCCATTGGCATGCCTGACCAACAGGTTGACTGGGCAAGCAGTCAGCTGGTCGAAAGCAAGCAAGAAGAGGCTCGGCAAAAAACGCCGAGCCTTTTTTATTGCCTGGTAGCCAAAGGCTTCCGTGGCTCAGGCTTCTGGCTCATCCAGCGCCTCCCGGATTTTCGCAGCCAGTTCGCTTTCGATCATTCCGCGAAACGGCAATGCTGCAAACGGAATCGTCCCGCCGACAAAGACCTCGGAAATTCGGTTTTCCAACTTGCCTGAAACCTGAAATCCCATGGCCCGAAAGGCAAACTGTAAATTGCCGGCAGCATCCCAAGTTTCCACGACATTGGTGACTTGGATCTGGAGTTCGCCTCGCACCTTGTCGGCGAAGACCCGCAACCGCTCGGCCACCAAGGTGGTTTCATACTGATGGGGCACGGAAACTTGAAAGCCGGGCATTTGATCTCCGCTAGCGAGAGGATGGTTCTGCAGGCAACGTACCGGGTAGGTTGCAAGTCCGAATTCTAGCACTCACGCTCAAATAGCCAACCGTTCTCCAGCGCCCTTTCCGTTTCAACGTGTTGGGAACTTCGTGACGCATACTACTCGGCCACTGATTGCGCAGCGGCCAGTGCTCAACCCGTTGGCATGACACCGGTCAGCAACCAGGTGTGAAGTTCTGGCTGAAACACAATCGGAACGCGGGGAAGTAGCGATAGCGAAAACCCCGCGACGAACTCTTCCAGCCGCAGCGGTTCGAGTTCGCGCCGTCCGCACCACCAGGCGATCAAGCCGATGATCCGTTCGACCGGCACGCCTTGTTCCCGGTATTCCTCCAGTCGAAATCCGCCGTGTCGCTTGGCCAAACGTTGTCCGTCAGGACCGACCAGCAAGGGAACATGCCAATAGCGCGGGGGAGGCAGTTCCAGCAGTTCATGCAGCCACAATTGTCGCGGCGTTGACCCGAGCAAATCGGAACCCCGAACCACGTCGGTCACGCCCTGCAGCCAATCGTCTACCACAACTGCCAGTTGATAAGCGGCTACTCCCTGTTTGTTGGTTACCAAAAAGTCACCAACCAGTTGCTGGATGTTCCATTCCTGGCGTCCGGCAATTTGGTCTTCAAACAGGAACAAACGGTCCGGGACGCGAATTCTCCAAGCCGCGCCGGCCGCAGCGTTGGAGTTGGCCACTGGAGCCTGGGCCGTGGGCCGGCAGGTTCCCGGATATCGCAGTTCGTGCTCATCCAGATGCGGCGCGCTCATTGCCGCCGCGGCGATTTGCGAGCGAGTGCAGCCGCAGGGATAGAGCCAACCGCCTGCCGCCAATTTCTGCCACGCGGCCGCATAATGAACGAAGTTGCTCGTCTCATAAGCGACCGGACCGTCCCAGTCGAGTCCCAGCCAACGGAGCATTTTGATCGCCTGACTGTCAGCCCCCGGTTTGACGCGGGGACTGTCCAAGTCGTCAATTCTCAAAACAACGCGCCAGCCCGCTTGCCTGGCCAAAGCCCAATTCACAAGAAAAGTTCGAGCGTTTCCCAAGTGCAACGCGCCCGTTGGCGAGGGCGCCAAGCGGGTGGTGGGAACTGCGGCAAGCGACATTTCAGGGTTCCGGGCTGGACGGGTCTGCGGCGGACAAAACTCGCCGAGCTCACTAAGCCTTCTTCTTTTCCTTGGCCCAAGAGTCCTTGAGTGTCACTGTGCGATTGAAAACCACGTGCCCGGGCTGCGAGTCTTTGGAATCGACACAGAAGTACCCTGTCCGTTCAAACTGGAACCGGTCGCCGGGCTGTGCGTTCGCCAAGCTCGGTTCGAGTTTGCACCCGCGCAATATTTCCAGAGATTTTGAATTCAAATCCGCCTTCCAGTCAGCTCCTTCGGGCACGTCGCCGGGGTTTTCACGCGTCAGCAGGACATCGTAAAGTCGAACTTCGGCGTCAACTGCACCGCTGGCAGCAACCCAGTGAATCGTGCCTTTGACCTTTCGGCCGTCAGGTGCCTGTCCTCCCGAGGACTCGGGGTCGTAGGTACAACGCAGTTCAACGATCTCGCCGGCTTCGTTCTTGACCACTTCGTGGCACTTGATGAAATAGCCATAGCGCAGCCGAACCTCGTTCCCCGGGAACAACCGAAAGTAGCCCTTCGGCGGATTCTCCATGAAATCATCGGCGTCGATGTACAGTTCCCGACCAAATGGAATCTGGCGAACACCCGCCGCCGGATCTTCGGGATTATTGACCGCTTCGCGCATTTCAATCTGTCCGGCTGGATAATTCTCCAGCACTACTTTGATCGGACGGAGCACTGCCATCACCCGCGGCGCAACCTGATTGAGATGCTCGCGAACCTCTTGTTCGAGAACGCCCAAATCAGTCAGGCTGTTGGCTTTGGTCACCCCAATTCGGGAACAGAAGCTGCGCAAGGACTCGGGAGTGTAGCCGCGGCGACGCAACCCGCAAATCGTCGGCATCCGCGGGTCATCCCAGCCATCAACCAAGCCGCTGCGGACCAATTCCAGCAATCGCCGCTTGCTCATTACGGTATGGGTCAGGTTCAGTCGCGCGAATTCGATCTGTTGCGGATGGTGAATACCCAAGTTCTCGATGAACCAGTCGTACAGCGGACGGTGCTGTTCGAATTCGAGTGTGCAAATGGAGTGAGTGATTCCCTCCAGCGAGTCATTCTGCCCGTGCGTCCAATCATAAGTGGGGTAAATGCACCACTTGTTGCCGGTCCGATGATGAGCCGCATGCCGAATTCGATACATCGCCGGATCACGGAGGTTCATGTTGGGCGAAGCCATGTCGATTTTGGCTCGCAGCGTCTTCTCGCCGTTTTTGAACTCACCTTTTTTCATTCGCTCAAACAAATCGAGATTCTCGTCGACGGACCGCTCGCGGTAGGGACTGTTCCGTCCCGGCTCGTTCCACTTGCCCCGGTATGTCCCGGTCTCTTCCGCAGTCAAATCGCAGACGTAAGCCTTGCCTGCCTTGATCAGTTGGACCGCATAGTCATGCAAGGTCTGAAAGATATCCGAAGCAAAATTGACTTCACCATCCCATTCAAACCCGAGCCAACGGACATCTTCCTTGATGGCTTCAACGTATTCTGTTTCCTCCGTCTCGGGATTGGTGTCGTCAAAGCGGAGGTTGCACTTGCCGTTGTATTCCCGGGCAATGCCGAAGTTGAGGCAAATTGACTTGGCATGGCCAATGTGCAGATAGCCGTTTGGCTCCGGCGGAAAACGGGTGTGGACCCGCCCCGCATGCTTGCCCGCCGCCCGGTCGGTCTCAACGATTTGGCGGATGAAATCCAAAGGCTTGGCAACTTCCGGATTCGAGGCAGATTCAGGGGAATGGTCAGATGTCATGCACGGTTTCCAGGTGATGATGAAAAAAGCGGCCAGTCCGCTCCTGCCAAGGTCTGCGGAGCCAAGGAACCAGCGATAATGCTCAGAGCCCCGACCGCGGTAGCAAGTTCGGGAGGCACGTCCATTGAGCCGAATGATTTTAAGGAACGGAAGGGGCTGGCCAAAAGGGGGAACGCTCCGGTTAATGCAGCGGACGCCGGAGCAACGAAAAAATGCTGCCCACATTCGAACGGGGATGACGTAGCCGGAGAGTAATTGCCAAGGCTTCCAGATTCGCCAATGCGATGACTCCGGCCGCAAAGAGAAACAGCGAATCGAGCGGCCAGGAGACCCAGCCTGCCGACTTGGCCAAGAGCAAGAGACCGGTCAAACTCCCGAGCGTCATTCCGATCTTGGCGAGGTAGTTGTGATAGCTCGGCCAAATTGCAAACTTGGCGAGGCAGACGAGGGCCGAGAGCCCGTAACTGCCCAGGACCGCAAATACGACGCCGCGATGTGTGGCCAGAAATGACCAGTCCAGCCAGGCAACGCAGAACACTAGGCTGAGTCCAAGCAGGACGTCGGCAATCGTATCCAGCTTGGCTCCCAAGGGGGTCTGTTGATGCAGGGCCCGAGCCAAAACCCCATCCAGCCAATCGGTCAGTACTAACAGCAATCCGAGCAGTAAAACCGCTACAGGCTGGCCCGCAACAGCAAGAATCAGCAGAAACGGAATGCCAGCCAACCGGATGAGCGTCAGGGTGTTGGGAATATTCCACATGTCCGCCAGCCTCACCCGGTTTGCACTAATTTTGACCTACAGTTGATTGTATGGCCCAGCGGGTTTGAACTCAGCAGGGGGCGGGACGGAAGAACTTCGTCATGCTGGCTGGCGTGCTCATTCGCACGGGCCGCAAAGCGTCGATGAGACCGCGGCGAACAGGACACTGGCCGAAGAAAACTGTTCTGCCAGCCGATCTGCCAAATTGATATACTTGCCAAAAGTCATGCACCGTGAGGTGTTCACCCTACAGGAGTTTGTTTCATGCAAGACAAGGTTGGAATCTGGGTAGATTACAAAAAGGCTGTGCTGGTTCACTTCACCGCCTCGGGACATGAAGTCAAGCAAGTCAAGTTCAAGGCTGGCAAGCCAGTCGCTGAGGGACGGGTTGCGGCTCGCAGCAAGTCTCATGGCCGACTCGATTGGATCGCGGAAGACCGCGTCCAAAATAAGGCCGATGCCGATCGCAAGGGCTACTACAAGGACATCATCACGGCGACCGATGGTTGCACGGAACTGTTTATTTTTGGCCCGGCTCAAGCGAAGACTGAGTTGAAGAAGCAACTGCTGGCGAAAAAAGTGCCGGGATTGCTTCTCGATGTGGCTGCCTCTGACGAAATGACCGATGCTCAGGTTGTGGCGACTGCTCGCGCCCACTTTGCATCGAAAGAGGGTGGCTTGAAACCAACTCCGCGCCGCAAAAAGGCTCCCAAGAGCAAGAAGGTCAAGGCCGCCAAGCCAGTTGAAGGCAAGGCTCCCAAGGTCAAAAAGAAAATCGCCGTCCGCAGCGCCCGCAAGTCAGTTGCCGCCAACAAGGGGCACAAGACCTAAGGATTGATTGTAGGTGTAGACAGCAATCGCAGCCGAGCAACGGCTCGGGGCGTCCGCTTTGGATTTCGCGCGGGGCACTCTGGACGCAGAGTGCCCTTTGCTTTTTGGCTCCCCGCGACTTTAGGTTACTCCCACACCGATATCCTGAAGATTGGTTCGCCGCGGAGTGGGAATTTACTCCTGGCCGGATGCTGGAGTAACTCGGGCTTTAGACTTGGGCGGCCTGCTTCCGCTCGACGGCGAGTTGAATCCGTCGCAGGCAGCGATCTCGTCCCAAGATCGCCAGGGTATCAAACAGCCCGAAGCCGACGCCCTTGCCGGTCACGGCCACTCTCAGGGCATGCACAATTTCACCCGATTGGATCTGCTGCGTCTCGCAAAAGCCGTGCAACGCCTGTTCCAAAGCACTTGCCTCAAACGGCTCGACTCCAGTCAGGACCTTGCGAAATTCGTTAAGCAAGAACTCCGCCTTCTCGGCCTTGGCAATCCGCTTGTCAAAGGCCTTGGGGTCCATGGGCAGCGCTTCATCCGCAAGAAAGAAGTCGTCGAACTGCAGGATGTCGCCGGCAACTACCAAACGATCACCGGCCGCGGCGACGACGGCACTCACCGTTTCCCCCAAAGCGCAGGGGATTGGGTCGGCGACCAGTCCGGCGGCCTGTAGATAGGGTATCACCAGCGGTACTTTCTGCTTGAGTGGCAATCGGCTCATGTAGCGTGCCTGAAATGACAGCAGCTTTTGAGGGTCAAAACTC
>Ga0164293_10002367_pt1 | contig 15997 bp, 15 predicted proteins | sample GEODES118metaG_FD_111487 | JGI IMG/M metagenome (GOLD analysis project Ga0164293, IMG submission 111487) | Eutrophic lake water microbial communities from Lake Mendota, Wisconsin, USA - GEODES118 metaG | ecosystem: Environmental > Aquatic > Freshwater > Lake | place: USA: Lake Mendota...
CAACTAAACTTATCTTTGGATTTTCTTTTAATTTTAATCTTTTAGTTGCAAACTCTACAAAATGTTGAATAGATTGTTGTTTTGATTCGGAAATATTTTCTTTCATCAAATCCGAAGCGTTAGCCATAGATTGATTTTTATTTCCTTCTTTTTTATATTTTTCAATAGTTTTTAATAGTTGTTCATCGGAAAGTTTATAATTTTGCATTATTTCCAATGTTTTTTTCATAAAGTTTGGTACAAATTTTTTAGTATCAAACCCTTCTTCACCATTTTTATTTTCAAATATACCCGCAGCTCCTAATGCGATACCCACACCTGATGCTTGTGTTGCATTTGCTCCCAATGCTTCGGCAGCTGAGTGTTTTACAATATCTTTCATTATATAAGAACCCAAATGTCCTCCTCCAAATTTGGCTGCTATCTTTGCTCCAGCTCCTTGTGCCATTGCACCAAGTCCACCACCTTTGGCAGCTGCAGCACCCGCTCCTATTATACCACCTGTAACTGCTATTGAACCAACTATTAATGCGGTTGTTTTTGCAAGTGTTTTAATACCGCTTTTTTGTCTTTGACTTTCTTTCCAAGACTTTTCTGCCAATTCTTTTTCTTCTGGTGTTAAATCTTCTCTATATACGGGTTCTTTTTTTGTTTTTGGTTTTCCTAATATATTTTTATCTTGTACTTTGTTTCCGTCTTTATCCACCACATCATGTCCATGTTTATCTTTTTTATAAACAGGAACTTCTTGCATCTTTGGGCCCCAACCTTCAGCTGCTGAACCTGATTGTGTATAATCATTCCAATGAACATTATTTCCATCTTTATCTTTAATACTTCCTATTTTACCAGTAGTTGCTATTGATTTTATAGCTCTTCCAGTTCCTACCATCATTTCTACATTATGGTCAATTACATGCTTAATACCATGTGCAATATAAGATGCTGCTTTTTTTATTGAATTAATAGCTCCTTTTCTTTCTTCGGATTGTGGATTATTTACTTTATCAATTGATTCATTATCTTCCGGAGACATTTCTTTTCTAGCTTTGTCTAATGTCTCTTTTGTTTGTGCAACTTTTTTATCTTCTGGTGACATTTCGGCTGATGATTTTAATTCTGCTCCACTTAATTTTTGTTCAGGTGGAACTTCTTGCTTTTCTTCTCCTGGTTTATTTTGTGCAGATTTTTCTTTTTCAGTATCGGTTTTACCCTGTGCAGTTGTACCCTTATTAACAGGTTGACCAGGTTGAGATGGTTTTGGTTCGTTTGCAGGTGCATCCGATGGGCCTTTTGCCATACTTTTTTCTTTTTCAGCTGCTGCTTCTGCGGGAGTCAATGTTCTTATTTTACCATTGTCCGATTTATGAGTTGCGGGTTTGGTTTTATCGGTTGAATAATATCCACCACCTAAATGGACTAATCCCATTTTTTCAGCTTCAGATTCCTCTGTAAAATATTGTTTAGTAAACTCTTGAAATAATTCTTCGGTAACTACTTGATTTAATAATTCTGTAATCGGGTCATATGGATTTAATTCATAACCACTAACCAATTCCGTTACCGAACCTGTTGGTGCACCATTTATATATCCTCCGGGCAAATTTAATCCAACTCCTATTCCTCCTGGAAATCCTTCACTTAACTTTGTTGTTATCATTTTAAAAATATCTTTATCAAATTTTGGATATGCTTTAAGAAAAAACTTTTTAGCTTTTTCTTTATCACCACTACCCAATCCATTACGAACATCCGTTCCACTTATTGGATTTTTTTCAGCAGGTATTGGATATGTATAACCTATCTCATCATAACCATAACCAGCCTTGCCTCTATATGGTTTAAAATATTTTCCCTGTAATCTTGTTGCGTCTTTGTCACCTACTGCTGCTATGTATGCAATCGTTTGGCCATCGTATTTTTTTAATATTTCTGCAGGTCTATATGGATTGTTTACTTTTACAAACTTAGTAGATGGAACACCAAACATTTTGGTTGCAATTTCTTTTTTCTCATTAAAAGAAAATGGAGATTTATCAGATGATGTATCGTTTGATGTTGCAATATAAACATTTGCAGAGCCAAATTCGTCTACTAATCTCTGGTATGCGTCATAGTGTCCTCTGTGAAATGGTTGAAATCTACCTGCGTATACCACAACCTCACCCTCTATAATTGGTTTATTTACTTCGTTAAGATTCATAGATATAAATATCCTAAATTAAATTATCACCAATTAAAAATTTTATCATTTTTTCCATTTCGGAATTATATTTTAATGGTTTATTGACACTTTTTCCATATTCTAAAAATAATTTTTGATTATACAAACATATATTTTTAACATTATTTAAAAATTCGTCTTTTTCTTGTTTAGTTTTATTTGCAAATTTATCTATCTCTATTTTAATTAATTCCAACCTTTTAAAATCATCATACTCCGCATCATAACTCTCATCTATGTATGGATGAAATGTTTTATATCCAAATCTATTTTGTAGATATTCTAAAGATTTTGCAGGGCCTGCTAATATAAATGGTTGACAATGACCAATTGGTTTGAATACTTTTTCACTTAAATACCCACTTGGAAAATCTGCAGCTTCTTGAAAAAATACAGATTCGGTTACAATACTTAAATATGAATTTAAATATATGTCTTTGTTTTCAAATCCAAATCCAGAAATAATTGTCAAATCTTGTACATCAAGAAGTGAAGATGTTTCGGTAACTAATTTACCAAATTCTTCATTTCTATCGTATTGATACATCAGGTCTATAAAATATTGTATATAAAATTTGTTATCCCAGGAAACTAAACTATTTTCAAGTCCTAATTTATGCAAATGACTTAATAATAATAATCTGTGTAATTTCCAATGTCTACTTAATAATAAAAAATCTTTCTTATCTTTACCTATACTTTCTATAAACTCTTCAGGAGTTGTAACCGAAGTGGGTGTTGGTACTACTTTTCCAAATTGCGGTTCAAACGAATCGTTTCCCCAATATGAAAAATCTGGATTATTAAATTTATTATCAAATTCTTGAGCTTTAGTTAACATATTATAACTATAATCCATAACTTTGTAATTTACACCCAAATTTTTTAGATTATTTTTTAACTCAAAGTCTGCAAATATAAAATACACTTTTTCATCATCTATATTATTTTCTTTTGTAAATTTTACTATTTTTTCAAAATTTTTAGTTTGAAATGCAGTTCCACCATCACATATGTAATTAATTAACAATTTTCCATTTCCATTAACTATTTCATCCAAAGCTACTTTGGAAATATTATTTAATGCAAACTCATTGTAAAATGGATGGTTACCAAAAAAGTTTTCCAAACTTGCAAAAGGTTCAATGATATAAAACCAATTATAATTTTTACCGATTTTTCTATCTTCTTTTATTTCGTATACTGATTTTTTTTCAGCATAGTTATTATACATATTTGTATTGTATAATGCCCAATGATTGTTCCAACGATTTGTATAAAATTCAAGAGAATCGGAATAATAAAAATCAGATGCTGAATGTATTGTACTTAAAAACTTTGGACTCATGCAATTTGGTTGTTCACCATTATATGTCATCACATCATATCCAAGTATTATAATTCTTTCCATTTAAAAGTTTTTATAAATGAATGGGTCTCTCTTTTTAAGTTCTTCCAGTTTTTTCTTTAATTTCTTTTTCATTTTATAGTTGTCATACCATTTAATAAAAATAGAAATAATAGGTAATTTTTTTAACATAATAATTAGTTTTTATAATATAACTCTGGCCATTCAACTATAATGTGAACTCCACCTTCGTCATATGCATTAGTGTAGATACTATAAATATCTTCATAAGATTTTAATTCATGTACTTTTGTAAATTGTAATATAGATTTAAATTCTTGTGTATAATCATTTCTATGTTGAATTCCTGGGTCTAATGGGTCTTTACTACCAACCCCAACTCTAATGATAATACTGACTTTTTTACCTGTCATATGTTCAAATTTATCAGCATGATTAATTAACTGATTTGCTGCAGACACTAAAAAATCCCATCTTGGATAAAATGATATTACAGTTTTACCAGTAATTGCCATACCCAAACTCATACCCATTTGTGTTTCTTCCATTACTGGAACTTCAATCATTTTTTCCTTTGGTACTTCTGTTAGGGTTGTACTCATAGGATTTCCTGCGTAAACTATTTGTTGTCCTATAAAGATTGTATCGTCTTTTTCAGCAAGAAATGTCATTGCTTTAGTAAGTTCATCTTTATATGGAGAAAGTTGTGGAGTACTCATTATGGTCTTGAATTTGGATTATATAAATGTTTATTTGCTTTATACCACTCAATTGTTTCTTTTAGAGCTTCTTTTAAGTTTCTCTTTGGCTTCCATCCTAAATCATTAATCTTTTTTGAAGATAACAATCTAATAGGAATCATTGGTGCTTTGTTATTCACATATTCAATTGGATTTGTATTGTTATCCAATTCTTTGATTGTTGCAAGTGTTTCATTTACTGTAAATCCTTCGCCATAACATACATTAAAGATATCGTATGTATCATTGTTTTCTGCTACAAAGATAAAACCATCTGCCATATCTTCAACATGCAATAAATCTCTTACTTCCGTACCATCACCCCAAACTGGAATTGGATTTAAACCATCTGCTACTTTTCTAATGTTTGCAGGAGTAACGTGACATTTTTCAAAATCAAACTTATCATTAGGGCCGAATGCATTTGAAGGTCTAACAATCAAACATTGCATTGGTTCGTGAATTTGATTAGAAAAGAAATCACATAACATTTCACCATATCTTTTCATACCACCAACTGCCTTATAAACTGGCAACATTGGAGTAGCATGAACATTGATATCTTCGGTACAAAACTCAGTTCCCATATCAGGGTAAGTTGTGTTAGATGATATGAATAAAAACTTTCTAACTTTATTTTTCCAACTTTGTTCCATTAAGTTTACGTTCATTTCCACATTTGGAGTAACGTGTAATAATGGATTAAATTTAGTATCTAATGCGTTTGATGTGTTTGCTGCACAATGAAATACAACATCTACATCTTTACTGATTAGTTCACAAAACTCTGCATTTTGTAAATCTCCTTTAATGTGTTCTACTTCCGATGTTCCTTCGAAATCGTTTCTCAAATCTCTACTGAATGATGTTGAACGAAGGTTTCTATAACCCTTTTCATGTAATAACCTTAATAAGTGTGAACCTATAAATCCACTTGCACCTGTAACTAAAACCTTGTCTGTTTTTTTCATATAATTTATTTAAATATTTCCCAATTAAGAACTACATCTTCTACAAATTTTTTCGTTAATATGGATGATGTGTGGCCATACCAACTTCTTTCTAAATACTTTTTTTGTGCATCCAAATCCATACCATTCATTTCTCTCCATAATACTTTTGGTAAATCACCTTCCATATTATAATCAAAGTTTCTAATACTCCATTCAATTATTCCACCATATAAATGTACGAAATTTTCTTCAAAAAACCAAAAGTATTTTTTAAAGTCTATTTTGTCTGCATATGATTTTACATATGAGTTATCAAATTGCAATTCTTTTTGTTCCCATGTGTTACAAATGTCTTTATTTTCTATTATACATTCGTATATTGATTTTTCTTTTGGGGTGTGATAATATGGTGGCGTTTTTCCTTCATTCAAATATTTTACACTAAAATTATTATTCATATTAAAGAATTTTATTTTAGTTATACCATTTACATGTAGAAAATTCAAAAGCATATTAATATATTCAAACCACTCAAAGTATCTTTCTGTATAAGTCATTAATTTATCCAACCATTCAAACGTAACCGGGTCTATATTGATTGGATTTTCAGTAGGATTAAATCCACCCGTTAGATGAAAGTACCCATGTTCGTATGGTGATTTTTTGTCTTTACCACTAATTAAATAATCGGTGGTGTGGGCCCAACTTTCACCATTTTTTCTATATCGTATTTCTGGATTTACTGGATTATATTTTTCGGGTGCAACAAAAAAAGAATTACGAGTTAAACTCGTCCATTGTACTGCAACTACTATATCTTCGGGCGAAATACCACTCTTCAATAAATCACTAACTTTATAAATTATAGAACGAACAATTGATTTATTATCATGTGTTATTGCACCATAATTATGTAAAGTATGTGTATCTTTTAAATAATGTTGTAACCAATTGGCCCAAGTCCAATCTTCAACCGGGTCGGTTTCCCATCTCCTTTCATCGCCTATGTTAATTCTAAAATTATTAGTGAATGAGCATCCGGATACTACGATGTGTTTCATTATAATCTACTTTTATATTCTAAAATTGATTTTGTTAATCCTTGTTTTAATGTAGTCTGTGGTAAAATACCATATTGCTTTTGTTTATCGGCACCTAAACATCTAATTGGGTCACCATTTGTTTTTGTAGAATCCCACGTAATAACTTTAGTTTTACCTGTAATTTCTTTATAGCATTCAACAATGGTTTCAATTGTTTCTTTGATGGTAACTGCTTCTGCACATCCAAAGTTAATAATATCACTAACTTCTTTTTTAACTACATCAATTGCAGCTTGTGCAACATCATCACCAAATACAAAGTCTCTACGCGATGAACCATCTCCCCAACAAACCATTTCCTCACCTTCTACATTAAATAATTTCCAAATGTTAGAACTAATAACAGTTGCATCTTGTGCAAAGTTATCATTAATACCATATATGTTTGAAGGTCTAATAACTGTATAGTTTTTCCAACCATACTGAACTCTTAAAGAGTCCAACGTTAATTCACCCATTCTTTTTGTCCAACCCGGATGCCAATCCAAACGAGATGGAGTAGATGCCCAAGTTTCTTCTTGATTCCATGTATCACCTTCATTCATTACATCCGCCGGCTTATAAACACCAACCGATGAAAGATATACAAACCAATCGACCTTTGCGTCAAATGATGCTTTAATCATATTGGTATTGAACATCAACATTGGGAATAGATAATCCGCAGGTTGAGTTGATGACCTTGCTGGTGAACCCTTAACACCTGCTATGTGTAGAACGATATCTATTTTTTCATCTGCAAATAAACTTTCACAATGAGATAAATAAGTTAAATCGGTTTTAATTAATTCCAATCTATCTAAATATTGTCCTTTTAAAAAGTTTAAGTTTTCACTAAATCTAAGGTCTACTGCATATACTTTTGCAGCACCTTCTTCTAAACATTTTTTAACGGCCGGTAATCCAACTAATCCGTTTGCTCCGGTTATAATAACTTTTTTTCCTGTAAATTCCATGTTGTTTGTTTTTTGTAATCTAATTTAATTTTTTCGAATATTTCTTCAAAGCATTCATAACTTTCAAATGAATACATATGTTTTTGATTGTGTAATAATATATCTTTTATAGAATAATACCATTCATGTATTTCTTCAATCGATTTATTTTTTAATTTTTCTATTTCTTTTTCTATTTTGTTAATTCTATTTTTTGATTCAATTTCTAAATCATAACTCTCATCTATAAATGGTTCAAATGTTTTAAATCCCAATCTTTTTAATTCTGCTAAAGTTCCATAATCACCTAATACGATAAATGGTTGTAAATTAGAAAGTGGTTTAAATATTTTTTCAGATAAGAATACATTTTTTCCAAAAAAAGTTTCCGTTACCAAATTTATATAAGTATCACTATACCAATTCTTCATATTATTTGTTGCACCAAAATTAGTTTTTTCATTAGATGATAAATGTTTTGTGTCCAATTCGTATGGTAATATCTCTGCTATTTTTTCTACATATTCTTCATTGGGATTTTTAATTATCTTTGATATCTGTGAGTATAAAGTATTTTTATCCAATTTTTGTATGAAAGAAAACATTCCCTCTTTTAGTAAATCATATTTTATTGCAAAGTAGGCCATAGTAGCCCTATGTTCCTTTGTCATTGTTTTGTTATTACATAAAAATTTATGAGGTCTAACGATGTTAATATCCAAATCCATTACATCTACCAATTCACATATATATCCCAAACTTCCGGTTGTTGGAAATTGTTTCATCATATCGGCGTACCCTCTTATAAACAAATGTCCGTTGTAAATTTTAACTTTACTTTCCGGATGTTTTTCATAATATTCGGTAAATTTACTACCACCTAAAAATATAATATTAGAACCATCGATTCCTAAATCATTCATTTGAATTTCAAATTGTCTGATATTGTTATCATCGTATAGTGGGTCATGTATTATACTAATTAAAATTTTTACTTTACCTGTTTTGCAATTTTCTACTATTTTATTTGGAATTATATCTCTTAAATACCACATATGCTTTTCATCATTTAAATAAAAACCATTGTGATTATTTAGTGCATTTAATGTATCTTTGACTTCTAGTGGGTATATGTATGTAAACTCATCATCTTGTATTTGATTGGATGATATAATATTATTTGGAAAATTTCTATAAAAATAATTTAATAATTCTGAGTGGTCAAATTTTATTCCCTTTTCACCTTCTCCGTATTGTAATATTTTATAATAATCTATGTTTAAATTATTCTTATGAACATATTGTATAAATTCCGTTATTTTAGGATGTATTCCGTTTCCAAAAGGTTTTCGTTCACCATTATGAATTAACCAATCCGTATAAATTAATTTAAATTTTGAGCCGTGCAGTATTTCCATAACAATTTATTGCCTAATTATTTTTTTTATATTGTCTCTTACATAATAATTATCGTGGAAAAAAATATCAAACAATTTTTCATTTTTAATATAATCCTTGCTACACATTAAATTAAAAATAAAATCCGAATATTCATAAGATACATTTGTTTCATCAAAATTGGTTTGTAAAATATCTATGATAAATTTTTTAATTCCATTTATAATTTCCGTTTTTTCTTTGAAATATTGATTATTTAAATCGATTTTTTCATTTATAAATGTATCACCAATTATGTTTATATAAGACCCAACTTTATCGGTAAAAATAGATTCAAAGAATATTATATTTTTTTGAAAATTTGTTTTATAAAAATCATATAAACCTCTAACATCCGATAAATTTTTATTTCCTTTATAATTTATATATCTACCCTTTAATTGTAAACCATATGCTTTTTGAATATTATATTGAGTTGTCCCCTGATATCCACTATCTATCATTACAACTTTTGTTTTATTTCCAATTATTTTTTTAATGTATTTATGGTAATCATTTCTAACCCTTTCTGCATTATTTAAAATGTCATCAATATATTTATCTAAATTTGGAATTTCTTTTAAACTATCCACATCATAATTTTCATTGCAATTAACACCAAATCTATCATTTAATAAGTTTGATATTTTGCCTGAGTATCTATGTGATTCAAATGTTTTATATACATCCGTATCATCAAACATTGATACGATTGTTGAAAGTTTTCTTGAAGTTTTAAAATATACACCTTCGGGTAAATTGTATTTATTTTTAAAAATTTCATATATTTCTTTTAGAAAATACCCCTCTCTAGAATTAAACAAAATTAATTCATCTGTTTCAATTTCCGACTTTAACCAAATAAAAAAATTAAATAGTAACGGGCCAAAGAAAATATAACCCAATTCTTCAAATGAGTTTGGATTTTGTAAATCCCTTTTATCCAATAATAATTTGGTATAATGGTCTATTGAATACATTATATTACAAAAACTTTAAAAGAAGTTATTCCCAATTCAACCCAAACATCTATTATTCTTTGGTCATCATCATATGCAGAAAATACACCATCTTTAATTTCCGTTTCATATATTTTTCTTTTGAACTCAGGAGCTTTTAAAAAATTATCATCCCAACTTCTCATATATAACTTATCATATGGTATGTTGTATTTTTGTAACCATTCTTTTGTAACATTTCTTGTAGATTCTGGTCTGCCAGTTAATACAATAACTTCAAAACCATTTTCTTTATAACTCTTTGCCAAATCAATCATTGGTAAATTTGGTTTATCTTTTATCATATTTTCCGGTGCATGTACAAAGTCCCAATCGGTTTTTCCGTTTTCTTTTTCAGCCATTTTAAATCTATCGGTGGCTATTGACAATGTATTATCTATATCAATTATTACTTTCATAAATCTCTTAAACCTTGTTTTTCATAACTTACAGGTACTTTAATTCCTGTATTACATCCATTACAATTATCACAAAATGTAATATATCCTAAATCGGTATATCCCAAATCAAACTTTAACAATTGTTCTTTTGAAATTGTATGAATATCTAAATAATCATTTTCATTTAGTGGAAATAATTTTGTTCTAACTGCTGATGTGTTTAAGTGGCAATAATAAAACTTACCATCGTTCAAACCTCTAAATGGTGCCGTACAACTATCAAAGTGATTTATCAATTCATCGGTTGTTCTATTTCCCTTTACTCTTAAATCACCAAAATCATACCATTCAATTTCTGTTCTAACATAATGATTGACATTGTTTTCTTTGTATGCATCCAATACCTTAACTACTTTCTTTTTTATATTTTCCAATTTGTCCGTATAATCACTTACACTTAAAATAATAGGATTTGTTTTTAGGACTTCAATCATACTTTGTTTTGGTAAAATTGTACCATTTGTAGTAATGATTAACTTGTCAATTCTATCGATATAATTATCAACTATATGTCTTACAACACCTTCTATGTTTGGATATAAAAATGGTTCACCACCAACTAAATGAAAAACGCTCACATAATCTACTATACTAAAAAATGAATCTATATCCGAAATTATAGTGTCCAACTCTCTATGTATGGGTTCTTCAAAATGTGGCATGAACATATTACAATGTGAACAATTTAACGTACACTTTTCGGTAACCAATACATCCGTTTGATAAATGTGAACTTTATTTTTATGTTTGTATGGCCAGATAGAAACTATATGTTTATACCAAGTCCACTTTATATTTTTTTCTTCTAAAAAAGATTTATATTTTTGTTTGAATACATCGGTTGTAATTATGACCTGTGTATTTTTATCAAATTCAAAATCATCTATGTGAATTAATTTTAAATCTTTTCTATTTGTCTTAATATTTTTTGATTGATGGTATGCCGAACTAATTTCGTTTATGTTATTTATAGTTTCGGTATTTTTTATATCATGGTCTACTATGTATTTTATTTTTAATACACCATCGCCCATTAAGTGGTCAATACTTCTAATAAATTGAATACATTCCTTACTTGCACCAAATAAAACATATTCGGTTTCTAAATTCCAATCGGATATAAACTTATCAAAATTATGTAATTCTTCCGTATATAACATACTAAAATACTACCCACTTACCACTTCCGTAATGCGGGAATTTTGATTTATAAGTGTAATGAATAACATCCGATGGTATTTCTCTTTTTTTATTCCAAGTAGCTTCCGTCGGTGTGTAAGTTGACACCGCATTATCTTCTACAACAAATACAATTGGTAAGTCAAAGTTTCTAGCATATTTATGTACTTCATAAAATATACCACTTTCAAATGACATATCACCAATGAACACAAATACTTTTTCGTCACTACCTCTTTCTTTTATTCCCATTGCAACTCCCAATGCAATCGATAGAGTTCCTCCTACGATAGCAGAAGCATAGAATTTTGCGTCGATATCACATAAGGTTATGGATTTACCATCTAATATAAGTCCTTCGGCATAATCAGCTGAAATACCCTTTAATAACCAATGGTAGTGTGAACGCCATGTACTGAATACCCAATCGGTTTCTTTAATTCTTTTGAATACTTCTATCAATTGTTCTTCATTTCCATTTGATAAATGTATAGGGCCTCTTATTTTACCGGCTTCCCAATGTTCTACTATTCTATTTTCAAATCCGATTAATTTTTCGGGTGTCCATCCAATTTCTATTTCATTTCTTACTATTGGATATTGTTCTAAATTTTGTATCATTATCTATCTCTTTTTTGTAATATTGGATTATTTGTTGGCCATTCCATTTGATATTCGGTGTCATTCCATTTAACCACACCTTGCTCATCTGCATCAACATAACCATCTTTGTAAAATAAGTTATAATGAAACATACAATCGGTTAATGCATAGTGTCCGTTTGCAAAACCCGGTGGAATTAATACTTGGTTTCGTAATCTCTCACTTATAATATAGCTTTCCCATTCACCATATGTATCGGATGTTGGTCTCATATCTAAAACAATTAAGTAGATATCTCCTACTGCCGCTTGAACTAATTTCCATGTCTTATTATCCCAATGTAGTCCTCTTAACACACCTTTATATGAACGTGAAAATCTACCATGAATACTAATCTCACTTTTATCATAATGAATGTGTCTCATTACAGGATGTTCCTCTGAATGAAAGGTTGTAAATATTTCACCTCTATATTCTCTAAACACAGATGGTTGAAATACTGGAACTTGATAACCAAATTTTTTTGATGGAGTTTCTATGAACTCATCCCATTTATTATTCATAACTATGTTTGATTTGCGTAACCCAACGGGAAACCATTTCTAAATTCTGCACCCATTTTTGGAACTATCATTTGGTATGCCATTATAAGTTCTTTTATACCCATATCCAAATTCCATTCAGGTTTCCAACCAGTATCTTCTATTTTTTGATTTGAAACTATATAATCTCTTTTATCAGGGTCTTCATAGTAATCATTATACGATACTGCAAAATCTTTAACATGAGATTGTATTTTTTCTAATAATTCCTGTTTTGAAAGATTTGCATCACTCAATCCAACATTAAAAATTTCAGTTTTATATTTGTCATAATTTTCTAACATAAATAAAAATGCAGATGCAACATCTCTAATGTGAATAAAGTTTCTTTTAAATGTTTTTTCAAACACTACAATATATTTGTCGGTTATTGCTTTGTAAGTAAAATCATTTACCAATAAATCCGTTCTCATTCTTGATGAAACACCGAATACCGTTGCTAACCTAAATGTAATTGCATCGGTACAATTTCTTAAAAAGTTTTCTGCATCACATTTAGTTTGGCCGTATACTGATATTGGAGTAAGTGGTGATTCTTCGGTACATTCTAATTGGCCGGTGCCTAATCCATATCCACTATTTGTATTTGGATATAATATTTTTTTACCTTTTCCGTTTGTGAATTTAACTATATTTACAATTTGTTGAAAGTTAATTTCTTTAGCTAAATGGGGGTCGGATGCACATGCAGGAAATCCTACTATTGCAGCTAGTGGTATTATCACATCAACTTCATTACAAAGTTTTTCTAATAACTTTTCGTTACGAACATCACCATGTATAAATTTAAAATTAGGATTGTGTGTATAAGATAATAAAGATGTTTGATTAAATATCAATTTATCTAATACGATAACCTGATATCCAACGTTTAACATTGTTTCAGTAATCACCGAACCCAAATAACCTGCTCCTCCTGTAATGAGTATTTTCATAACTTTTGTTTAGAAATAAATATTATCTTCTATATAAATTTGTGGATAGTTTCCGCTAAACGTCATATCCCAAAGTTTGTATTTAGTATAATTTTTAAAATCACAAAAAAATGCAAAATTATCTTTTAAGTCAAAATTATCTTTTAACTTTCTTAAACCATCAAACATTTCAATCGTATATAATCTTTGATAATTTTCAACTATATGATTAATTTTACTTATTTGTATTTTTTTATTTAATAAAAATGATAATTGGTAATCAAAATCACCAATGTGCCTATGTTCTTCTGGGCACATCATAGAACCACATCCAAACCAATAAAATGTGTTTTCGTATTTATGTCTTTCACAATTTTTATATGAAATTGTAGCTACACTTTTACTATTTAAATAACAATATATTTGTTTTTGAGTATCATCACATATCATTACTATTTCGTGAAAATCATCATTGTTTTCTTTTTCTATTTTTTGTGATACACTTTTATATTGATTTTCACCATTTTCATTAATTATCCACCAGCTATATACTATGTGTAAAAATCCGTCTTTATCTTTATATACACTTAATCCAGAATGCATACCATTTCTTGCAAAAATATAATATTCTTTATCATTTGCAAATTCTTTGTGATTAAGTTTTATGTTTACATACAATGTAAAATCTTCGGTCATATGGCCATCAATTTTTTTAGAAACAGAATATCTGTCCTCAGGTAATATACAAAATATATTATCTTTATTTATTCTTAAACTCATATTTTTATAGTTGAACAAAAGTTATAAAATTCTTCTAGTTCTGGAAAAGTAGATATAAAATCCGTTCCCCTTCTCTTATCATGCTCTGAAAAATATTTGTAAAAATTATATCTATTTTTCATTTGTTGTTGTGTATCTTGTGGTGCTACCATCCAATCATAAATTCTTTTTACTTTTTGAACTTCTACATCCGCATATCCTATATGAGTGTGGTCAAAAGATGGTGATGCATAATATGTTATCAATTTGGTTTGATTTAAAATATTATTCGAAAAATTATATGGTAGAATTTGAACAGTTTGGTGTTGTGGGTGTCTTAAATAAGATGAATCCAAAAATACTGCGGAATTCCAATATCTATCCGTTGATGCATATTCGGTTTTTAAACCATATACATTGTGAATTAATTTATCATAGTTAAATACGGATAATGCATTATATGTTACCATAAATGTTACCACAACTCTAGGACACATTGTTAATATTTTATTTACATTATTCCACCAACGATTAAATTCTAATCCTGTTCTAATATATTCTGCTTGTTTACCCCATGTATCGGTAGATGTGAATATTACAATTTCCTTAACTCTACCTTCATCTTCAATTCTTCTTATTTTTTCAATAAACTTATCAACCAGTTTATCAGGAATACCTAAATTTGAATTTATTGCCAATTTTAATTCTCTATTTGGATTTGGATGTTCAATAATATAATCCAATACATCCCAAGTATCTTTTGACATCAATGGTTCACCACCGGTAATTCTAAATGTATGTAAGTCTCTATATAACTCTGGCCACCATTTCCAAAATGCATCCACATACGGGTTAACGTCACTATGTTTTATTGGAAATTTATCCTCTCTCTTCATCCACTCAACATCATTAAAATTATCAGTTGTTGGATACCCACCATACTTTTCAATTTCTTCAACCCATTTAGAGCTAAATGCCGGGCCGCAGTATGTACATTTAAAATTACACGCATTACTAAATGCTACCTCAACATATTTTGGATTATAATCGGCTCTCCAATCGGAATTAAAAATTTCTTCTTTGAATGGATACGACCAACTTTCTCCTGATTTAAACACTCTATCACTAAATCTATCGGAATTATCCTCAACATTCCAACAATAATCACATTCTTCTGGTCTTGCACCCTGTAACATTTCTTTTCTACGAAGTTTTTTGTATCTAGTATTGTGAAGTGCGGATGGGTTTCTGGCTATTTCGGTTTGAGAAATTTTATGTGTTTTTGGGTGATGGCATGAGTGGTTATGTCCGCTTTGTAATTGTAAAGTTACTTGTGTCCATTTAGCTAAACACATTCCGTTGCCGACTGAGTCTAATTCGTCTTTGACATTTAGATAAATTGGGTTTTCAAATTTTTTATCACTCATAACTTTTTGTTTTTACATTAATCATTTTATGTCTGTTATAAATAGTGTCAATTGAAATAAATTCATACTCCATATTATTAATTCCATCTTGTTTATAATCTATGTTTCCTTGTTGCATTTGTAAAACGTATCGTCTTTCATTTGCGGCCGTTGTTTCTCCTTTGGCCCATTTATCTATTCCACCAACGTTAATTAATCCTTCTGTTTGATGTGGTAAACATAAAAATTTACCATCTCTCCTATAAGGTAAAATTGTATTTGGAATTTCTATTTTTTCTTTTTTTAATTCAATA
>Ga0164293_10002369_pt1 | contig 15995 bp, 14 predicted proteins | sample GEODES118metaG_FD_111487 | JGI IMG/M metagenome (GOLD analysis project Ga0164293, IMG submission 111487) | Eutrophic lake water microbial communities from Lake Mendota, Wisconsin, USA - GEODES118 metaG | ecosystem: Environmental > Aquatic > Freshwater > Lake | place: USA: Lake Mendota...
CACCGGCGAAACATGACCAGAGCCTGCCTGGCTGTCACAGTCGGCGCTCCTGAGCAAGCCGCCTGGCTTTAGATTCCCTAAAGGCTTTCACCTCCACCCGCACACCACCCAGCTCCCAGCGCCTTCCGCCCCCACCGCGGCACTTCCCGTACGCCATGCCAAGCGTGACCGGGTCTCCACCGACTTCCCCCCTCCCGAGGAGCCCGACTCCGTGTCCCGCCTGGCCTCTCCAGCCCCTTCTCCCGCTTCCCCCGTCGTTCTGAGCCAGGACCTTCCTGAGATGCGCATCGACGCCGAGGAGAGCGAATCCAGCCTTGCCTCCCGCCTGCTGCGGCATGCGGAGGATTCCCGGGTCCGCCGCTATGGCAGCACCTTCGCCGATCTGATGGAGATGCGCGCCCCCTCAGCGGTGGTGGGCTCCTACCTCGACCGCCACGAGGGCTGGTTCCGCCGCTGTGCCGCGCCGATGACCGTGGAGCCGCTGGAGGACAACGGCTACGTGCTCACCCTGGGACGATTCGGCAATTTCGGGTTTGAGGTGGAGCCCACGATCGGGCTGAAGCTTCTGCCCCAGGCGGCTGGGGTGTACCGGATCATTACCGAGCCCCTGCCGGCCACCGACCAGAACCTGCAGGGTCTCTACGACGTGGAATTCAACGCCTCCCTGCGGCTCGACGAAGCCACCGGAGCGGATGTGTCACACGAGGACGTGGACCAGATGATGGCCCACACCCTGGTGCGCTGGGATCTGGATCTGGCCGTGTGGATCCGTCTGCCTTCGATGATCACGATGCTGCCCGATGGCCTAGTGCAGAGCAGCGGTGACCACCTGCTGCGCCAGATCGTGCGCCAGATCTCGCGCCGGCTCACTTGGAAGGTGCAGGAAGACTTCCATGCCAGCCATGGCATTCCCTGCCCGCCGAGGCGCCGGGCCCAGTTCTGAGTGGGGATCCTCCTGCCGCCAGCAGGCGGCAGGAGGCAGACCAGCGGCTCAGGAGCTGGTGAGGATCTTGTTGACGATCTGCATGCCGGTGACGGCCTGCCACAGGAACAGGGTCATCACGGTCATGTTGAGGCCCACATGCACCTTGCGGGCGATCAAATTGCCCTGCTGCATCAGGGGCGAAAGGGAGGCGGCGATGGCCACCAGCGAGGTCATGGCGATGCCCACCAGCAGGTGGGGACCCACGAACAATTTGCCGTTGTTGATGTAGGTGACGGTCATGCCGCCGAAGGTGCCGATCACCATCAGCGCCAGCAGCAGGCTGCCGAACTGGAAATGGCGGCGGGCGAACTGGCCCTTGATCAGGTCCTTACGGGTTTCGGCATCGGCGGTGCGGGTTTTCTTCGTCTTGATGCCCAGGAACATCGCATAGCCCGACAACCCCAGCAGCACCCACATCAGCAGCGGGTGGAGGAAGTTGAGGTTGTAGGCCAGGGGGCCAGGAAGCTCGATGGGCATCGGAGGGGACCGACGGCAGGCTCAGCGAAACTACAACTCACCGCGGCCCCGCCGCTGTCCGCCACGCTGCCCAGCGCCACTGGGCTCAGTGGAGGAAATGGCGCCGGCCGGTGATCACCATCGCCAGCCCCAGCTCCCGGCAAGCCTCGATCGAATCACCATCCCGGAGGCTGCCGCCCGGATGGATCACGGCGCTGATGCCGTGGCTGGCGGCCAGCCTCACGGTGTCGTCGAAGGGGAAGAACCCATCGCTCGCCAGCACCGCCCCCCGGGAGGCCTCGCCGGCGGCCTGCAGGGCGAGCAGGGCCGAACCCACCCGGTTGGTCTGGCCGGCGCCGATTCCCAGGCTCTGGCCATCGCGCGCCACCACGATCGCGTTGGAACGCACATGGCGCACCACCTGCCAGGCGAACTGCAGATCCTCGAGTTCCCGGGCGGTGGGCTGGCGCTCGGAAGCCACCTGCCAGGTGTGGGGCTCGATCGGCTGGTCATCGAGCTGCTGCACCAGCACGCCGCCGAGCACCGAGCGGAACTGCTGACGCCCGGCCAGGGCAATGGCGGCAGGGGGCAGTTCGAGCAGCCGGAGGTTGGCCTTGGCCGCCAGCCGCTGGCGCGCCTCGGCGCTGAAGGAGGGCGCCACCACACACTCCAGGAACAGCCCGGCGAGATGGTCGGCCGCGGCCGCCTCCACCACGCCGTTGAGGGCCACGATCCCACCGAAGGCCGAAACCCGGTCGGCATCCAGGGCGCGCAGCAGGGCAGCGGGGAGATCGGTGCCGGTGGCGACGCCGCAGGGATTGGTGTGCTTGATCACCACGGCGGCCGGCTGGCGGGCCTCGGCCTCGCCGTAGCCGAATTCCCGCACGGTGGCGAGGGCCGCCTCCAGATCGATCAGGTTGTTGTAGCTGAGCTCCTTGCCCTGCAGCTGCCGGGCCCCGCCCCAGCCGGCCTCCGGCTCGCCGTACCAGGTGGCCGCCTGGTGGGGGTTCTCGCCGTAGCGCAGGGTCTGACGGGCGGGCAGCGCCAGCTGCAGGGTCGAGGGGGCCTCGGGCTCGAGCCGGCTGGCCAGCCAGCTGCTGATGGCGGTGTCATAGGCGGCGGTGTGGCGGAAGGCCGCCAGGGCCAACTGCCGCCGCAGGTCCCCATCCACCCGGCCGGCGGCGAGGGCCTCCAGAAACAGACCGTATTGCGCCGGATCGGTGAGCACGGCCACGTCGGCGTGGTTCTTGGCCGCGGCCCTCACCATGGCGGGACCGCCGATGTCGATGTTCTCGACCGCCGTCTCCCAGAGCACCTCCGGATCGGCCACGGTCTGGCGGAAGGGATAAAGATTGACCACCACCACATCGATCGGGGCAATGCCCTGGGCCTCCAGATCGGCGCGATGGGCCGGGTCGTCGCGGCGCGCCAGGATGCCGCCGTGGATCCGGGGATGCAGGGTCTTGACCCGACCCCCCAGGATTTCCGGTGCGCCCGTGTGCTCCGCCACCTTGGTGACGGGCACCCCTGCCGCGGCCAGGGCGGCAGCGGTGCCTCCACTGGAGATCAGCTCATATCCCTGTTTGCGTAGCCCCTCGGCCAGGGGCACCAGGCCCTCTTTGTCGGAGACGCTGAGCAGAGCCGTGGGGGCCATGGCGGCAGGAGGACGCTTCAGGAGCCAACCTACGCAGCAGCTGCCCTGGCCCCATGAGCTTCTCCGCCGCCGCCTCGCCGGATCCCCTTGCCGAAGAAGGCTGCCTGCGGCTGGGACCTGCCGGGGCCGAACGCCGCCTGGTGCTGCTTCACGGCTGGGGCGCCGACGCCGATGACCTGCTCGACCTGGGACGCGAACTGGTGGGGCCGGAGGTGAGTGTGGTGGCCCTGCGCGCTCCCCTGCCCCATCCCGGCGGCTTCGGGCGGCAGTGGTACGACCTCCAGCAACCGGAATGGCCCCAGCTGCCCGGAGCCCGCGATGCGCTGCTGCTGCGTTTTCAGGCCCTGGCCGACGAGATCCCGCTCGAGCAGACCGCCGTTCTGGGCTTCTCCCAGGGGGCGGCGATGGCCCTGGATGTGGCCACCGGCGGCGGCGGCGGCGGCCACACCGGCCTGCCCCTGGCCGTGCTGATCGCCTGCAGCGGCTACCCCCACCCCGACTGGCAGCCCCAACCTCCCCGCACCCCGGTGTTGCTCACCCATGGCCAGCAGGACCCTGTGGTGCCCTTCGCCGCCAGCGAGGCGATCGAGCGGCAACTACGCGAGGTCGGGGGAACGGTGGAACGGATCGGCTTCAGCGGCGGCCACGGCATCGACCCCTCGCTGTTTCCGCGGATGCGCACGGCACTGGAGCAGGGGTGGTCGGGCCGGCGCTGATCGCGGGTGCTGATCGCTGGTGCAGCTCCAGGCGGCTGCTCTGAGTGGCTGCTCTGGGGCAATGAAAAAGGACCGGTGCGCCCCATCGGCGACCGGTCCATGATTCAGGCCTTCCTTACCGCGGAATCGCTGATCGTTCGGTCAGCTGATTCTTCGTTCACAGCTGATTCTTCGTTCAGACGAAGGCGTATTCGTACTCCTCCATTTCCTCCCAATCATCGGCGGCAAGCGATTCGAGCCCCTCGAACAGCACCTCTTCACCGATGCGATCCACGATCAGGCGCAGTGAGGGGAAGAGGAAATGGTTTTCTTCGGCGTACTGGGCACTGAACAGACCTTTCTCACCCCAGAAGAAGCGATCGGTGGTGTGCTCGTTGCGGCGGACGTTGAGGATGGCCGGCGGCATCAGCTCGGACTCGGCGATGTAGCGACGGGCAGCGGTCACGGGTTTGTGGGAACCCGTTTCCAGATTGAAAGTGGGGACGTGGGCCAGAACCCTCTGGCCGGCGAGCCGACGGCGGCTGATCCTCTTGCGCTTCTTGGACATGGATGGACTCCCGAGCGGGAGACTGAGATGGGGTGAAGGAGGGGACGGCAGGCAACGACCCGTTCAGCGGCGAACGCCGAACAGGACGGCATACCGGGGCTGACGACCGGAAGGCCGCAGACCCACGCCCATACGTCTGTCGCCCCGAGGCAGCCGGACAACCTCCGGAAGAATCCGGAAGCCATCACGGCGGCAACGCCGGAACTCCGAAGAGCACCGGGACAGCGGAGGAACGCATCTGCCTCTGCTGTAGCCTCGACTGCAGGGAAAGTGCAACCTTGGCCGTCACCACCGTGACCTGCCGCCCACCTGGGACCGCGAGGTAGTGGTCGATACAGGAAGCTTAAGCCTTTTTTTCGGAATTCCGACAGCTCTTCGGAAACTCCAATCTTTCTCACCAGAATCTTCTCCCCGATTCCGTCCTTGATTGCTGTCTCCGAGCGGTTTCGCGCCTTGCTTGGCTACCAGCTCGGCCAATTCGCGGATTGCCCGGAGGTGCGCTCGCTGGTGGTGTACGTGACGCACCAGAGCAGCTCCGGCCAGCCCAGCCTGGTCCCTATCGGCCACTGGCCCGCCGATGGGCGCAGCCTGCCGGCTGCCGAGGCCGATGACCAGCTGCGGGTGCCGGCCGAGCAGAGACGCTGGCTGCCGCTGCGGGATCAGTCGGTACTGCTGGGTGCCCTGCAGGTGGAAACAGAGCTTTCCCCCTGGCCCGACCCCCTGGCCCAACGCCTTCAGGCCGTGGCGCTCTGCCTCACCCAGGCCCTGCAGCTGGATCTGGAGCAGCAACGGCTGAGCCAGCGGCTTGAGAACCGCGAGGAGCAGCTGCGCCTGCTGGTGCACCAGCTGCGCAACCCCCTCACCGCCCTGCGGACCTTCGGCCAGCTGCTGCGCCGCCGGCTCGAGCAGGACAGCGACAACCGCTCGCTCGTGGAGGGCCTGTTGGCGGAAGAACGCCAGCTCAACCGGTACGTGGATGCGATCAGCGACCTGGCCCGTCCGGATTCGCTGATCGCCCCCAGTGCGCGTCCGCGCCCCCTGCTGCTGCCGCCCCTGCTCAGTGGCCCGGAAGGCCAGCCCCTCCAGGATCTGCTGCTGCCTCTGCTGCAACGGGCCTCGGCCACCGCCAGCCTGCAGGGACGTCCCTGGCAGGGGCCCGGCACCCTGCCCGACTGGCGGGGCGACAGCGGCGCCGTGGCCGAGATCCTGGCCAACCTGCTGGAGAACGCCTTCCGCTACAGCCCCCAGGGCTGCCGGGTCGGCCTGCACAGCGCCCCCAGCCCCCGGGGGCTTCAGCTCACGGTGTGGGATGCCGGTACCCCGATCGCCCCCCAGGAACGGGAAGCGATCTTCGAGCAGGGCTTCCGGGGCAGCAGCAGCAGCCAGATGGCCGGCACCGGCCTGGGCCTGGCGCTGGCGAGGGATCTGGCCCGGGGCCTGGGCGGGGACCTCAGCCTCGTGATCCCGCCCGCTGCGGTGGCCAGCGACCTGCCCCCCCAGGGCAATGCCTTTCGGCTCAGCCTGCCGCTAAGCCCACCGCTCAGCCCACCACTCAGCCCGCCGCCCCAGGCGCCCGGCAGCCGACCCAGACCAGCGCGCTGAGCAGCAGCGCCAGGGTCTCGCCCCACTCCACACAGGCGCCGTAGCTGTCGCCGCTATGGCCGCCGAGGCGGCGACCCAACCAGCGCGGCACCAGCACAGCTGGCAGCAGGCCCGCCAGGGCTGCCCAGGGCCAGTGCAGGCTCCCGCCCAGGCCCAGCAACAGCAGGGCCAGCAGCAGGGTCGGCCGCAGTTCCCGCCCCAAACCGGCGAAGTGGCGCCGATGGAACGCCGCCGTTCCGCCGGGGCGGAGGTAGGGGAAGCGGGCCATCGCCAGCAGCGGTGCCAGCCGCCCCCAGCAGGCCGAGACCAGCAACAGCGGAGGGGCGGCACTGCCCAGGCAGGCCAGGGCCGCGGCCCGCAGCAGCAGCAGCAGGGCGAGGGCCTGGGCGCCGCTGGCACCCACCCGGCTGTCGTCCATCGCCTCCAGCAGCCGATCCCCCGCCGCCAGCCCGTCGGCGGTGTCCATCGCCCCATCCATGTGCAGGCCGCCGGTGAGCCACAGACCGGCCGCCAGCACCAACGCCACCTGGGCCAGCAGCGGCACCCGGCCCTCCAGGCCCGCCCAGAGCAGGGCCTGGAGGCCACCGAGCACGGCCCCGATCCACGGGGCGAAGCGGGCGATCCGCTCGAAGCGGGGCAGGATCCTCGGCCAGGCAGGCAGCACCGAATAGAAGATCCAGGCGCCGGCCAGATCCCTCAGCCAGCCAGGGGCTGCCGGCCACCACGGAGAAGCACCGGAACGGGCCATGCGTAGTTTCAGAACCGACCGGGCGCGCCATCACCTTGGCATTCGACTTCCGTTTCGAGATCGGCGCCCGCTGCGGCACCAGCCTCGCCCGCTGCGGCACCTTCCACACGCTCCATGGGGCGGTGTCGACCCCGCGCTTCATGCCGGTGGGCACCGCGGCCACCGTGAAGGGCATCAGCACACCCCAGCTGGCCGAGACCGGCGCCTGCATGGTGCTCTCCAACACCTACCACCTGCATCTGCAGCCGGGGGAACAGGTGGTGGCGGAGGCCGGCGGCCTGCACCGCTTCATGGGCTGGAACGGCCCGATGCTCACCGATTCGGGCGGCTTCCAGGTGTTCAGCCTGGGGGCCATCAACCGGATCGATGACCACGGCGTGGTGTTCCGCTCCCCCCGCGACGGGGCCCGCATCGAGCTCACCCCCGAACGCTCGATGGAGATCCAGATGGCCCTGGGGGCCGATGTGGCCATGGCCTTCGACCAGTGCCCGCCCTATCCCGCCAGCGAAGCCGATGTGGCCGCCGCCTGCCACCGCACCCACAGCTGGCTGGAGCGCTGCCTGAGCACCCACAACCGCTCCGACCAGGCCCTGTTCGGGATCGTGCAGGGGGGGTGTTTCCCGCAGCTGCGCCACGAATCCGCCCGGGTGGTCGCCTCGATGGACCTGCCCGGCATCGCGGTGGGCGGCGTGAGCGTGGGGGAGCCGGTGGAGGAGATGCACCGCATCGTGCGCCAGGTGGGGCCGCTGCTGCCGGAGCAGAAACCCCACTACCTGATGGGAGTGGGCAGCCTGCGGGAGATGGCGGTGGCGGTGGCCCACGGCTTCGACCTGTTCGACTGTGTGCTGCCGACGCGTCTGGGGCGCCACGGCACGGCCCTGGTGGGAGGGGAACGCTGGAACCTGCGCAACGCCCGCTTCCGCCACGACCACACCCCCCTGGATGACCGCTGCCCCTGCCTGGCCTGTCGCCAGCACAGCCGCGCCTACCTGCATCACCTGATCCGCAGCGGCGAGATGCTGGGGAAGACCCTGCTGAGCCTCCACAACCTCACCACCCTGCTGCGGTTCACCGAAGCCATGGGGCAGGCGATCCGGGAGGGTTGTTTTGCAGAGGATTTCGCTCCCTGGCAGCAGGATTCACCGGCCGCCCACACGTGGTAGGTTCCAGCCACAGCAAGGGTCTGGCCCCAGGATTTCCTGCGCGACCTATCCCGCGCCGCACCCGCCCATCCACACCCGTCCACGATGGCTCCTTCGCTGCTGGCCGCTCTTCAGACCGTTCCCCTCGCCCAGCTGCCGGAGGCCTACCAGGCATTCGGGCCGCTGGTGGACATCCTGCCGATCATTCCCCTCTTCTTCCTGCTGCTGGCATTTGTGTGGCAGGCCTCGGTGGGCTTCCGCTGAGCCTGCCCTGACAGTTCAGCCCTGAGCCCGCTCCTGCAGCACCTGCCAGGCGAAGGCCGGCAGCGCCAGCATCCGCCGCCAGCGGGTGGGTTCCTTGATCAGCCGATACAACCATTCGATCTGCAGGGCGCTCATCCAATCGGGCGCCCTTTTTTTGACGCCCGCCCAGACATCGAAGCTGCCGCCCACGCCCATCCAGAGGCCGGTGCGCGGACGGGGCAGCTCCTGGATCCACAGTTCCTGGCGGGGAACCCCGAGGGCCACCAGCACCAGGTCGGGCCGGGCGGCCAGCAGCTCGCTCTCAAGCGCGGGCCAGGCTTCGGCCGGTTGATAGCCATGGGCGCTGAACACCAGATTCAGGCCGGGCAGGTCCTGGGAAAGACGTAGCCGCAACCGCTCCATCACGTCCGGACTGGCCCCCACCAGGGCGACGCGCCAGCCCACGGCGGCCCCGTGCTCGAGCAGCCAGCGGGCCAGTTCGATCCCGGGACTGCGGCGCACCCGATAGCCCTGGCGACCCAGGGCCCACACCACTCCGGCGCCATCCGGGATCACCAGATCAGCCGCCGCGATCGCGGCACCGAGGGCTGGATTGGCCCGCGCCGCCATCGTCATCTCGGCATTGAGGGTCACCACCTGGGCGTTCCCCCGACGCTGGAGGTCGAGCGCGGTGGCGCGGACATCACAGACGTCCACGGGCACGCCTAACACATGCGTGCGTACCGGAGCCGTCACCATTGCTGCCATGGGGGGGAGGGGCTGCGGGAGAGAATCTATGGCTCGACTCGCGCCGGTTTCGCACCCCAAGGGTGCCGGACCGCCTGGATGCTCACCGGCAGGACCAACGATGATGACAAGAGGTTCCGTCCGCGACAACGCCAGCGCCAGTCCCGCCCCCCTCTCCCCCAACCCCATCCCCAACCCCATCCCTCCCACCGGAACCGCCGGGCCTTCCAGCGGCAGGCTCCCCCCCCTGGCCGATGACAACGCCCTGGCGACCCTGCTCGAACTGGACCGCCAGATCGAGCAGGTGGTGATCCGCCGGCAGCACCCCGTGAGTGGCCTGCTGCCGGCCAGCACCGCCAACACCGTGCATGGCAATTACGGCGATGCCTGGGTGCGTGATTGCGTCTATTCGATCCAGTGCGTCTGGGGTCTTGCCCTGGCCCATCGACGCGTGCAGGGCCCCTGCCGCCGGGCCTTCGAACTGGAGCAGCGGGTGCTGCAGCTGATGCGGGGACTGATGAACGCCATGCTGCGCCAGTCGGCGAAGGTGGAGCGGTTCAAGAACAGCCTGGCGCCGCTCGATGCGATCCACGCCAAGTTCGACACCGCCAGCGGTGAGCCCGTGGTGCCCGACGACGGCTGGGGGCACCTGCAGCTGGATGCCACCGGCCTGTTCCTGCTGCAGCTGGCCCAGCTGACCCGCTCCGGGCTGGTGATCGTGCAGACCAGCCACGAGCGCGACTTCATCCAGAACCTCGTGTACTACGTGGCCCGGGCCTACCGGGTGGCGGATTACGGCATCTGGGAGCGGGGCGACAAGGGCAACCACGGCCTGCCCGAACGCAATGCCAGCTCGATCGGCCTGGTGAAGGCGGCCCTCGAAGCCCTCGAAGGGCTCGACCTCTACGGTCCCCATGGCGACGGCAGCTACTGCCTCACCATTCCCCACGACGCGATCGTGCGGTTGCGCCGGGCGCTCACGGGGCTGCTGCCGAGGGAATCCTCCAGCAAGGAAGTGGACAGCGCCTGTCTTTCGGTGATCGGCTACCCCGCCTGGGCCGTGGAGGACCCGCGCCTGGTGGAACGCACCCGCCAGAAGATCCGCCACGAACTCGGCGGCGCCCACGGCTACAAGCGCTTCCGCCGCGATGGCCACCAGACCCTGGTGGAAGACGTGACCCGGCTGCACTACGAACGGGAAGAACTGGCCCAGTTCGAGCACATCGAATGTGAATGGCCCCTGTTCCTGGCTTATGAGCTGATCACCGCCTGTTGCGAGGAGCGCTGGGAAGAGGCGCTGCGCTGGCGGCAGAGGCTAGCGGAACTGAGCGTGCCGGTGGAGGGCGTGCCGCTGCTGCCGGAGCTGTACCTGGTGCCGGAAGCCCAGATCACCGCCGAACGTCGCAACCCTGGCAGCCAGCCCCGGCTGCCCAACGAGAACGTGCCGCTCCTCTGGACCCAGAGCCTCACCTGGCTCTCCGACCTGCTGCTGCACGGACTGATCACCTCCGAGGACCTCGACCCCTGCCAGCGCCGCCTGGCCGCGCCGCTGGGCGCCGAAGAGGTGCTTGTGGCCCTTGCCCCCGCCGATGCCTCGGTGGCGGCGGGCCTGCAGGCTGCCGGCCTGCCGGTGGAAGCGCCCCCCCCCGCAACGGACGAGGCCGCCGCGGGGCCTCGGGTGGCCAGCTCCCGTGAACTGGCCCAGAGGATGGCCACCGTGGGCGCCAATTCGCGCCTCGGGCTTTCAGGCCATCCGCCGGTGCGGATGGAAACCATGGCCACGGCAAGGCTCTACCGCCACGGAGAGGACCAGATCGCCTTTCTGCCCGCGGCCCTCGAGGAGGACACCTTCTATCTCGCCGATGATCCGCAGCAGCTGGTGGATGCAGTGGCCGGCGAAGTGCGCCTGCTGCAACGCCACTGGCGCGGTGCCGGCTCCCCCCTGCTCCTGATCCCGATCACGGCCGCCGCGTTCCACCGCGATCCCGAGGCCTTCCTGGAACTTGGTCGTCAGCTGCAGGGGGGTCTGCTGGAGGCGGTGCCGGTGCAGCTGGCGCCCCTGCGGGAGCTGGTGAGCCAGGCCAGCTGGGTGGACCTGCCGCCCCAGGCCGTGGCCGCCTGCGATCTGGGGCCGAGCCAGCAGACCCTGCTGCCTGCGGCCACCAGCCAGCAACCGCTCACCGCCCGCCAGGAACAGGAACTGGAGGACATCCCGGTGGGCAGCCTGGCCGAGCGGCTGTGGCACAGCCACTCGCTGGAGGAACAGGCGGAAGTGCTCGAACTGCTGGGCCGACGCCTGGGCCCCCACGCACGGCTGCAGGGGCCGATGACGGGCGCGCCTGTGCAGCTGATGAACCTGCTGCAGGAGGTGTACAAGCGGGGCCTGGCCGAAGCCGACTGGAACGTGGTGCGACGGGCCGCCGGCGCCATGGGTCTGGTGCATCCCCAGCTGGAGGATGCCCTCACCGACCTGCTCGTACGCCAGAAGCAGGTGGTGGTGGGCCGCAACTACACCAATGAATCGCTGATCACCCAACCGCTGGGCAGCCGCACGATCGCCGCCAGCATCCGCCGCTTCAGTGGCGAGGACGGCCGCGAATGGATGCTGCAGCAGGAACTGCTGCTGGCGCTCGACGGCCTGGCCCGGCTGGAGCCGAATCTGCTCAGCGGCAGCCTCACCCTCCAGCTCGGCCAGCTGCTGCTGCTGCTCACGGGCGAACTGGCGGCCGAATCGAATCTCAGCCCCAGCGACGCCTTCGAGAGCCTCTGCGGGCTGCCCCCCCACGCGATCCGGCGGCGCCTGCGGGCGGTGCTCGCCGACGTGGAGCATGCCCGGGCAGCCCTGCAACGCAAGGAACAGCTCCATCTGCGCGGCCGGGTGCGCTGGCAAGCACCCGATCCGCTGGCGGAACTACCGAAGGGCGGCTGCTGGCTGCAGCACCGCATGCGACTCGGGGCCCTGGGGCGGGTGCCCCGCGATTTCTATCCCGGCATCTGGGACCTGCTGCACCACTGCCGCGGCCTGGTGATCGGCGACAAGCTGGAACGACGCAACCGGCTGGAGAGCGCACCACTGCTGAGCGAAAAGACGCCGGGCGAGCGCAATTTCGCCGCCATGGTGGAACATCTGCTCAGCAAGATCGAAGCCTCGGAATACCGGCAGCTCTGCACCGAGACCCTGCTCACCCTGGTGGCGTTCGTGGGCGAGAACCCCCAGGTGCAGTTCGATGACGACCTGGCCCTCGACGTGGTGATCGGCCACGCCGTGCGGGTGGGCTGGCAGCAGCGCCATCCGCAGGTGGCCACCGCCGACTACGGGCTGCACAAGGCGGAGGCCTGGGACGACTTCTACCGGGCCTCCCCGGCCGACTGCCGGCGCTGGCAGCTGCTGGCGCTGCAGCAACTCACGGCGGCTCCGCTCGAGGACAATCCCGAGCCCCTGATCGCAGCCTGATCGGCTGATCTGATCGGCCCCAGGGGCCGGTCAGATCGGCACGTCGAGGGTCATGCAGAGATTGGGCTGCTCCACGCACTGCTCGATCAGGTCGGCCAGCAGCAGGGCCCGGGAGGCCTGCAGGCCATCCACCGTGGGGGTTTCCTCGCCGCGCACGCACTGCAGGAAATGCTCCAGCTCGGCATAGAGCGGCTCGATCGAGGTGGTGCTCACCTCTTCGATGAAACCATCGTTGCGGTACACCAACTCGCCGTGGTCGGCGCTCACCGAACCGTGGGAGCGGCGGTGAATGCGCAGATTGTGCTTGAGGAAATCGGTTTCCATCAGGCTGCGGCGGCAGTGGGTGTAAAGCCTGCGCACCTTGCGATGGGCCATCTTGCTGGCCGTGAGGCTGGCCACCACCCCATTGGCGAAGCCCAGGGTGGCATTCACGTAATCGATCGGCCCGGAGGGATCGCTGCGACCGCCGGCGGCGGCCAGGCGCACCACCGGAGCGGCCGCCAGCTCAAGCACCAGGTCGATGTCGTGAATCATCAGATCGAGCACCACCGACACGTCGTTGGCGCGATCGCCGTTGGGGCTGTGGCGGCGGGCCTCCAGCACCACCACCTCCTCCCCCGCCACCACCTTGAGCAGTTCCCGGAAGGCGGGGTTGAAGCGCTCGATATGGCCCACCTGCAACAACCGGCCGGCGGCCTCCGCCGCCTGGATCAGGTCGGCCGCCTCTTCCTGGGTGGCGGCGATCGGCTTCTCGATCAGCACATGAACGCCAGCCTGCAGACAGGCCATCCCGACCCGGTGGTGCAACAGGGTGGGGACGGCGATGCAGACGGCCTCCACCTCGGCAAGCATCTCGCGGTAATCACCGAACCAGCGGCAGCCGAACTGGTCGACCGCCAGCTTCCCCCGCTCCCCATCGGGATCGGCCACCCCCACAAGTTCGGCATCGCGCAGCAGGCTGAGCACCCTGGCGTGGTGCCAGCCCATGTTGCCGATGCCGATGACCCCGACACGCACAGGGTTCATGGCCGAGCACCGCAGATCGGGAAATTATCAACGATCAGGTACCAGGCCAGGTACCAGAGCCGCTCAGGAACCCTCGCTGGAATTGGGCAGGATCCGGACCCGTTCGATCCGCGGCCCGTCCATCGTCAGCACGTTGAAGCGATACCCCTTCCAGCGCAGGCCCTCTCCCGGAGCGGGAATGTGCTGCAGGCGTTCGAGAAGAAAGCCCGCCAGGGTGTGGTGCCCCTCGGCTTCCGGGAGCTGGAGCCCCAGCTGGCGGTTCACCTCGAAGATCTCCAGGTCGCCAGCCACCGACCAACCCCCTTCCACCAGCGGCTGCAGGTCCTCGCCCAGTTCGCGCGGATCCTCGTCTTCCCCCACGATCTCGCTGGTGAGATCGGCCACCGTGACCAGCCCCTCGGTGCCGCCGTGCTCATCAACCACCACCAGCAGCGGCTGGCCACTGCGGATCAGGGGCAGGAGATCGGCCAGGGAGGTGCTCTCCTGCACCTGGGCCACCGGCAGCACATAGGGGGCGAGGGGGGTATCGGCCTGCAACAGGCCGCGGGCGATCGGTTCGGCCAGCCGGCGCAGGTCGAGCATGCCGCGCATGTCATCGAGAGAGGCGCCGATCACCGGGAAGCGGGCGTGCTGGCTTTCGTGCACCTGATCCATCATCTCGGCGAAGGTCACCTCGAGGGGGAGGGTGACCATGCCGGAGCGGGGCACCATCACCTCACGCACCAGGGTGTCGCGCAGGGAGAAGACCCCCTCGAGGATGTTGCGCTCATCGGGCATCAGGCCCGTGACACCGCCGCTCTCGATCAGGGTTTCGAGCTCCCCGGCCGAGAGCACCGGCACCAGTTGATCCCAGTTGCGGGGCAGCCCCAGCAGGCGCAGCAGCACGCCGGTGAGCCCCTCGATCAGCAGCAGCAGCGGCCCCAGGGTGCGGGTGAGCGACTCGAGCAGCGGCGCCAGCTGCAGGGCGGAGGCCTCGGGGCGGTGCAATACCCAGGCCTTGGGCAGCAGTCCACCGATCAGGGTGGCGAGCAGCACCAGCAACAGGAACACCAGCCCGTCGAGTACCACCTGGCTGACGCCACCCCCCAGCCAGGTATGGAGCTGGCCAGCCAGGCTGCGGCCGGTCCAGCCCACCGCCAGCAGGGCCAGCACGGCGCCGAGCTGGGTGGCCACCAGAACCCTGCGCAGGCGTTGCTGGAGCCGCGCCACCGAGCGCGCTCCGGACTCTCCGGCCTCAAGCAGCTGCTGCACCCGGCTGGGGCGAAGCCGGATCAGGGCGAATTCACCTGCGGCGAAGAAGGCCATCAGGGCCAGCAACGTGGCCAGCGCCAGAAACCGCATGCCTTAAGAGCGTCGCCCCAGATTAGGAGCCCAGCTGCAACAGGCGGCGCTCCAGCAACAGCAGCCCCAGCACGGTGGTGGTGGTGACCATCAGCACCAGGGCCGAGAACTGCACCGCATCGATCAGTCCGCCCCCCAGGGCGGTGGTGGCGAACACAAGACCGGGCAACCCCCGCGGCATCAGCCCGAACACCACCAGCCAACGGTCCACCCCGGCGGCACGATCCCGCTCGCCGATCCCGAGGCCGCAGGCGAGCTTGGAGAGAAGCGCCACCACGATCAGCAGGGCCGCCAGGCTCCAGGCGGCAGGCTGCCGCAGGGTATCGGCCTGGATGCGCATGCCCACACCGATGAAATACAGCGGCAGAAACACCTCCGAAAGCACCGCCAGCACCTGGCGCACCCGGCGGCGCGGCGGGGCCAGCCGCCCCAGCAGCACCCCGCCCCAGAGGGCACCGAGCAGGCTGGTGAGGCCGCTTACCTCGCCCAACCAGGCCGAGCCGATCAGCAGCATCAGGATCGCCAGCGGGCTGGAGGGCACGGCGCTGGGGCTGCCGGGCCGACCGCGGGCCCAGCGGTCCACCAGCCACCAGCTGCCGGCCGCCAGCAGCAGACCCAGCAGCAGCGGCAGGACGACCAGGCCCTGTTGCGCCAGCCCCTGGGGGCCGAGGCTGCGGCCGGCACCGGCCATGGCGAGGCTCAGCAGCCCGATGGCCGGCAGGTCATCGAGCACCGAAACCCCCACCAGCAACCGGCCCGAAGGGGTCTGCAGGGCCTTGCGCTGGGCCAGCACCCGCAGGGTCACGCCCGTGCCGGTGGCGCTGAGGGCCGCCAGGCAGAGCAGGGCGGGCGCATGGGCCAGCCCGAAGCCCCGCAGCGGTCCATAGGCCAGCAGAGGGGCCAGAAAGCTGAGGGCCACCATCCGCGCGATCGTGGCGCGGCGGGAAGCGAGCAGGTCGGAGCGCACCTCCAGGCCCACCTGGAAGAAGAGGGTGAGCACCCCGAGCTCCGTGAGGCCGCTGAGCGGGGCGATCGCGGCATAGGGCAGCACCGTGTTGCCGAGCACGAAGCCCACGGCGAGCTCCAGCACGATCACCGGCACGGCCCAGCGGGCCAGCCGGCCAGCCGAGAGACGGGCCAGGGAAACCCCCACCAGCAGGATCAGCAGGGTGGTGAGCAGCGAAGGAGACGACACGGTCAGAGGCCGATGAACAACCCGCTGGGCAACCCGATGGACACCCGGAGCATCAGACTGTCGCGCACCTGCCTGCCGGTTGCAGCGACAGCCCGATGCCTCGCTCCCTTCCCAAGCGCGCCTCCAATCTGCTGCTGCA
>Ga0164293_10002372_pt1 | contig 15974 bp, 15 predicted proteins | sample GEODES118metaG_FD_111487 | JGI IMG/M metagenome (GOLD analysis project Ga0164293, IMG submission 111487) | Eutrophic lake water microbial communities from Lake Mendota, Wisconsin, USA - GEODES118 metaG | ecosystem: Environmental > Aquatic > Freshwater > Lake | place: USA: Lake Mendota...
TCTCGTCTTTCGCCGTAATGACAATGGTTTTGGGTTCCGGCTTTCGCCGGAATGACAATGGTTTTGGGTTCTGGCTTTCGCCGGAATGACAATGGTTTTGGGGTTCTGGCTTTCGCCGGAATGACAACGGTTTTGGGTTCTGGCTTTCGCCGGAATGACAACGGTTTTGGGTTCCAGCTTCCGCTGGAATGACAATGTTTTTTGCCGGAAATACTCAGAAGGAAAGGGCTGAACTAAGCTATAAAACGCAGTTATAGGTTTCAAAAATCAAATAATACAAACCTATAGCGTCGTGAGATCAATTTAAATGGCATTTTTAATCTACCTTAAATCGAACTCAGGTTATATAGTAAAGTAATATAATTAATGTAGGCTATTTTAAACTGATCAGGATTCAACTACTACGCCCATAGCGCAGAATTTTTCAATCCGTTCATCGATAACCTCGTCAATATTTCGCTTAACGAGCTCATTAAGGTCTCTGACAATCCGATCCTGAATGGTTTTTGCCATTTCTTCTGGATTATGATGGGCACCTCCCAGTGGCTCTTTTATGATGCCATCGATCAGCTTATTTTTAAGCATATCATCTGCAGTCAGCTTCAGGCAGTCTGCTGCTTTCTCTTTAAAATCCCAACTCCTCCATAAAATAGAAGAACATGACTCAGGCGAGATTACAGAATACCAAGTATGTTCAAGCATATATACACGGTCGCCAATACCAATTCCTAAGGCTCCACCTGACGCCCCTTCTCCAACAATGAAACATAAAATTGGCACCTTCAAAACTGACATTTCAAGCAAGTTACGGGCAATAGCTTCACCTTGTCCACGCTCTTCGGCCTCAAGACCGGGATAGGCCCCGGGAGTATCAATAAATGTGATAACCGGTTTATTAAATTTTTCGGCGAGTTTCATCAAGCGGAGTGCTTTCCGATAGCCTTCAGGATTTGCCATCCCAAAATTGCGATATTGACGCATTTTGGTATTCACCCCCTTTTGATGACCAATAATCATAACTGTTTGGCCCCCAATACTTGCAAAACCACCCACAATAGCCTTATCGTCTTTTACTGTACGGTCACCATGCATCTCAATAAAATCATCACAAATCATATCGATATAAGACAAGGTGTAAGGCCTTTCTGGATGACGTGATATTTGCACATTTTGCCATCCGCTGAGGTTTGAGTAAATCTGATGCCTCGCTGCATCAATCTTCAACTCTAATTCTGCGAGTGTAGCAGACATGTCTACTTTGGTTTTTTCAGCTACCTGTTTAACCTTTTCAACCTGCAACTGCAGATCAACAATAGGTTTCTCAAAATCGAATGTTGTACTACTCATAGTATATCTAAAGGAAGCGCTAAATTAGGAAATTAAAAGCATCGTCGATTAACCAATTTTTAAAAAATTAAAATTTCAATTTACTGTCAAAATCAGGGATTAAAGTTTTTTAACTTTTCTTTGGCCTGTTCCCAGGTATTTGATGATTTCTTCTCGCTAGATGCATTATCGATAAGTTGTTGTAGGTTTTTAAGCGCCTCAAACACTACCTCATCCTTTATTCCGTCCTTTTTAAACCGGATCAGATCCAGGATAATCGCTTTATTATTACCCATTTCATCGGTTATGAAATTTATTCCATCTATCATTGTTTCATTCTTTTAATTTGAAAAGTTTAATTACTGCCACTGAATTAATAATGTTTTGTCTTTCAGGAATTCCATAACAGGCATCAATATAATATTCAGGGCTGTAATAAGATAAAACTTTCATTTTGCCTTTAAAGTAGATTGTGAATTCATAGGTGTAAGATTCATAAATATCATACTTCTTGGCACAAAAATTTGGAATATTCTTTTCATCCCTTAATCTGAGCAGATTGTTTTGCTCAAAAGTATTCCATATCTGCTGGAGTGAAAGTGTAGATAAACTTAATTCTTTGAGATAGCCTTCAGCTCCAGAATGAATATAGGACTTAAATTGTTCAGACTTTGCAGAGAAAACGAAATAATCAGATTTACTTGCTTCTTCACCCGGAAAAAATGTACGAAAAACCAGAACAAAATCATTAGTAGCATTCAAAGTCCGCATAAATGGCAGAACCAAAGAATCATCATAATCCATTCCATTTTCAATTTTCAAATGCTCCTGAGCAAAAGCTGACGAAAAAAATACCTGAAAAAAAAGTGTAAACAGGACGAGTAACACTAGCAGTTTATTTAAGCGAAAAATCATCTGTATACTATCCCTTAATTAAGTTTATTTATAAAAATAGAAAATTGATACATAAAAGAGGTTCCTTAAAGATCCTCAATTTGGCAAATTAAACATGAACTGTTCCTGCCAATATGATTCAACATGTAATGATGGCACAGCAACTAATGCTAAGGCAGGATGTAGCTAATAGAGTATTGAGATTTAATCCAGCATGTTGTGGTATTAATTCGCAGAGATGAAATTATGGGTATAGATGGAATTAGTTAATTGACAATTCGTAATTGACAATTCGTAATTGACAATTCGTAATTATTAATTCGTAATTCGTAATTGATAATTCGTAATTCGTAATTGATTTATCGTAATTCGTAATTGATTTATCGTAATTCGTAATTGATTTATCGTAATTCGTAATTATTAATTCGTAATTGATATTTCGTAATTATTAATTCGTAATTCGTAATTGATTTATCGTAATTCGTAATTGATAATTCGTAATTCGTAATTAAAACCAGCTATCCCTTATATTCCGTTTTAAACGTTCTACGAAGTTCCGTGATGGATGATTGAAGCCTTGAGCGAATTATGCCAACAGTTACATTAAGCTCTTCGGCAGCCTGCACATGAGTATATCCTTTAAAATAGATTAAATCAAGTGTTTTGCGTTGATCTTCATTTAGAATAGTTGTCATATCCCTTACCCCAATCAATTCAGGATTATAAGATACCTGAAACTTCTGGTCAATCTGTTGAGTAGATTCAAAAAGATTTTCACTAACTGTATAATTGCGGTGATTAACACTTCTAAGATAATCTATTGAAATATTCCTTGCTAATCTGATCATCCATGTGTATAACCTGCCTTTTCGGGGATCATACTGTTTAAATGATTTCCAGATTTTAATGAAAGTTTCCTGCAGCAAGTCCTGAGCAACCTCATCAATGACCACGATTGTAGAGATAACCCGATATAATGAATCAGAATACATACTGTAGAGAGCAGACATTGCACTTCCATCCATATTTTGTAATCCTTCGATCAGTTTATCTTCAGATAAGCGGAGTTTTCTACTCCTTCCGATTCTACTTTTAGTTGAATCTTCAATGTTTAAATCCATTTTTATCATAACATCTGTGCGATTATGATTTAAAAATGGTTGTCTAAGATGAAGTTAAGATGAATATTTAAGTAAAATTATCAATTAAAGTTATCGGCTTTTGAAATCGAAAAACATCAAAAAAAAGAGGGCACTCAAAATAATTGAGCACCCTCTTTAAATTAAAAATTAAATTATCTTTTCCTTATTTCAACCCGACGATTTAACTGACGACCTGATTCTGTATCATTTGACGTGAGAGGTTTAGACTCTCCAAAACCTTTTGTAACTAGATTACTTGCACTAATACCGGCTGTTACAAGATAGCTTTTCACAGCAGTTGCCCGATCAACAGAGAGGGTCATGTTCCTTTGTTCAGTACCTTCAGCTGAAGAATGTCCGTTTAGGTTAAAGCTCATGGATGGAAATTTCTTCATCTCTCTAGCAATATCATCAAGTACAGAATAGGATGAAGTTTTCAGAACAGAAGAATTAAATTCAAATAAAATATTTTTGTAGTTTAATGTTGGCTCGGAAACCCCTGCCTCCGGACAACCACCATTGACCGCTGAACCGGCTTTATTTGGACAGTTATCTTTTGAATCAGGGATACCATCACCATCCGTGTCGGTTTCAACAACAGCGGATGATTTCGGGGCCTCCTGAACAGTTTCAGCAACAGGAGCCGCTGGCGCCTGACTGATAATCTTTTTTGGTTTACAGGAAGAAAACATTACTATGGCAGTAAAAAACGCAATAGCAAAAATCGAAAATGTGCTTTTAAAGTTTCTCATTTTTAGCTTTAATGGTTTATTAAATTATCAGCAATAAAACTACTATTTACTTGCTTTTTAACCAAACTAAACAGCAATTAATAACTAAGAATAGTTAAAAAATAAAACAATACAAGCCATATTAGTTTTTTTACATTCAGTTTGAAAAAATTTAGCCAAGATACCACCGCGTTTAAGAAGTATTATCCATCTCAGATATCAAAAGTTAAGCAATCCTTCGTCAGCGAAAACAGGAACTTTAGTAAAAAAATAAACATTATCTGATGGGTTCCAGCTTTCGCGGGAATGACAAGCTTATTGGGGAGGTTCCAGCTTTCGCGGGAATGACAATGCGTGGGGTGAGAACAGGAGATTCCAGCATCCAATTACCAGCATGACCGTTTCTTAAAAATGCAAAGAGATTGTTCCTGCTTAAATTAGTCTGATTCCCCAAGGGATTTTTTATCTCGAAAATATATTGTAGGTTGGGGAATATTTTTAGGCATTAAGAATGACAAAGCATTTTATAGAAGACGAAAAAATCGAGTGGGAGCAAATTGATGTGGGTGTTCAACGTAAGATTATAGCTTACGAAACAAGTTTGATGATCGTGAAGGTCAAATTTGAAAAGGGTGGCATCGGCACCTTGCACCAGCATCCACACGTTCAGATCACTCATATTCAAAGCGGCAAATTCGAAGTAAGCATTGACGGAAAAAAACAGATACTCAAAGGAGGAGATGCTTTTCTTGCAACTTCGAATCTAATTCATGGTGTTATATGTCTTGAACCAGGTATTCTGATCGATACATTTAGTCCGATGCGGGAAGATTTTTTATAACACAACTCTCTGCAATTTCAATTCTCCTATCCATTTATTGATTTACTGCCATATCAATTTGAACTAATATCTTGAGTTTTTTCAATGCTATATTTCACTAGCAATTTGAGAAAGAAATGAGTATGTGAATTAATTAAAAAAGAAACAATTGAAAAAACATAATCACCTGATAATAAAATAAATCCCGATAAATGGAGCCTATTAACCGGTGATAAATCCTCCATTTACAGACTCGCAAAACAGGAATATTTTGCCGGGGACACGATCGGTTTCTATCAAACAGGTAATGAATTTCTGCATACTGAAAACTTTATCCTCGTTGATAAACATAGAAGAATTAGGGGAGTTTATAATGGAACACTCCTGGTTGAAATTGAAAGAATAAAGGAAGATATTGCGATTCTTAAAAGTGAAGATTAATTCAAATTAATTTAAGAGTCTTTCAGCATCGACTTTTTTAGAGCAGATGAAGTTTTATGATCTCCGGTATGACTCCAGCCTGGAGGCATAAAAATATATAAAACCTTATTTTTTATTCCCGGAGCATGGTAAACATCCTTTCCAAGTGAGGCAATTTCCCCAAAATAAGCATCCAGAAAACTATTTGGTTTCATTTCCCTGGTAATTCCATATTGAATGTTAACATCATCCTTTTCGGGTTGATAAGTCTTAAAAACCTTATCCCAAATATTCAACAGATTACAATAATTCATGTCCATATACTCGATATTTTTCGCATGATGTACCCGGTGATGGGAGGGAGTTAGAATAAATTTCCCAACAATACCCATCCGACCGTCTCTCATGATTGATTCCCCTACATGAATAAACGAACCCCAGGTTCCGTCTATAAACATAATCACAAATAACATTGCAGGTGGCACACCCAAAAGCATACAGATAGTTGTTCTAATCACATCTGCATAAGGCGCTTCAAGAAAAAAATGAGCATGAGAAACTGCCAGATTCATATGTTCAGGTGCATGATGGGTAGAATGCAAACACCAGAATAATCTAACCTTATGCCCGAAGTAATGGTATACAAAATGAGCAAGTTCCCAAACGATGTAACCATAGATAAACCAGTACCAGGTAAACTCAATAGTAATAATCGCGTACTTCTCAAAAATACCAATACATATTATTGTCATTCCGATGGCCAGGTATCTACCAATGATGGAATTAAACACATATGAGAAAAACGATATCTTATAAGAAACAACTTTAAACTGCTTATAAAGCAGGCCCCTGATTAGCTCCAGAATTAAAATAATAGGCATTAATGGAGCAATTGACCTTGTAATTCCTTCAAAAGTTTGCAGGGTCTTATAGTCTCCCGATCTGATCATTTCAATTAGCCCATCAAGACTAAAAAAGCCCCAGATTTGCTTTAAAATAGTTTCAACAAATTCCATATAAAGTATTGATAATCAATTAAATTAAAGATAAGAATAACATTTAAATTGCCTCTTTGCTTTAAGCTTTTAGCTTTAAACTTTCAGCTTAATCAGTATCCTGCTGCCTGTCCGTCTTTTCTTGATTCGGATGCCCCAAAGTAAACTTTTCGAACCGGGTCCCAGCGAATAGCCTGATAACCGCCATACATCCCATTGATAAAGCCAACCTGGTGTCCTTTTTGCATCAAATCCCTGATCACATCATAAGGATAACCGTTTTCAAGCGTTATCATACCGCCTTTAGGAGCCATGCCTTCACCAGTTGGTTCAGATGATCCTTCATGATTAATTCTTGGAAAATCTCCCGCTTCCTGAATGTTTAAACCGAAATCTACAACATTCATCACAATCTGTACATGCCCTAAAGGTTGAAATGCTCCGCCCATTACTCCAAAACTCATCATGGGCTGCCCATCTTTAGTCATAAATGCAGGGATAATAGTCTGAAAAGGCCGCTTTCCTGGAGCATAAGAATTATTTTCACCCGCCTTCATCACATTAAATAACTCCCCACGATCCTGAAACATGAAACCTAGTCCGTCGGGCATCATCCCAGAACCAAAACCTCTGAAATTACTTTGAATCAATGAAACCATATTACCATCCTTATCGGCAACCGTAAGATAAATGGTATCACCATCTTTCATTGCCGGATTTCCTGCATCCACACGTTCGGAGGCTTTATTAGGATCAATTAGCTTTCTGCGTTCAGCAGCATAAGCTTCAGAGATCAACTCTTTAACAGGAACTTTGGCAAATTCCATGTCGGCGTAAAATTTAGCGCGATCTTCAAATGCCAGCTTCTTTGCTTCAGTAAATAAGTGCACATGCTCAGCACTCCCCAATTTTATCTTTGAAAAATCGTAACCTTCAAGAATATTCAGCATTTGGAGTGCTGCTATCCCCTGACCATTTGGGGGTAATTCCCAAACATCATACCCTCTGTAATTCACAGATACCGGATCAATCCAGTCAGAAGTATGGGATGACATATCCTCGTAACTCAAAAATCCGCCATTTTTTTTCATAAAGGCATCTATCGTTCGTGCGATATCCCCCTTGTAAAAAACATCCCTTCCCTCCTTTCCAATTCGCTCAAGAGTATTGGCAAGATTCGGGTTTTTAAAGATATCTCCTTCTACAGGAACCTGACCATTTGGATAATAATGTTGAGCAACATTAGGATATTGACCGTATAAAGAAATGACATTTTTTAAAGAATTGGCTAATTCACCATGTACAGGAAATCCATTTCTGGCATAGGATACTGCCTTTTCAAGCACTTTATTCATAGGCATTGATCCGAACTTTTTATGCAGCTCAAACCACCCATCCACGCAACCAGGTACAGATACCGGAAGTGGACCACGAGATGGAATATGAGTAATCCCTCTTTTTTTGAATTCTTCTATTGTTAAGGACTTAGGAGAGCGTCCCGAGCCATTTAAACCATACAGCTTTTTAGTTTTCGCATCCCAAACGATAGCAAAAAAATCACCTCCTATTCCATTCATATGAGGTTCTACCACACCTTCCATTGCATTTGCGGCGATTGCGGCATCAATTGCATTCCCACCGGCTTTTAAAACATCAAGTGCAGCCTGGGTAGAAAATGGATGGGAAGTTGCAGCCATTCCATTCTGGGCAATTACCTGCGAACGTGTTGCCCATATTTTACCATAAGGACGGTCCTGAGCCAGTAAACTAATTGGGAGAAATAGCAATAAAATGATTTTCTTCATACGTACAAAATTTGATAAGTCTAAGGTAATTGATTTTGTTGAGCCTAATTCATAGTTAAACTAAAAATTAGTTTCATGCCGAAACCTGCACTTCAGTAGGTGAGGGAACTTTATAGTTCTATGCACAAAATTAGTTCTGGGCATTGGTGAAAAAAGACTCTCGCAAAGACGCAGTAAGTACCAATAATTTTAGATGTTCACAAAAAAGACTACTTTTAATAATATCAAATGATAGTATCAATGAAACCTCCATACGAAATTACTCCGAAAATTTTAAAGTTAATAACTTCTATTTCTGAGAAAATCGGAGAAGTCAATGCCAATTATCTTACCAAACAATCTCCACAACTTCGTAAGCAGAATAGAATAAAAACTATTCATTCTTCTTTAAAAATTGAAGGTAACACTTTAACCGAAGAGCAGATTACAGCGTTGATAGAAAACAAAAGAGTGATCGGTCCAGAAAAAGATGTTTTAGAAGTTTTAAATGCTATCAAAGTTTATGAAAAATTAGACAGCTTTAACTTCTCTTCAGATAAAAGCTTTTTGAAAGCGCATCTCGAGTTAATGAATGGATTAATAGAAAGTGCAGGGAAATATAGAACCCAAGGAGTTGGAATAGTTAAAGGAACAATCGTTGAACACATTGCACCTCCATTTGATAATGTTCCGCATTTAATGAAAGATTTGTTCGAATATCTGAAGGATTCTGATGAATTAACATTAATAAAAAGTTGCGTGTTTCATTACGAAATGGAATTCATCCATCCTTTCCTTGATGGTAACGGTAGAATGGGAAGACTATGGCAAACACTAATTTTAATGTCTGAATATGCAGTTTTTGAGTTTTTGCCATTCGAGGCATTAATCAGCAAAACTCAAGATGACTATTATAAATCATTAGCATTAAGTGACAAATCTGGGAAGTCAACTTTCTTCATTGAATATATGCTTGATGTCATTGAAAAATCATTAAAAAATTTACTGAACTACAACAACAGAGTTTTAAAAGATATTGATCGTTTAGAATACTTTTTGAACCTCGGCATTAAAGAGTTTAATCGAAAAGATTATATGAACGTTTTTAAAGATTTATCATCAGCAACAGCTAGCAGAGATTTGAAAAAGGGAGTGGAAATGAATAGGCTTGAAAGTATTGGTAAGCTCAATAAAACGAAATATACCGTGAAATAATGACTTTTGCTAACAGCAGTTTGGTAAGATTGCGAATTTGTGGCAAATTCACGTTTGCGTTCCGAAATAAATTTTATCTGTAATTGAAAATAAATGGTTACGAAGCTCGCAACCTCGCCAAGCCCGAAACCGTTGTATATTAAATAATGAAATTTGTTTAGGGATCAAAAATTTATGTCATACCGAAACCTGCCTTTCAACAGGTGAGGGAACTTGGCAGTACTTAGTACAATTTTGCTTAAATCTATTTTTTCAAAGATAAAATCAGCAATTTAAGTTCTTCGATTTGTTTTTGCTGTGCTTGATATAAAGCTTTTAAAGCTGCAATCTCAGCATCTTTTTGAGCACTTTCCTCTTGAATGGCTTTTACGATCACTGGCAATAAATTACTATAGCGTGCTTCCAATTTGTCTGGATTTTCTTGGCTAACTAAATCTAAATTGCTACCAATAGCAGATTTTTGTTGTAAAGCCAAGAGGTCTTGGGCAATAAAACCCGCAGACTTAATGCCAACCTTTGCTTTATCGCGCGTATTCCAGGTAAAGCTTACCGGCTTTAATTGCTTGATAAAATCTAAGCCTTCAGAAATGGTAGTAATGTCGGTTTTATCACGTCTGTCAGATAAACCAGTTAATGCAACATTAGAACGTAACACTGTTACCGATGAATTCCCCAAGGTAATTTCATTACTTGCAGTTGCCGAAGATCCCACAGCACCACTACCAATAAAAGTATTATTTGATCCGGTTGTATTAGTATGCCCTGCTTGATATCCAATCGCGGTATTATCTCCCGTATTTGCAATTGCTGGATTTGTAAGTTTAAGTGCGTCAATACCCATTGCAGTATTTTTTGAACCAAGCACATTAGTAAAAAGTGAACTATTCCCGATTGCAATGTTGTTACTACCTTGCGTGTTATTATAAAGTGACCATACACCAGCTGCATTATTGGAAGTTCCACTAGTGTTTAAGCGAAGTGCATCTTTACCAGTTGCAGTATTTCCTCCACCAGAAATATTAGCAGCAAGTGCACTAGAACCAATTGCAGTATTATCAATTCCAGTCGTATTAGCATTAAGTGTATTAAAACCAAGTGCAGTATTGGATGTTACACCACCACCACCCCTTCCAACGGTTATAGCATTGACCCTTAAATTAAGTACACTTGAATTACCCAATTGAATCGTATTATCAGCAGTAACACTTGCCCCATTGCCTATTGCTGTAGCATTGGTTAAATTATTTAAACTAGCAGTGGCATTATTACCAATAAACGTATTGAGAGTTCCTGTTGTGTTGATAGTACCTGCACGAAATCCGACCGCGGTATTGCTAGTTCCAGTGGTGTTGGCGAAAAGTGCATTTCTACCAATTGCAATGTTTTCGGACCCAGTTGTGTTAACCAAAAGTGCATTTACCCCAGTTGCAGTATTGGAGGCACCAGTTGTGTTGGTGAAAAGAGCACTGGTACCAAATGCAGTATTGGCTTCTCCAGTTGTGTTCGAGTAAAGTGCAGTGGTGCCATTTGCGGTATTAGAGCCGCCAGTCGTGTTATTTTGAAGGGCAGATGAACCAATGGCAGTATTGCTATTTCCAGCCGTATTAGCTAAAAGAGCATAGGTGCCATTTGCAGTATTGTCGGACCCAATTGTGTTAGCCAAAAGAGCGCTGGTACCAATTGCAGTATTAGAGCCGCCAGTCATGTTCTTTTGCAGGGCGGCCGAACCATTTGCAGTATTTAAGGCCCCAGTTGTGTTAGAACTAAGTGCATTGGCGCCAATTGCAGTATTGTCTGATCCAGTTGTGTTAGCTAAAAGTGCAGCGTTACCAATTGCAGTATTGGAAGCTATCCCACCACCGCCCCTTCCAACGCTTAAACTATTAACCGTTAAATCAAATGCGCCTAAATTAACCGCTTGAGTAGCACCAGTGTAAGGTAAGTAACCACTAAAAGTACTTCCATAATTAGGAATATTAAGCGTGTTAGATGCAAAAGTAGCTACACCAGATGTGCCCGTTGTAGTTAGCGTGATCGTATTTTGTTTACCATTGAACGTAGACCAATCCGCAGCTGATAAAGCGCCTCTATTGGTAGCAGATGCAGTTGGTATGTTCAATGTAATGACAGGGGTTGTAGTTCCATTGGCTACCGTACTTGATAAGTCAGTACCGCTTGTGCCTAACGTTAAAGCGGATACGCTCGTAACTGCTGGCACAGTAATATCTACGCTGCCATCAAATGCTACTCCGTTGATATTTCTGGGGGTGGCTAATTTTGTAGCTGTAGCCGCATTACCTACTGAAGACAAGTCTGTTGCATTAGCTATCCACTTCCAGGAAGTACCTGCGTAATAATAAAAGCCTATTGGAGCTGTGGTCTGATAAATTAATAAACCCTCGGCTGGATTCGCAATCGCATCTTTTTGGGCAGCGCTTAACCTGGGAATTAAGATCCCTTTATTATTGCCTGGTGAACTTACGTCTAAAGCTGCAGAAGCTGCCGGATTAGTAGTACCAACACCAAGTTGTGCAAATGTAGGTACTGAACCCAACATAAGCAAAATACTGAATAGAAGGGAATAATAGTTGAAGTTAATACACTTCCTTGAAGGGCTATTTTGAATGACCATTTTGAACAAATTAAAAATATTATCAAAAAATTATTCTTCAGCTGGTCTAAGATTAAGCTCTTAAAAGAGTAGAAAAAGAAATCTTGTGTTGAGAGGAAAAAATCTCTACTAAAATAAGAAAAATATTAACAATTTGAAATAAAATATTACGGAAAAAAACTTAATGATTTTAACAAAAGTGATTTATTTCTTTAAAAAGTGAGAAAAGAAATAGGCGTAATTGGGGCCATTGCATAAGAGATTACGCTCAAGCAAGATTGTATTTCGAACTCATGTTAAATTACATTGAATTTACACAAAGATTTACCCCATTTATTAATTTAGCGCTCAGAAATAGTACTATACAATTATATAAAACCAAAATTCTTTGAATGCAAGAAAACGAAGAAAAACCAGACTTGGTAGTTTGGGATAATGAACGCGGTTATTATCAAAAGGGATTAAGCTATGGCAGCAATGTTAGTGCACCTGCCATCAGTCTCGAAAATGTAGGTGGATGGAAACAATCCAATGCAGAATTAGCTAACAAGAATTTTAAAACGAAATTCGATGAGCTAAAGGAAGAATATGAAAGACTGGTAAATGAAGTGCAGCTAAACGAACTTGTGTATTCAGCAAAGTATAATTTTACTCCAGTAATGGGAGAGGTTTACCATTTATACAGCAAAACTGATGATAGTATATTTCTCTCGTTGATCTCACCAGATAGCTGGAAACAGAAATACCTGGGGTCTTTCAAGTTAGATGCAAGCCATAAATGGTCTAAAACTGAGATTCAGAAATAAATCCTAAAATTTTAACTGATTTAAGCTCAGACCAAATACTTTCAATGCAATTTCATTTAACTTTTCTGTAGATCCGCTAAGGTGGATTGTGCGATGAATATGTGTTGCTTTGGCTCCCGGTGCTAAACTTAAAGCAGGCGAAGAGCTCTCTATCTCATAAAACTTCCCCATCTGTTTCCCTTCAATCGGACCATCTGTATAGGCATTTACCGCATCCCCTACAAAGGGATCATCCTGTATTTTCCAGGTAGAATTTACATAGCTTGTGACCCCTTCGGGCAAAGTAAATTGTGAAATAGTGAGTACATTGTTTTCAGCATCATAACTACCCGCTATTGGTAAAGCCCGCTTGGGTGATACTCCAATTTTGCTTCGCTGTTTGGCATCGGCCTTGAACAAAAGATAGCCATCTTTAATCTTCAGTCGATCAGAATCTAATTTACCGAAATAGTCATCGGTCACAATTTTACCTAAACTCAGACTGTCTCCTTTTTTGTATGGTATAACCACATTGGTCTGGTCATTAGACTTAAGCATACTCAATACCCAAACTGAAAGTAAACCCTTTCGCTCATTCCAGGTTTCAGTACCAATATTGGTAAGAATATTCTCCGACTGAAATCCTACAGAACGAATATCTGAACTTAGTTCAAGCCCAAGAAGTTCATTTAAACTGTTTTTATCAAGCAGTGAAATGTTCCTGTTAACTTTTAAATCAAACATAGTCCCGCTATAATTTTCGAGATGCATATCTTTTTCAAATTTAGCTTCAGTTTCTGTGGCAGAAATTAGATTAAAAGGCTCTGAATCTATTGGTCTTGGAACAACCCAATTATTAAAGGTAAAATCTGCACCCTTCTTAAAATAAAGGGAAAACTGACCACCTTCTGGTCCAAGCCAGAATCGCTCCTCACCACCCAGGGCAGTAAATTGTTCAGAGAACTTCCCCTCAGTTATCAGATCATAATTGATCCAGCCAAAGCTTATTCCATTTTCGCCATCAGCAGTGCTGGTCATTACGCGACCCTGATAGGCCGGCAGAACGATAACCTGTGCCCCGCCAGAAGGATCTTTCAAAAGAACCAGATCCGTGTGGTGCTTTTTTAAAAATGCAAGATCATATGCAAATGTTCCTTTCTGATCGGCCTGTTCTTTGCAGGCACTCATTAAAAAGAGTATGATTATTATTCCGAAATATCTGTTCATTGCTACTCCATAGGATTTAATATGGAACACAATATACAAAAGAAAAAAAACAAGGCAAGTTACTCCATCACAAGCTGATCATTACGCACTAATATTTAGTCCATCATGAATCAAAATTAAATACAATGTATATAGCCGCATCCGGAATTGATTGTTTAAACCGTCCACAATTCCTTGGGTTAAAAATTTAGCAGAGCAATAAACAGTTTATTCTATAACAAAAGGCAGTAATTTCTTAACATTCAATTAATAGAAGAAGATTAAATTGAAAAAAAAAATACATGGACATATTTCTAATGATGCTTGGAGGCCTTGGCCTGTTTTTATTTGCTTTAAGTAATCTATCTGATACGCTTAAAAGCTTAATGGGTGATAAAGCCAGCAAATGGCTTAATTATTTTACAGGGAATCTATTTACTGCAATTTTAACAGGAACCATCATCACCATTATTTTAGATTCATCTTCAGCGGTAATTATAATGACCATCATTTTAGTAAATGCCCGCGCGCTTACTTTTAAGCAATCCCTTGGTATTGTGATGGGAGCAAATATAGGAACTACCTTTTCAAGTCAATTAATTGCAATGGATATAGGTCAGTATTCACCTATTCCACTATTCCTTGGACTGGTATTTAGCATTTTTGCGAAAAGCGAAAAGATTTCCCAGACAGGCCGGGTGATTTTATACTTTGGTATTCTCTTTTTTGGACTATACACAATGGAGCGCGCTGTTGAACCATTGAAAGATCATGCAGATTTTCTGTCATGGATGACTACTCTTGACAATCCATTACGCGGATCGGCAATTGGTGCCTTAGTAACTTTGATCGTTCAGTCATCATCTGCAACTGTAGGGATGGCAATCACATTGGCAAAAAAGGAGCTCATCAGTGTATCTGCAGGCATTGCGGTTATGCTTGGAGCTGAGCTTGGTACCTGTTCAGACACCTTACTTGCTACTATCCGGTCGGATAGACAAGCCGTCAAAACCGGAATATTTCATTTGTCATTCAATATGATCACTATCAGCATTGGGCTTATTTTATTTCCCTGGTTCACTTCATTTATAGAACAAATCTCAGGAAACGCAGCTATTGAACAAAAGATTGCAAATGCGCACATGCTTTTCAACACTGCGGGTGTTCTTTTATTTGTACCTTTTATCCCTCAGATCGAGCGTTTGTTAAACCGGGTTTTACCATCAAAAACAAAAGAATCACCTGATCCAATTCAAACAGAGGAAAAAATTTAATAAACCATTAAAAGGCTTGGTAAATAGGCTCTATGTTAAGTCAGATAGGATTAGTTAACATAAAGATAATATTGAATTAACAATTTGGAAACATAAATTTGGCAAAAAAACCAAATGATGGAAAAATCCAAAGCGAAAGCTGCTAAAAAGAAACTTCAGGAAACTATTGAAAATGGCCTTATTAAAGAATTAAAAGAATCAACTAGCCAGATAGCAAAAAACTCAAAAAAGCTTGATAAGCTAATAAATAAGAGCTCCAGAAAGGTTGCAAAAAAAATTACTAAGAAGTTAAGCGGTATCGGAAACAAAAAATCAAAGATTCAGGCTCCAGCTGCAACAGAACCAGCTGTTAAACCCCAAATAAAGGTTAAGATAGATTCAAAACAGCCAAAAACTAATCCGGTTGCCAAAGCCCCCGTAAAAGCTTCTTCCAACAAAGTAATTCAGCCAAAGAATAGTAGTCCTGTCAAAAAAACCATTGTAAGCCGCAAACCAAGAGTATCTAAATAAACCGGCGATACTCTGCCGCAGAGATTTTAGGCGATAAGTATTACAGGATAAGGTCCTGCTTTTTCTTATCGCTTATTTTTATTTGCCGCACTTTGAGCTTGCATAAATAAAATTTCTAATTAAAAATCAGTATTGTCCGGGAAAAAGTTTTTATTAAGGTTTAGCTGGGCAGTAGAATTGAAACTCTTGCCATATTTAGGAAAGATCGTATTTTCTTGATGATTGAGTTATTTTAATCTTGGGTATAGAATTATCGCTCAA
>Ga0164293_10002374_pt1 | contig 15969 bp, 20 predicted proteins | sample GEODES118metaG_FD_111487 | JGI IMG/M metagenome (GOLD analysis project Ga0164293, IMG submission 111487) | Eutrophic lake water microbial communities from Lake Mendota, Wisconsin, USA - GEODES118 metaG | ecosystem: Environmental > Aquatic > Freshwater > Lake | place: USA: Lake Mendota...
CTATGATCGATTCGATGGATTTCGTTGGCAATGTGATCTGGAATGGTCGTCCTCGGTTCGTCTACATGATTGATCCTGTCGAACAAATCAAAGTTGCGCAGTCTCAAGATCAATTTGGACTGATGCAGTATTTGAGCGAACAGATCGATCCATTGGAGATTCCTTATGAAAAGCGGTGTTCTTTTTACGACTCTGCCTTTATCGCAAACTACTACCTGGAAGACATCGCCAAGGCGCAAGAATGGTTACGTCGTTTCGAGTTCGCAGACATTCCCGACCATGTCTATCGCAATTCAAATTACTTGTTGCCCCGCCTTGGTAAAAAGATTGTTGCGGTATTTGACGCAAATGCCTACCCGCGGGACGATGAGGTCTTCATCTACTATGGAAACTATCCGGACTGGCACCTCGCACTTCCCGGATCGGATCGAATCTATCGCCACGTGAGCAAGTTTTGGGATATCAAACATGACAAAGTCCTATCGCATCCCAACTGGAATGTTATCGATACCATCTACATCCTGAATTTGGAAGAACGAGTCGATCGATTCTATGACACTCTGTTGGGGTTGTGCGCAGTCAAGGCACCTCTTGACCGTGTCTACCATTACAAAGCAAAGAAGGACGATACACCTGCCTACATTGGCGCTACAAAAAACCATGTGGATGTCATGGAACATTTTTGTGCGTCCGGAAAGGAGCGTTGTCTGATTTTGGAAGATGATTTCGTCTTTGTCGACAACAAGGATTTGGTGTGGTCAACACTTCCAAACCTGTGGAATCTTTCGTATGACATCTTGTTCTTTTCACTCTCCAAATTTGGACCTCGTCACCCAGAATCTGAGTTCTTGGTTCGAACAACGCAAGCATGTACGACCTCTTCAGGATACATGCTTCAAAAAGAAACTGCACCTCGCGTTCTTGCAACTGCACGAGAGGGTCTTGAACTCATGAGGACGACTGGAAATCAGCACGATTATTGCATTGATCGCTATTGGTCAAAACTTCCAAACTTGTTCTGCCTTCGTCCCAAACTTGGATTTCAGCGTCCATCCTATTCCAATCTACTGCGAAGTGTTTCCGCCCATCTCGATTGAAATCCATTCAAGAGCAGATGTTGGGATAGTCACGCGAGAGGGATTGTCGTCTTGAAACGAAACATAGCATTCGACAGATGAATTGACAAACCGGAATGAAATGCAGTACTCGACTCCGGGAGACTTGAAGACAAACGGGAGACTCACGCGAGTGGGACGAAATGACTCGTCGAGAGTCACAAAGCAGTGGTAATACCGACGAGGTTTTGTGTATTCCACGAAATGGGCGAGAACCCACCACTCTCCATTTCGCTGGACAGGAGGAGCAGACCCACGAAGAAGGGAAAAGAACGGAGGCACTGAGTAGGTCTTGTTGATATCTCCAATCACCCGGAATGGATACCAGTCGTAGACAAACGACTGTGTTCCGGGAATCGGCAACCAATTCTTCTCGCACGATCGATTCTCTGGAGATGGCAGGAGTTTCACATCTGTGTACGTTCCGCTTGCAATGTCGTAAACACCGTCCATCTGTTGGACTCCGGGCGCATACTCTTGGACCGTTGCCACGAATCGATTGTCTCCGTAAAGACGCACGTCTTCGAGTCCTTTGACAGAGACTTCCTGGCGAGGAAGTGGTATGGATGCATCCTCAAACCTTGCAAGAACGTCTCCTGTCTCCAAATTCACAAACGCATTTTCGGTACGGACGCAGTCTCCTGGAGGAGTTTTGTAGTCCCCATTCTCCATCCAGTAATTGATGTATCGAACGTTGGCAAGTGGATAGGAACGCAAAGAAATCGCGCTTGGACGATACACGTCTCCAAATGGACGGGGAAGAGACAGAGGCACGATGGTTCCTAGTGGGCGAACGTAAAAGACCAGATTTGCCAACACGCTGTGTTGAAGAACATGAGTCTTCATCATATACCGCATAGAAGACCGAAGTCCATGGATCTTGTCTTCCTTGACGTAGAAATCAAGAATGGACCGCTCATAGTCAAACGAATAGTCATAGACATCTTTCTCGATAAACAACGAATCACCCGGAACTGAAATTCGGGATCCCATTTCCAGATATTGATACGCCTTGTAGTGATGCGATTGTTCACGAAAATGCTTCGTGAGTTTGTAAAGAGACTCTGCGCGCTGAGGACGATAGGCATGGGCACGAAGCATCCACTCTTCAAATTTAGGGTAATTTTTGAGTGCGTGATGACAGTTGGCAATCATGTAATGAGAATACCAGACTTCTTCAAACCATCCTCCTCCTGCAATACGGCGCTTGTACATCTGAATCGCATCCTTGTACCGTCCCATGCTGTTGTACGTCTGTGCCAGATAGAACATGTATCGAACATTCTCGGGTTCATCTTGAAGTCCCTTCTCAAGAAGTCGAGCATCTCGCTCAAACTTGTCCGACTTGCACCCTCCATCGTTGTAATCTTCAATGTAGCAAATCGATTTTGGCAGTCCAGAGGTGGGACCATCCCAATACTCGTGTGTAACTCCTTTGCATACCCACGGATGGTCCATTCGAACTAACCGACAATTGGGATATTCGAGAGTTCCTGCTTGCTGAACGATGGTGTATCCAATCTCTCCAAGTGGTTGCTCTTTCAGTGTTCCGGGAACAAACTGCATATCGGCATCCAGGAGAAGTCCGTACGTCTCGTTTAGATTCCACTGGAGTTTGTCACGCACAAAGTCTTGTGCAACGCGAAAACTCACACTACGACTTGTTCCAAAGTCTTTCCATTGAGAACTGGCAACAATTCCACTGCGCGTTTTTAGGAATTCATTGGCAATTTCAACAGTCGAATCTGTGGATCCCGTATCCGTAATTGCAAATGCATCTACGAAATCGGAAACTGATTCCAAACAGCGTTTGAGAATCCGCGACTCGTTCTTGACCATCAAGATTAGGATAAACTTCATGGCGCGTCTAGTTTGGTGTAACTCTTGCCACTCTGTCTAAACAAATGAACAGTGAGTTCGTCAAACAGACTCTTCGCGAGAATCTTGCGCGCGTTCTTGTTCCTCACATCGCAGACGGTCTGTGGAGCATCTATGACAATGCAAAACTTGCGTGCGAGCGCAACAAGCAACCCGAGAAGACGCTACAGACCTTCCAGAACCTGTTGACTCGCATTCCCCAGTGGACAGATGAAACTCTTGCGCAGGAAGTCGATCGCATTGCGATTGCGTCCAAGTGTGAATACATCGAAGACCTTCTGCTTGGTGTCTTTGTGAGTTACATTCGTGCATTTGCGTCTCTTCAGCAGGCAGACACGTCTCACGTAGATGTTCACTTCGACCGCCCTTCCGTTTCAAAGTTTATTCACACCTTCTACAAGTTGGCAGCACGCAAAAGTTGGTCTGCCGCCTATCTCTTCAAGACGATTGGAGTCTCGTCAGAGCAGCAGGCGCGCAACCGTCGCGATATCGAGACCATGCTTGAGTCTACAATGTCGGAAGTTATCGACTCGTTTATTCCTTGGCGCGACATCAGCAAGGCGTATTTCCAGGCACGCCCCGAACAGAATCAGCAGGCAACAGTTCCCGTCGTGGAACAGCGCCCCCCTACGCCTGCCCCGAAACTGACCTTTGATACCCAGAACGATGTTCATGAGTTTGAGACGGACAATGAGGAAACTGACGACGAGGAGGATTATCGTCCCAAACTGACGCTCGGCGAGGACATCAAACTCGATACCGATGACATTGACGGCGACAAGGACTCCGTTGCCACGGAAGATGAAATTCTTGCCAAGGCAGGGGAGGAAACTGTTTCGTTAAATCTTTGAAACTCGTTCCGTGAATGCTGAACAAAGATGGATACGCAAACAATTGGAATGATTGTCGCGGTCGTTGTTGTTGCAGTGATCGTTCTGTATATTTACGATCGTCGCTCGAAGCAGCAACCCGTCGATGTGATGGATGCCGCAAAACTTGCACTGGGCGCAGGCAGTATCGCTGGGGGGGTCACGTATGCAGTGACTGGTGAGGGAGTCGCGGATGTTGTGGAGACGATTTCAAAGGCAGCAGATGTAACCCAGGAGATGTTTGTGGGAAAACCTGAGTTTTAACGACGACGAGTCGTACGACGCTTCTTGGAGATGCGTTTGGTCTTGGGTTTGCGGCGACCCTGTCCAGTTACCTTCTTTTTAAGAGATGCAACCTGCATCTTCGTCGTTCCCTTCTCTCCTGTGAGGAAGGATGCAATGTATGACTGAACATCCTCGGGAACAGGCAGACCGGATTTGGATACTTCGGTAAGTCCACGAACATCTCTCATTCGCTCGGCCGCCTCTTTCTGTTCCAGGTTGATGAAATACATCTCAAAAATGTCTCGAAGTTTTGCCTCGTGACTCTTCCACGGATTGTTCTGCGGAGGGCGATATTCGAACTCAAACACTCCGGTGTCCAAGTTCGGGTGGATGGTGACTGTCTTCCAAGGATACTCTCCCAATTCACCAAAACTCAACTCGAGTGATTTCCCATCGCGACTCTTTTCGACCTGTCGGCGATTGGAGGGACGACTAACCTGGTTGAAGATGCCCATCACCTCCTTAAACGTAATATGCCACGGATCCATACTATCCGCCACGGCATCGTCAAGTTCGAACTGAAACTTTGGCATTGTATTATCCTGCTAAAAGTTCTCGGCGAACTGGATTATCCAATGCGTCCAAATCGAATGTTCGAAATATGGTTGATTGCCAAATAGATAACATACACCCATATCGTGAGGATATACAATGACGTCCACAATTTGGCACCCGGAGTCTCTGGAATCATTCCAGCAACTTCAGAGGTTGTCAGCGATCCAACCGTGTAATGGAAATAGTCTATAAATGTTTGTGCTCCTCGAATTTGTCCACGAAAAAAGACCATCGTGAGACCTGCGAACAACAGACTCACGAAGAGTCCCAATATAAGCAATGCGAAGAATGTCTTCATTAATTCTTACAACAGAGTAAAGGAATGGACCAGGTCGTTGAGATCAAAGAAGAAGATGGGGAGATTGCAATTACAATTTATCCTACGAAAACAAGAGTTGAAATTCCATTGGTTTTAGTGCAAACCGAGGTTCCAGGAGACGATGGTCAGTTGCTAACGCAAATTGGAAGTTCCACCAACTACCTGGAAATTGACCCGGTTAAGTACACGATTCACCATGTGCGGATTGTTCCAGTCAACAAAATGAAGCGAACGGTCATTCTGGGAGAAGAGGACATGCTCGAGGAAGTTCGCGAGGAAATTGTTAATGCATTCTGGCAGGAGTGGAATGCATTCAAGGAGTCCCAAAAAAAGAAGAAGAGGGGAGGGAAGACACGGAGGTCCATCAAGAAACGGAGAAAAACGAGTAAGCAGCGCCGTTGAATTTCTTCTCAAGAAGTAAAGGGATGAGTGCATCGGTGACAAAAACAAGTGCCGGATATGAAGTCACAATCAAGGACAAGACAATTACACTCCCTTCGGATTCGAAGATGAGTGAAATCCCCAATGAAGTGATGAAGATTGGAACGGACAAGAAGCGTCTGGAAATTGATCCGTATGCGAATACAATTGTGTTGGTAGAGGATGGGCGGGAGGAGGTGATTGTTCCCGACGAGGGAGATGATGAGGAGAGAGCAGATCTTGTCATGGCACTTTCGAATGCGTGGGCAGAGTCAGATCAGGAAGGCAGTTCGCGTCGTCGCTCACGAGTCAATCGCAAGACACGGCGTTCCAAGGGGAAGCGTGGCAATACGAAACGCCGCAAGCTTCGCAAGCTCTCGTCTCGGCGTCGCTGAGTCCTTGCAGTAGCGAGCAATTGCCTTGTACAAATGAAATCCATGGTAGCGATCGTGATTGTCACGCTTCGCACGAAACATAACTGACGTTCCATCCGCCTGCGTCATCCATTGTTTGAATACTTCAAGCAACGGATGCGTTGACGCAGCATCAGGACCTTCCGGAAACATGTCCCAGAACATCGATGTGGCAAACCGACACAAATCAAATGACGGACAAGGAGGAATGCTCGGGTGATCCTTGTCGAAGAAGGGTTCCATATTGTACTGCCCTGCTGCCTCGTCATCAGGTTGGAATTGACTGCTAACAAACTGACGAGGATCTTTCATTCCCACGAGACGCAACGACACAATCGCACGATCAAAGTCGATAATCTTGAGAATGTATCCGTGGGTTGGAAGGCGATACACAACCCCATTGTGCTTGTAGTGAAGGAACTCCTGTTCCGTCGGGACATACATCACGTTATTGCCGTGGAGATCGTTGTGGACAAATCCATACGTTCTCTGTGCGTACGCCAATGCAAAGACAATCTGGGCAACCCAAGCAGCGTGCTTGGAAGGATCTGGATTTGCAGCAACCAGATCATAAAAGGTCCCCTCGCATTTCTCCATAACCGTTGTGATTACTGGGACATCGTGGAAGGTTGCCCATGCAAACGGTTCCTCATCGTCTGTTCCAATCTCCGACTCTTCCTCACCCTCTTCATCATCAGACTCGCAATCGCAGGACTCAATCTCAAACGCATCATCAGAATCGCTTTCGGTATGATCCTCAAAAATCGAAGACTCGTCTTCGGGTTGATCGCTTACGTTATGCGAACGAGTGGACGGATTGCTCACGTGATCAGGGTGAACATCTTCAATTCCGTCAAGGAGAACGTCATCACCCAACACAACATTCGGACGCTGCGTGCGCGTATGCGTGAACTCCGCACTCGATTCGGAGGTTCGCAGTTTGATTTCAAACGTTTTCCCCACATTGTTTGCAAACCAATGACGATCAACTAAATCCTCATAATCATCCGAAATGTCGATGGTATGATTCTGGGCAAGACCGACGTATACACCATAGACTTTTGGAAAGTGCACACATCCCGACTCAGACAATGCAATGGATGCAAGTGCACCCACATATCCTGCAGTATGGGGACTCTGGAGACTTGTCTGCATATCAGTGGCAACCTCCTCGGGTTTTGGCAGTCCAAATACACCATAATCTCCTCGCATCCATTTGAAAGGACTCAGAATCATGGTGGTCTTGCGATGGATCGTAGCAACATTCCCTTTGGTTGTTTTGATATGGGTCTCGTCGATAACATTACTAATTTCCTCTGCGAGGCGAACTCCATAATCGGACATTGAGGAGAGGGACTCTGTCTTGAACAGTTTTTCTAACGGAGGAAAGAAGGGTTGGGGATTTTTGAGTCCCCACTTGGATCCATCCAATTTTGGATACTTGTGGAGCTTCATGGACACGGCCGTGGTTCGAAGATCTTTTCCCATTGTTTTCAGTCTCAGCAATCAAAAACGGAATTCGAACGACGCCCGAAACGTTCTCCATGTGGAATTCACTCATTATTTGCTGGGTTACATTCGCTATCGTGAGCGTGCTTGTTCAACTCGTCTTGCTACGAGCAATCGTTTCTCGGTGATACAATAACATGAACTTCCAATTGAGGAAATTCGACATCAACATGATTAAGGAACGGTGTGACATTGACTCTCGCAAGAGTCCAATGATTGTCATTATCGGAAAAAAGGACACTGGCAAGTCCTTTTTGGTTCGTGATATTTTGTTCAACACACAAAACTGTTTTCCTGTGGGAACTGTCATCTCGGGCACTGAAGTTGCCAACGAATTTTTCCAGCATATGGTTCCTTCCAAATTCATTCACGACAAATACAGTCCGGACATTGTGATGAATGTCATTAAGCGACAGATGAATGTCAAACAGAAGCGCAATCAGGACAAAAATGCCAGAGGCGGATCCTCCAACATTGACCCTCGGGCATTCCTGATTCTCGACGACTGTCTGTACGATGCAACCTGGATTAAGGAAGAGTCGACTCGCTATGTATTCATGAACGGTCGTCACGTAGATTTGGCGACAATGATCACGATGCAGTATCCTTTGGGTATCACACCCAACTTGCGCACGAACGTTGACTTTGTCTTCATTCTTCGTGAGAATATCCTGGGGAATCGTAGACGTATCTACGAGAATTACGCAGGAATGTTTCCAACCTTTGAGATGTTTTGCAGTTTCATGGATCAGTGCACGGAAAATTTCGAGTGCTTGGTGATTTGCAACAATGTATCCTCCAACAAACTTGAGGACCAAGTCTTTTGGTACAAGGCATCAGACCACCCTCCCTTCCGTCTTTGCGATCAGTCCTTGTGGGCCAACAATATGCCTTTTAAGAGTGCGATGCTCGCTGGCGACGAGTATAACGCTTCTTTGATGAAGAAAAAGAACGCTGGTCCTTCCGTTTGGGTCCGGAAAGAGGACGGCGGAAAGTCCTAAGTCGTTTCGTGCGACGAGTGCGTCCTCCAAAAAAGTCTTTGGACGGCATTTCAACGCGCTTTGGGGGTTGAGGAACAGGTGCTGGTGCCGGTGATGGTGCCGGTGCTGGTGCCGGAAAAATATCATCAAGAAGGTCGCGAAGACCTCTGTCTTGTTTGGGTTGAACAGATGTAGGATCAAGGATGGCGAGTATATCAGTATATCTCAGTTTTTCTGCAACATCGCGAGGAGATACATTGTTGTCGAACTTTGCATTTACATCTGCGCCATTTTGGACCAGTAGTTTCACAATCTCTGGATCGCGATTTGCCACTGCATAGTGCAAAGCAGTCGTACCTTTCTCTCCCTTAGATTTCGCCAACCCTGGGTTCGTCGACAGAATCTGTCGTGTAAGCGAAGTGTTTTTACTATACACCGATTTCAGTAAGTCTTCAAGTGTAAAACCAGGAGGAGCAGGAGCAGGACTAGGTACTGGTGGTCTTCCGGGAGCAGGTGCAGGTACAGGGACAGGACTAGGTACTGGTGGTCTTCCGGGGGCAGGAGCAGGTGCAGGACTAGGTACTGGTGGTCTTCCGGGGGCAGGTGCAGGAGCAGGAACAGGAACAGGGATGGGTCCGGGAGTTGACTGCCTACGTGCCTTCTCAATCAATGCGGCAATGTCGGTAAACATATCGGGTTGCTTGACTGGAGAATTCGAATACAGACTCATGCTATGGTCAAACAACCCGTAAAGAACACGATCGCCTTCTCGAAATCGGAGAAGTGCTTGGTCTTTTTTGGGCGATGGAGATGGAGTGGCAGTCGGTTGAAACACTCCAATGGTTGATTGGAAATTTCCATTCGTTTCAAGAACCTGCATGTTTCTAGGATTTACGTACACCGATCGCTCGTCGGTTTCACCGCTCGGCAATCGTTTGACATACAGGGTTGCGCGTTGGAATGTTACTGGGGGTTCAGACACAGATGGTTGAGGTACAAATGCAACCTGAATGACCGGTTGAGTCCTTGGGATTTGCATAGATGGCGTAGAAATCGTCTGGGTCTCGGGAATAAAATTGAAGGCAATCGCAGACCGAGTGCGCGCCTGTTTTGGACCAGATGGGGGCGGTTGGATTAGAGGAGACGATGCTGCTCGTGCCTCAATTGCAGTCAAAATATCTTGGCGAGTCGCGACCATTTTGCATCCCCCGGGTGACGTTGGGCATGATAAAGTCTCTCCCGATTGGTCAACTCGCAATCCGGGTTGAATCTTAAATCCATACTTTTTGTAAATTTTGACACGCTTTGTTTGATCCAATCCCTGGTCTGTTGTGTTTGCAGCAACCAAAGTAAACACGTTTGTGCGTCCATAATGATTCGCAATTCGCGAAAAGAACTCACTCAAAAGTCCTTTTCCACGAGAGGTTGCGCGTGTACACACCCACGAAATGTATCGTTGAGTTCCAGTTTGATCTGCAATAACACTCGCGACAAATTCAATTGTACCAGTTGATGCCGTGGAAAACATCCACACATCTGGATTGCTCGTATTTGCATACCACTGACTGAATGTGTATCCAGGGAAACAATCATTGCTTTTCAAGAATGCGTCGATTGCTGCCTTCTCTGCAGCAGATCGCTGTGTCCAGTTCTGCCAAGTCCACCGACTCGTTTGCGAATGTTCGCTCTGGATTGTTACCAAGAGTTGATTCGTTTCTGCTACGCTTTTCTTGAATTCCTCAAGTCCTTTCATTGAAAACAACGGGTTTTCGACACGCTTCATCTCCGGATATACCTGGGGTTGATCAAACTTGTAAATAACGACACTTCGTCGATTCAAGTCTTCGACGTATACGGGACTAAATCCAGCAGCACCAATCGTGCGAGGACTGTACACCGACGTTTCCCACAGAAGATCTCCAGAACGAGATACGAGTTTAACAATGATGTTGTTTGGCAGCACATACTGATACTGAAATTCCCCATTCAAGACATCATCCGTTGTAACTCTTACACCATCATCTCGATAGAGGGGAATTGACATTCCAACCTCATTGTCGAAATAATGCCAAACGTCTCCAATCAATCCTGCAGATGTCATGTGCCCCCCGGCACCACCTGACCAAGGCGCCCCAATCGTTACTCCTACAGCAGAGTATCCTTCCGGAACACTTGCTGCGTCTCGTATTTGCAATGCCTGAGTTCGATTCGAGATGCCGTATATAGAAAATACAGCATTCAATGCATCGCGTATAGTTTCAGGTGCCGAACCATACGAAACACGAGATTCACGGGGTTGAATTGTTTTGATAGGACTAGCAAGTTCGAACGAACGAAAGTAATTCGCACAAATTTCTCCAGTTGCATAGGTTTGCCCAGATGCACTTGCTGCCTGTCCAATTGGTGTGCTTTGTGTGCGTGACATCAAATCTCCAAATGTATCGGGTTTTCGTAAGACGTTCCCCGACATAATCGTCACAAGTCGATGAAGACTGATCTTTACCATTAGTTTTGCCGCTTCATCTGCAGTTAATCTTACCGTCGTCCCTTCTTCAGCGCACACGTTTAGATTCTCTCGTGTCCGGATGCATGTCGAATATTTGCCTCCATTGTCGTAGACCTCTTTTTTCCAGAATGTCTGACGAAGTCCTTCAGACCACCACAGAAGATTCAGTGTGGAATCTGTCACACAAATTCCACGTTTCTGTGAAAAGATTGGAAAATAACTACCCCGCCCTTCGAGAATATACGTTTCGAGTTTTTCCAAGGTAGAAAAGGGGTCACTTGCAGACGAATAGAATGCATTTTCAAGTCCGCCTCTTTGCCGACGATTTCTCGGCGTTCTCATTGTTGAAATGATAGAGTTTATTATTCGCGAATCGCGCCTTCCGTAGGGTGAACAGGTTTCGCGGCATCCTCGAGTGCCTTCTGCGAGTTCTCACGCTTGCGGCGCTCATTCTCCTCCTTCTGTGCCTTAATCTTCGACTCACGCTCCTCTGCAAAGAAGATCTCCTTGTTCGCCTCATTCTCCTTGTAACGGCGCATGAGTTCATTGAGTTCCTTCTCCGCATACTCGACCTCGGGCATCAGGTGCTCACTGGGATCCCAAGGAAGCCACGCACCGACCTTGCCGATGTAGAGATTGTCCTTGGGGTACTTGCGCTGGAAGACCTTCGCCATCACCTGCGCCTCCTCCACGGTCGCAAAGCAGCGACGAACCTTCACACCACGCACATTGGTCTTGAACTCCACCGAGTTGTCATACTTCTCCTGGCACTCCTTCTCGTGCTTGAGAAGGAAGACCTGATACTGCTCCTCGAGATCGGTCTCGCGAATCTCCTTGTCGCGGACCTTCCCGAACTCGGTTGCGTCGGCAAGCAGGTCGTCAATCTTGAGTCCGTACTTCTTGGAAAGGAATGCCATGAAGTGCTCGAGACCCTTGACCTTCCAATCATAGTCCTGGAACTTCATGAACTCGCTGAACATGAAGCGATTCTTGTCCTGGATGACCTTCTCGGGAGAGATGAATGACACGATGCAATACTTCTGCGTCGGGATCTCGGGGTCCTCATCGAGGTAGTCAATCTGGGCACCCGCATCATCGACAGTAGGAAGAGTTTCACGACGAGACATTTTATTGATACGCGAGTCGTATTTGAAAGTCCTTTCTACGCAGGGTATAAATGTACGACCTGTTGACGTCCTCGCTTCTCTTCGTGATTCTTGTTCCCGGCGTTGCACTTACTCTGCCTCCCAGCGGGGGACTTGCAGCAGCACTCCTTCATGCCGTCGTTTTTTATGTGATTCAGGCGTTTGTTTCCCAGTATGTTCCCTGGTGGGGAATCTGGATTGTTGCGATTGTCGTGATTCTTGGAAAGTGGTATGCGTCGCGTTCTGCTGCCGCAGCACCGATGTATTGAAAAAATCTTCGCATTGTTTCAATAAACATGGAGTCGAAACCGAAGCCCACTGCCCCCGGTCTGGATCTTGGCGACCTCGTCACTCGCGTTGTGAAGTATATTCTTGAGGGTCTTGCGGTCGCTGTTGCTGCTGCTCTCTTCCCCGGCAAGCCCCTGAAGTATGGTGAGATCGCCATGCTCGGTCTTACTGCGGCCGCTGTCTTTGCCATCCTCGATATCTATGCCCCCTCCGTTGGATCCTCCGCGCGCACGGGTGCTGGATTCGGAATCGGCGCGAACCTCGTCGGGTTCCCCCGCGTATAAGTTACGCCTTTAACCCTGCTGCCAACAACGACGCAACCGACGTCGTAATCACGACCGCAAAATTGTTTTGGGTCACCTGCATCGTATTTAACAAAAATGAACACACGGGACTCGCGGTTGTTACAAACGACCGTGCCATGTCCCACATATCTTGCGGAACACAGAACTTGCTGTATGCGTAAGCAGAACTTACGTGGACACCATAGTTGAGCGCAAGAACCGTTGCTGCTGTCTTGACTGCCACCAATGCCGCCATTTACGTATTCCATGCGAAATTTGACCAGATGCCAACGTATCTCGTGCGGTACAATGGAGAATGGAAAACAATTACCTTCAAACCATTTGAACCCGAACGGATGGCAACAGACATTGCATGGATCCAGATTCGTGAACAAGTCACTCCCGAAGAAGCGTACAAGCGATGGTTTGAACGGCAACGCAAACTTTCTCACCTCCTTCAACAATGAACACGCTGATTCTCTTTCTCGCATTGGCGATTCTCGTCATTCTTGCATATCGCCTTTGGGAACCGTTTGTGGACATGCCCAAACAACAAGTTCCTGTCGGGTCTGCAAATCTGTATTTCTTTTACACAGACTGGTGCGGATTTTCGCAAAAGGCGATGCCAGAGTGGGAGAAACTTGAGCAGCGCCTTAAGGAGACTCCTATTTTCGGGTCCACAAAGGTCACGCCGATTCGCGTGAATGCAGACGAGGATCGCAAGACAACACTCTTGTATGAAATCGACGGATACCCGATGATTAAGTTGGAGACAAGTTCAATTCTCACCGAGTTTAGTGGACCCCGCACTGCTGATGGACTGGTCCAGTTCCTTCGGCAAACGCTTGGAAAGGAAAGCAAGAGTTTGTGAATATCCTTCGTCGACAAGAAGTGTCTTCTCTGCGGGAGTTAGTTCCTGAAGAATGCTGACGGTGTTGTTGTACAACCAAAGCGTATTGCGTGTGGGCGGTTTGTTTCGCATTCCGCGGTAGACGCGGTGGAGATATGTTGCCAACGTCATATCCGCAACTTCGCTTGGAAATATGGTTTCAGAGGGGGAGGAAATGTGGAGTGTCAAGCAATCTTGCGGAGTAACTGTTGTCATCGAATCAAGAAGAACTCCTCCATCAAGATAGACCTGATTGTAGAGGACCTGTGGAGTAAACACGATCGGCAAACACGAGGAACACTTGATAGCATCAAGAACAGGAACGGTTCCTGAAAAAATCGTAGTTGTGTGAGACGTCATATTGGATGCCACAATGTAAAGAGGTTGTGGGGCATCGGAAATACATTTGGTTCGAAGGTCAACCGATTGAGACTGAAATGCTTCCACAATTGTAGATTCCAACATGTCCATGGAAAACAACCCTTTTTTCGCGGACAAGTCGGTGAGTGAGGACAAGCGCAATTGTGGAACAAACCGCTGAAGATCAAAATAGGTTTCAAACATCGTTCGTATCTGTGTAGCATTCAAATTGAACGCTACTGCAGTTGCCAAAATCGACCCCACAGAACATCCATAAATCCCCTGTGGAAACTGAAGACTTCCTCGAATCCGCTCCAGTGCCATCAACGCACCAACATGAAGTCCGCCTCGAACACCTCCACCTCCAAGTGCTAAACTCGAAAACATTATTCTGTATGTATGGAGTAACCATGCTGAAAGCACGTGATGTGTGGGAAGAGCAAGAAAACCGCAAAGAGCAACGAATGGCAGCAATGCGTCCTGTCTTGTCACAGTTGTATGCCCGCATTCGACGCCAGGCAATTCACGATCCCAAAGCACCGTACATTGTCTACGAGGTACCTACGTATGTGTGGGGATACCCATTGTTTGACATGACGGAAGCGAGAGAGTATCTCATCAAAACATTAGAGACATCTGGATATCTCGTATGGGTTGTCGATGAGAAATATCTGTTTATTTCGTGGATGAAGGTTCCGGGAGGCAAGCAACCCAATTATCGCCCTCCGTTGACCACAAATTACAGACCTCAAGTCTACGATCCAACGACCCTGGGAAGTATGCTTCGGTAAAAACGGACGAAAGACGAACTAACCAAAGAACACCAATGCAGTGTGAACATGGCGAGATTGACATTTCTGACGGGGAACGTGTCTGTACTTGTTGTGGGGCTATGTTGGGAAGTTATATCGATGAAGGTGCCGAATGGAGGGTCTACGCCAATACGGAAGACGACCCCTCTCGAACAGGCACTATTACGAGCGAACTCTTACCGAATTCATCGTATGGTTCAATGATGATGCGCAAACGAACCCCAAATCAATCGGAAGAAGCAAAGACAATTGCGAAATTGTCAGCATGGTCATTCTCCAACCACGGAGAACGGTCATGGATGGGAATCTTTGATGCGATCCAGGCAACGGCACTCCGGGCGGGTCTCACCAAAGCAATTATTCTGGATGCCTGCGGACTCTTCAAATTGGTCGAAGATTCCCAGAAAACCAGAGGAGAAACACGACGTGCGTTGATGGCAGCAGCGGTGTTCACTGCGTGTCGTCAAAACGATGCAACGCGATCCCACGAAGAGATCGCAAGTTTGTTTCACGTGAGCATTCGAGCACTTTGCAAGGCACTCACCAAATTTGACAGTGGCGGTGCTTCGGTCCTCAACACTCAACTTGGATTGGCAGAGCGCATGTGTGCGGATCTGGAGATGACGGATACCGATCGCGACAAGGTTGTACTGATGCTTCAAGGACTTCCCGAGTTGGAACACACACCCAAGACCATTGTTGCTGGGGTTGTATCGATTGTATCGGGATCTCCACTTGTCAAGTTGTCGGAGGTGTCTGGTGTGTCGACCGTGAGCATTAAGAAGATTGTTGAGAAACTTCGCCTTCTGTAGACGAAACAGGCGGCGTCGGCCACTTCCCTGCCTCACTCTCGGGGACATTTGATGGTGGCGGCGGGGGGAGAACGGGAAGGGTAACGTCGCTGAGAAGAAGCGACTGTCCGTCTTCCAACACATTCTCAACCGTGTATCCGCTTGCCTCCAGTTTCAGTTTCAGGAGTGTGTAAATATACTCGAACGAACTCAGTTCAGCGCCCGGAATGGCAAGAAGATCGCAAAAGTTAGGAATGGTCACTGGGCGATATCCCGCGTGCCCTGCCTCACGAGTCAAGTACGTCGCAATTTTTAGCAGTAGTGTGTACCCAGTAGACGTAATTTCATATGTAAAACTCGTTAGTTTGCAGTACACGGACGTCACCGGAAACCCTTCCGGAGTTGTAGAAGCAGTTTGAATCAACAGTCCCATTTACTCTTTAGAAAGGAAAAGCGGAACCAGAATTTGCCGTCTCTCCGAGGAATGTCATTGTAAGGCGATTTGAAATTGTCCCCAAGTTGCTAAGGCTAGCAGATCCGCGGATTTTGTA
>Ga0164293_10002376_pt1 | contig 15965 bp, 11 predicted proteins | sample GEODES118metaG_FD_111487 | JGI IMG/M metagenome (GOLD analysis project Ga0164293, IMG submission 111487) | Eutrophic lake water microbial communities from Lake Mendota, Wisconsin, USA - GEODES118 metaG | ecosystem: Environmental > Aquatic > Freshwater > Lake | place: USA: Lake Mendota...
CCTGACCAGGCAAAGCCCACTCGTAGCCGATTTTTTACTCCCAGGTTCCTGCGCCAGTCCGCAACCAATGCAGGATCAGGATTTAAGTATTGAATCACAGTGGGCAAGTTGTCAACACGAACGTTTAACTTGCCGGGCAGGCTCATTATGGGAAGCCAGTAATCAAACGCATCACCCGGATTTTCGGCATAACCAATTACTCGCACTCCGCGGCCAATTTCACTGGATTGTATCAACGGAATTAATCCGTTGGTCACTTGCACTGTGACTGTGCCACCAATGTTTTTTAAGTTCTGTATGAACCGCACAAACTGAATAATATCGCCGTGGCCTTGTTCGCCACGAATAAAAATTGTTTTACCTGTTAAATCTTCACCGTTCCACACAGGCCACGGATAGTTGGGAATGGTACCTTTCAAATGTTCAAAATTGTGTCGTGCTTCATATGCAGGCCATCCACGCACATAGTCTCCACCCAGCAAGTAGGCCACTGACAAATTAAAATGGTGTGTGACATTGGCCGGATCCAACTGTATGGCACGTTGTAAAAACGGAACAGCGCCCACAGGATCGCCTATCTCTCTCAGCACATTGCCGTAGTTGTTGAACGCACCCGATGAGCCTCTGTCCGTGGCCATCGCTACAGCGTACTGTTGCAGGGCCTGTTCTGGTAGGTGTTGTTCTCTGTAGGTATTGCCCTGAGCAATAAGTTGTTCTGTGGTTTGCATGGCAATATTTACATGTTATTTTGACACTGCAAAAATATCAATCACTCATAAATACTTGTCAACGCAATACGGCGTTTTATGCGGAAGACTAAACCCTACCGCGTAGTGGCTAGAACCCACATCGGACTTCTTTAAGGAGAAAACAAAATGGGACGTCCTCTTAAAATTAAAAAAATTACCGAAGCTAGTTATAACTCTAGCACCGGTGCAAACCCTGGAGTTGATATTGGTTTCAATGCATTAACAAGTTTAACAGCACCGGTGTATCCAAGTAGTACTTGGACTGGCACAGAATATCTTGGTGTAGTTGGCGGTGTACAACCTACAACCGTTGCCAGCGCAGCTTATCCAATCGTCAAGTGCGAAGTAAACATTACCAACAGCTACAGTGGTCAAACACCTGGATTGATTATTCGCCAAAAAGGTTCACGCAAGTTTATGGTTGCAACAACCACAGCAATTGATCCAGCTGATGCCGTGGTTGGTGTGGCCTTGCGTATTGCTGTAGTTGGTGACACTGAATGGGCTAGTATGGGTGCTCCAGCCGGCTACGGCATTGGTACTATTTTTACTCCTACAGTAGCCTCTGCAGGCAGCACCACCGGCACAGCGCAAGAAGTTGGCACATGTGTGTTGCAAAATGATGTAACTCCTACAGCCGGCAACATGAGCATCAGTTATTTCAGCAACGACTCAACTGAAACAACAGTCAGCAAGTTGACCAACAAGTTCTTGCAGAACTTTGCCGGCGGTTGTGCAGGCGGCGGAGCCAACACCGGTGACGTTTGGAATCCAACTCTGGTTGTTGACAACGTAACATTGGTTGACAACTTCTTCAGTGACGAAGGCACAACGGCCAAGTCTGGTGCTGAAATTGACACCTGGGGCACAAACGGTTCAGAGCAATTGGCAACAGGTGCATTGGATCTAGCAATTGTAGAGAACTACACAAGCTAATTTTGTTGTAACTCACAAATCCCCACTAAGTACTGTGGGGATTTTTTATGACTATAGCATTTGTGTTGGGCAACGGAGTCAGCAGGTCCGGCCTGCCGTTGGAACACATCAAAACATTGGGAAAAGTATATGGCTGTAACGCTCTTTATCGAGAGTTTACACCAGACGTTCTTGTGGCAACAGATCGCCCAATTGCCCAGCTGATACAAGAAACAGGCTATTCTGCACGACATCGATTCTACACAAGAAAACCCATTCCCGGGCTGGGTGCTGTGGCTGTTCCCAAAGAGTATTACGGATTCAGTTCTGGTCCAAATGCAGTGGGCATTGCGGCAAAAGATCAACACGGCAGGATCTACCTGATAGGATTCGACATGGGTCCCAATGTACACAACCAGTTTAACAACATGTATGCTGGCACAGAGTTTTACAAACCCAATGATTCACGTCCAACTTTTACCGGAAACTGGGTAAAACAACTGACAACTGTGGCCAAAGACCACCCTGATACCGAATTTATTCGCATCTGCGGCAACACCACAGCACGATTACCAGAATTAGACCGGATTAAAAACTTAACTCACGAGGATTTGAGTACCTTTGTAATGCGGATAAATAATCAAAAGGATCTCTAAATGGCTACAGTAAAAAATACCAGCGGCAACTATACCATCACGGTAGCAGATGGTCTTGGACTGCTGACCATCAACGCTGACTTGGATGTGATTGGCAACATCACATACATTGATTCAAGTGAACTCAAAGTCACTGACCCATTCATTACGGTTGCAGCCAACAACAACGGTGCAATACAAAGTATGGGCTTGGTGGCTCAAAAAACAACCACAACTTTTGCAGGCTTGCGATTTAACACAGTGTCGGGCGATTGGGAAATCAGTGACAGTGTTGACGCCAATGGCGCACCAATATCTGCATATGTAACAATTGCTTCCGGCACTGTGGGCGGAACACCGGGTGCACCTGTTAACTCTGTACAATTTAACAATGCTGGCGTGTTTGGTGGTAATAGCAAATTTACATTTGATTCTGTAAATACCAAAGTGGGCATAACAGGACAATTGGTCTTGGGCAACATAGCGTCAACGCCCACAGCAACAGCAAACAGTGCCGCACTGTACAACAACACCGAAGGCGCTGGCGGTACTGGTGTGTACGTCAGAAGCACAACTGTTGACGACGAATTAATTAGCAAACGCAAGGCTCTTGCATACAGTCTTGTACTTTAAGGAATCAAAATGGCAATTACCAATACACGATTAACAACAACCACACCAACCACAGTATTTGAAGCAGTTGGACAACAGGCAATCACCACAATATATTTGTGCAACACAACAGGAACAGATGTTTCTGTCAATGTATTTGCAATCAACAGTGATGACAGTGTTGGAGCTGCTTTTGAAAATATGATTTACAATCAGATTTTACTCACTGCTGGCAGCGGCAACATAGGTGATACCTATGTTATATCAACAGAAAGACTTATACTAGACAACGGCGATCTCATTGATGTTGAAGCAAACATTGCTGATTGTGTCACTGTTACAGTGAGTTCGATCGCAGTGTAACATGGGAAATTGGGTCAAAAATCGACGACTAGAATCTGGCAGTACATCAGTGGTCATGCCAACTGGCAGCTCGGCCACTCGCCCGGACGCACCTGTGTTTGGTCAATTTAGATTTAACACCGATATAGGATTGATTGAATTCTACAACGGTGCTGTATGGTCTCCTCTGTCCGCTGGTGGATCCATTGCTTACACAGTTGATGATTTTATAGGCAACGGTGTTACCACAGTGTTCACCATGTCCGTACAGGAAGCAACAGCACAACAGATCATTGTGTTTATTGGCAGCGTGTATCAGATACCAGTGACAAATTACACAGTTAACGGTGGATTTGATATCACATTTACCAGTGCGCCGCCATTGGGTCTTCCAGTCAACGTGATTCATAGCACAACCTGAGTGTTGCATCAACTAAATACCCTATAAGGGAAAAAATCAATGGCTATTAGCAAAATTGCAGGACAGATGTTGAAGAACACTCTCGAAAGAGATGGTTCTAATCTGGCAATTTCTGACACAGTAGCCGACACCCCGGTCGTCTTTGTTGACGTTGTAAATTCCAGAGTTGGTGTTAACAACGCAACTCCTGTTCAAGCACTTGATATTGTCGGCAATGCGATAGCCAACAATCTTTTTTCGTCTAGTACTGTAAGCGCAGTTGGCAACATCACAGGCGGAAATGTCAACACCGCAGGTGTAATGAGTGCTACCGGCAACATCACTGCTAATTTCTTCATTGGCAACGGCAGTCAACTAACCGGCATAGACGCCACAAGCATACAGAATGGCAATAGCAATGTAAAAGTATATGCCAATGCAAATGTGGCCACAAGTGTGGGCGGCACGGCCAATGTGTTTGTGGTCACAGGCTCAGGTGCAGATGTCACAGGCACAGTGAGTGCCACAGGTAATATCACTGGTAACTTCTTCATTGGCAACGGTAGTCAATTAACCGGCATTGATGCCACATCAATTCAAAACGGCAACAGCAATGTAAAAGTCTACGCAAATTCTAATGTTGCTACAAGTGTAGCAGGCACTGCCAATGTGTTTGTAGTCACCAGCACTGGTGCAAACGTAGATGGCACGGTCAACGCCACTGGTAATCTTGTTGCCAATGGAGTAACGTTATCTGGCAACGCTATATCGGCAGCATCTGGAATATTGTCACTGGGCTCAAATGCCAATATCACAATCACAGGCGGCACTGCAAATTATGTATTAAGCACCAACGGTTCCGGCAATTTGACATGGTCATCGGCAGCTGACATTGGCGTAGTGGGCAATCTTATCCCAATGGGTACCAACACATTGGGCAACCTTGTTAGTAATGCTGTTACTTTAACCACCACTACCACAGTGACTGATGGTATCACACAGCTAAACACAGTGCTGGGAAAATTGGTACCACCATCTCCTGCTAATTTTCCGGGCGGACAAACACTGTCACTTTCTGGTTTGGCCACATACAGAATGGCCAATATCACACAGGTAGATAACACACCTGCTGCCAACAAAGCAGTGGCCGCTGGTGCCACTGTTACCACGATTCTGCGTGTTGCTACCTATGCTACCAACACTATCAGCACTGTTGGCCCTGGAGATACCGGTACAATCACTGCGGTTCGCAATGGTGCCAATGTGGGCAATGTGACCTTGAACGCCGGTGCGAGCCCCACAGCCAATGGCACCTACGGCGGCAACCTGGTGATCACCAATAACTTTGACTATCGCAACGCCAATGCAAACATTGCCGCAGGATTCTGGTATGTGTTCTCATCGTCTATGTCAGGAACCGCGGCACCAGCTGGTTGGAACGAAGTTTACATAGCAGATTCTGCCACAGGCAATACCAACACACCTGTTTGGTACTATGACAATTCTAGTCCTGCTACTCCCAGTTTCAGTGCTGGCACAATGACTCCGCCAGGGTCACCAACTTTATTGTATAGCAGTACTATTCCGCACTATACCAATGCCACACAATTTGCAATTTCTGCCAATGTGGCCAATGTCAGTGGCAACACATACCCAACATCAAACACCTTGGCGTCCGGTTCAGCCGCCGGAAGTTTTGCGGCACCTGCATCAGTTAACTACAGCGCCAGCAACATTGGCAGTAACGTTCTTGGATCGTTTGCAAGTGCATCATTCTCAACCACTGCAAACATAACCACAGGATTTGGCGGCAGTTCAACTGGTCCCAGCATCAGTGTCAACAACAGTTACTCAACTGGCACGTTGACATTGACCTCAGCTCTGGGCAATATTGCATTGTATAAATCAGGCTCTGCCACTGCCATCGACGAAGGCAATGTTATTGTCACTGGGGTTGGCACAGGGTCAGGCAATGCTGTTCGTATCATCAATCCTGGCTCCGGAAACACTCCTGCGTACACAGGCAGCGAAGCAAACTTTAACAGTCAAAGTTCAACACTGGAAACATACGATGCCACTGTGGTAGGCTCAGGGTCACAAGGTGTACTCAAACATGATCAAACCAATTATTCAACAGGATACTTGCCTGCAGGTCCTAACCTAAGTGCTGGCCGCACAGGAACACAGTACTTTACAATCAAATTTATACGAACCAATGTGTCAAAATTTGACATTACCTATGCTGGCAATGTGGCTGGTATATGGGTGGCATTGCCAGGATCAGTGATTGATTCCAGTTCTGGTGCCAATGGCTGGATTGCGATGACCACTGCCTATGCCGGCGCTGGTTATCCTGGTGTTAATAGTCCAGGTAACGGGTCAGATGGTTGCGCCCTGGGTGGTGTAGTTGTTCCCAACGTAAACACAGCAAGTACAAACAAAACTTGTACTTTTGGAACTGTTTCAAGTTCCAGCACAGCAACAAACGAAATCTATGTGAGAGTTGCTCTCACATCAGGTCAGTCAGTGACCGGCCTATCACTAAACGTAGCGAGTAACTAATGGCAGTCTCAGTCGCACAATACATTGACCTACTGTTTAAGAAACTGCAAGGTGTTGCAAAAACTGCCAACGCCACAACCAAAAGTGCGTCAAACGAAAGCATAGCATCACCAGCGTTCATACGTGGCGACATTGTATGGATGCAGTCTGACCAAATTACTTCCTCTGCTGGTGCAATCACTGGCATTGCTAATGCTCGTATAAACGCAAATTCTGTGCAGTGCGACCCGGACACCACTGTGCCACCCATAGGTGGCATACGTCCCACATGGCTGAGCAATGTTGAATACTGGATTCCGCAAGAGTTTGGAGCCACTTGGTTGCCAAAGGTATATGTAGGACCTGCCGCAGCCGCTAACATTCAAGCCACCGGCACACAGATATTCTCCACTGGTATTGGCGGAGTTGGCGAATATTTCTTTGATACACAAGCCGGCGTACTCAACTTCATTGGCGAAACAATTCCCACTGTGTTGACTGCAGGAAATGTGGTGTATATCTCAGGTTACGAATATGTTGGCGCTCTTGGAGTTACCAACAATCCTGGCAATGTAACAATTGGCAATTTGACTGTGGCCAATACCACAGTGTCCACAAACTTGGCCAATGGAAACATTACCCTAACTGCCACCGGCAACGGACTTGTGACCATATCTGGCACAGGCGGCATAACGATTCCATATGGTAACACCACACAGCGTCCAGATCCAGCTGTGGAAGGAACAATACGCTACAACAACGCCTTGAATCAGACAGAAATATACACTGGATCAGACTGGGAAAGTATCGGCGGTGCAATAGCAAATATTACCAATCAAACTATCACACCAGATGGATCAACTGCAACATACACCCTGGACCAGGCCGCTACCGCAACTGGAATTTTGGTCACAATTAACGGTATAAATCAAACACCCAACGTTGATTACACAGTGGCAACTGATCAAATTACATTCACCGATGTTCCGTTGACAACTGATATCATACAGATTCGATTTATTGCCACAGTTAGCACAGTAACTGCTTTGACAAACTCTGCAGGAACCGCAGAAGTAAACACCACAGCTGGCGGCAACATTGATTTTGATATAAATTCTACAACTGTGGCACAAGTGACCAGCACCAGTATATTGAATATCAGTGCTGGTCACAGTCTACAACTGCCTGCATACACAGTAGCACAGGCCAACGGACTAGGCAACGTTGCAACAGGACAGGTGATCTATGTTTCCAACGGTGCTGCTGGATCACCTTGTTTGGCAGTGTACACAGGCGGTGCCTGGAAACAAGTGACTATTGGCAGCACTATCACAACTTGATCTGCACTAAAATGTTGCAATTCTGCTAAATGTTTTTACCAGTTTGGTAAATAAAAACACAACAAACTCCCCGGTAACAAATTTATTTCACACTGTTTATTAAACTGAGCAGTGTTTATCGCCACGACTTTGGTAAATAACATATAAATTTAGATTGCTAACACGGGTGTTAGCGATTTTTGAAGTTAAAAACAAGGAATGTCATGGCTGTTACCAGAATTAAGAATAATCAAATTACAGATGCAACCATTGTTGCCAGTTCGAAACTAGTTGATTATTCGATCAGTGCCGCAAAAATCGCAAACAATCTGACCTACGGGTCAAATCTTACTGTCACAGGAAACTTGACTGTTCAAGGCAATACCACTGCAATTGACACCAACATTACCACCATTGAAGATCCGGTTATTTTACTGGCTTCCACACAGACTGGTTCTCCAGCAGTGGACATTGGTTTCATTGGTCAACGTGGTACTGCCAACAACATTGCTTTTGTCTGGGACGAAAGCGCACAGTCCTTTATAACAGCATTTACCAGCACCCCTGAGACAGAAACTACAATTGTAGTGTCAGCATATGCCAATCTTACCACATTAAATGCCAATGTAACTGCTGGATTAACTGTTGCTGGTCAAAGTAACATTGCCAACTTGACAGTGGCAGCCAACTCTATTGTGAGTTTTGGTAATGTGGTGATCAGCAACGTTGCTGATCCGGTTGCCAACACCGATGCTGCCACCAAAGCGTATGTTTTAAGCACATTGGGCAACTCATCTTTTGCCATCTCTGACGGCACAACTACAGAAGCAGTCAACGGTGGCGACACAATTGACTTTGACGGAACAACTGATCAAATCACTGTTGCAGTGGCATCAGTTACTGGCAACGTAAGTAGTGTCACCGTGGCATTGGCCAACAATGTTTCAGTGGTTGCCAACGTAACAGTTGGCAACATCTTAACAGTCACTGGAACAGTCAACAGCAACTTGGTTCCAACTACAACTGCAACTTATAACCTGGGTGCTGCTGGTGCATTGTGGAAAGATTTATATTTGTCTGGCAACAGTATCTACATTGGTACACAGACTATCACGTCAAATGCAGAAGGCATTACACTTTCAAATACGGTTGTTGCTGGCAATGTTGCCACGTCAGGCACAGTAAGTGCCACCGGAACAGGTACATTTGGCAATGTTGCTACAGGTGGTACTGTGAGTTCTACTGGCACAATCACAGGTGGTAATGTATTAACCAGCGGAGAAGTAAGTGCCACAGGTAACGGCACATTTGGTAATATCAGCACAGGCGGATCATTCAGTGTTACTGGCAATGTCACAGGCGGAAACTTGCTGACAGGTGGCCAAGTAAGTGCCACTGGCACAGGTACATTTGGCAACGTTGCTACTGGTGGTACTGTGAGTGCTACTGGTACTGCCACTGTAGGCAACTTAGCCACAGGTGGAACAATAAGTGCAACTGGCATGGCCACCCTGGGCAACGTTGAGACGGGTGGAACAATCAGCGGCGCTGGCAACATCACTGGTGGTAATATATTGACTGGCGGCATTTCAAGTGCAACAGGAAATGTGTTTGGTGGCAATGTGTTAACAGGTGGATTGATCAGTGCAACTGGCAACATCACTGGTGCTGGCCTAGGTACATTTGGCAATGTCAATGTAAATGGGTTTGTTTCTGCTACCGGTAATGTCATTGGTGACTTTATAATTGCTAATGCTGGATTTGAAGCACCTTCGGTAACTATCACTTCTACATCTGCCAACAGTGGCATTAGTTTGGTCACAAATGGAACAGGCAACATCAATGTCAACACCAGTTTCATCAACGGTGTTAAAGATCCAGTCCAGGCACAGGATGCCGCAACCAAGAGTTATGTTGATGCAGTGGCACAGGGTCTTGACCTTAAAGCATCTGTACACGTAGGCACATATGCTACACTGCCTGCTTATGTATACAACAACGGCACCAGCGGTGTTGGTGCAACACTGACAGGTAATGTTGCAGGCAACTTGACCATTGATGGTGAAATAGTTGCATCTGGTCAGCGAGTACTGGTCAAGAACGAAACAGGCGCATTTGTTAACAATTCAACAGCATCGGCTGCATTCAATGGTATCTACGTTGTAACCACAGCAGGTGCTCCGGGTACAGCATACGTGTTGACACGTGCTGTGGACTTTGACATTCCAAATGAAATGTACGGTGCGTTCACATTTGTTGAAACTGGCAATGTACTGGCTGATACAGGTTGGGTATGTACCAACAACAGTGCAAGCCCAATCATAGTTGGCACAACAGAAATTATATGGGCACAGTTCTCAGGAGCAGGACAGTACACAGCAGGCAATGCGCTGTCATTGAGTGGCACACAGTTCAACGTCAACACTGATGGTTCTGCCAATGCCACAATTGGCATTAACGGCAGTAACCAGTTGATCATTCCAGCCAGTGCTGTGCTGACAACACCAAATATTGGTGCGGCAACTGGCACAAGTTTAACTGCCACAGGCAACGTAGACGCTGGTAATGTCCTAACCGGCGGCATTGTAAGTTCAACCGGAACAGGTACATTTGGTAATGTCAACACAGGTGGACTTGTAAGTGCCACTGGAAACTTAACTGCTGGCAACATCACATCCAATGGTAATTTTGACACAGTAAGCATCAGTGCTACTGGCAATATCAAAGGTGGCAATTTAGAAACAGGTGGCACTGTAAGTTCTACAGGAACTGCCACACTGGGTAATGTCAACACAGGTGGATTGATCAGTGCCACAGGCAATATCACAGGTGGCAATATCTTAACCAGTGGTGCAGGTGGTGACATTTCTGGCACCGGCAATATCACCGGCGGCAACTTGATCACCGGCGGAATAATCAGTAGTACAGGCACTGCTACCTTGGGCAATGTTGCCACAGGTGGTACTGTAAGCACCGTAGGCAACATCACTGCAGGCGCTGGTAGTTTCTTCATTGGCAACGGTTCACAACTGACTGGTGTTAGTGCTGATTCTGCAATAGCGTTGATCAACGGTAACACCAATATCACAACTGCCACAAACGGCAACGCCAATGTCACAATTGGTGGCACAAGTAATGTAGTGGTGTTTACCACAGGTGGCATAGACGTAACTGGCACTGTGAGTGCAAACGGCACAGTAACAGGTGGCAATTTGGCCACAGGCGGCACAGTAAGTTCAACAGGCAATGCCACAGCAGGCAATGTAAGTGCTGTTGGTAACGTAACCGGTCAAACATTTATTGGTAATATAGAAGCCACTACTGTAAGTGCTACTGGTAACGTAACCGGTCAAACATTTATTGGTAATATAGAAGCCACCACAGTAAGTGCTACTGCTAATGTAACAGGTGGAAACATAATAACAGGTGGTATTGTAAGTGCTACAGGTAATGTTACTGCTGGCAACGTGATTGCAACATCGGGCAAGTTTGGCAACATTGTAATTTCAGGTGATGATATCACTGATGCAGGCGGCGGCGTTGTCAACATCAACTCTGCGCTGGCCGATGTAAACTTTGCTGTGAATGGTGACACTGTTGCCAACTTGTTGTTTGTGGATGCAGGGACAGACACCGTCAGTATTGGCAGTGCAACACAGACCACTGGGGCTATACTGGCAGTTAATGCCACAAACTCCGTACTGTTCCCAGTTGGTAACACAGCACAGCGTCCAACAGGCGTTGTTGGTATGTTGCGTTACAACACATCAGTTGATAGTTTAGAACAATACGCCTCAACAGGATGGGAAACAGTTGGTACTCCGGCGTTTACAGTTGTTGCTGACAATCAGTTCAACGGTGATGGTTCAACTGTAGCATTCACCTTGACGCAGGCCTCAACCACTGCTGGTGCTATTGTTGCAATCAACGGTGTTCAACAGATTCCAACCACAGCGTACTCAATCAGTACCACTACATTGACGTTTACTGAAGCACCTGCCGCAGGCGACGTAATTGATGTGCGTATGTTTACCACTACTACCAGTGTCAACAGCATCTCAAACGCTGCCGGCAACGCAATTGTAGCAACAAGTGAAACGGCTGCACTGGTTAACGTTACAGGTGACTTGAGTGTAAACGGAACAATTTTAGGTGGAAACATCAACAGCACTGCTATCACCAACGGCACATCAAATATGGCAGTTGTCTCCAGTGGAGGCAACATCCGCGGTAATGTAGCCGGCACAACAGTGATGACCATTAGCCCTGGACTGGTAGATATCCAAGGTAACTTGACTGTGAGTGGCAACGCAACATTGCAAGGCAACATTCTAGGCGATCGTATCCAAAACGGTACAACCAGCTTTGATATCCAATCAGCCAGTGGCAATGCCAACATCACAATTGGCGGCACAAGCAATGTGGCAGTGTTTACCACAGTTGGCTTGACACTTGGCGGTAACTTGTTACCAAGTGCCAACGTCACATACGACTTGGGCAGTGAAACACAGGCCTGGAGAGATTTATATCTATCTGGTAACAGTATTAAATTAGGTTCTGCAACAATTACCTCAAGTGGTAATAGTGTTAGTATGGGCACTGGCAATGTAACAGGTGCCAACCTAACCACAGCAGGTATTGTAAGTGCAACTGGCAACATTGCAGGTGGTAACTTGACAGTTGGAACAGGTACTATTACTGGTGGTAACATTGTTAACGCTAACGGCAACGGCATAGGTAACATTGGTAGTTCTAGTGTTTACTTCAACACAGTATTTGCCAAAGCAACAAGTGCGCAATACGCTGACTTGGCAGAGAAGTACGAAGCAGACGCAGAGTACGCACCGGGTACTGTGTTAGAGTTTGGCGGCGACAAAGAAGTTACGCTGTCCACAGAAGCAGGCTCAACTAGAGTAGCAGGTGTTGTGAGTACTAACCCAAGTTACATCATGAATGCTGGATTAACTGCAGAACACGTGGCAATGGTGGCACTGCAAGGTCGCGTACCATGTAGAGTTGTTGGACCAGTGGCCAAAGGTGACATGATGGTGGCAGCCGGCAACGGTGCAGCCCGAGTGGATAACTCAGCTCGTGCAGGCAGTATCATTGGCAAGGCCCTGGAAAACTTTAGCGGTGCTGAAGGCACAATTGAAGTGGTAATTGGTCGCAACTAAACTGTGTAAATAAGCAAGCAACAAGATAGGGTCTTTGGGCCCTATCTTTTTATATAGACAAAGGAATATAACATGGCACCGCCATTAGGAATAAAAATTGGAGCAGGATGGAGTATAGGACCCGGGTGGAGTATGGGTGCGCCACCACCTCCACCAGTAGATTTATACACACCTCTTGCCGGCAGTTTGAGTTTCAACGGCTCAAGCCAATATCTCTCAATGTCCCCGGGTATGACTCCTGCCGCCGATGCATTTACCATAGAAGGCTGGTTCTACAACACCGGTGGATTTACTAACAAAGGATTGCTGGCCACTGATCAAAGTGTGGGCATGAGTCTGTTTACTAGCGATGATGCCACTATTACTCTGGATAGATATGGTGGAGGATATCAACCTGGTTATACTTGGCCAGCAGCAACATTGCAAACTAACAAGTGGCAATACATAGTGCTGAATCGCAATGCCAGCACTAATCTAGAAACCATGTGGATTGGTACATTTGTTGACAACTATTCAACAGTGACCTGTGCTCGAGCAACCGGCGCTTCAGGTGGCAGCAGTCCTAGCGGTGGCACACAAACTGACAGTCAAAGTTGGGGCAACAGCAACTGGGTAGGTAGATACTATGGTGGATATTTTCCAGGATTTATTACCAATTTCAGAGCGACCATTGGTGCGGCTGTGTACGACAGCAACAGTGCCACAATCACTGCACCAGTAGCACCGTTGACAGCAGGTGCCAACACTGAATACTTGATGTTGGGTGCAGTAGTGACCACAGACACAAGCGGCACACAAACTGTTACCAACAACGGCACAGTTGCACAGACTGGAACAACACCGTTTTAAAAAACAGTTTTAAACTCAAAAATAGGACTTTTGTAGTCCTATTTTTTTGACTAAATATCATATAACAATGGATGAACAATGGGATTAACTAAACCGCGTGCCTCGCAGATTTTTGATATAGATTACAAACAAGCAACTCGTGTAATCACAGTCAGCGATGTTACACTAGCCGGCGGAGCCCCAAGTCAAGTTGACGGAGTTAACCTGGCAGAAGACGATCGAGTTTTGGTAACTGGACAAAACACGGCCAGCCAAAATGGCCTGTATTTTGTATCCTCCGTGGGCACAGGTGCCAACGGCATATGGCTTCGCACAACTGACGGCAACGAAAACGGCGAAGTACAAGCCGGCATGATTGTGATGGTTACCGAAGGGTCTTTATACCACGACACCCAATGGAAATTAACCACCGATAATCCAATTATTATTGGTACTACTGCATTGACTTTTGTAATTAACATACTGAGTCAAATTGGCGGATCCAACACACAAATACAGTACAACAATGCCGGAACCATGGGCGGATCACCTGATCTAACATGGAATGGCACAACTCTTTACACAAACGGTGCAGTAAGTGCTACAGGCAATATAACTGGCAATTACATCCTGGGCAATGGTAGTCAACTAACAGGTTTACCAGCAACATATGGCAATAGTAACGTAGCAACATTTATGGCTGCGTTTGGTAGCAATACCATAAGCACCACCGGATCGATTACTTCGGGAAATGTTACGGGTAGCAATGTATTAACAGGCGGATTGATCAGTGCAACTGGTACTGTCACAGGTGGTAACTTAACTACAAGCGGCAGTGTAGGCATTGGGACAAGCTCACCAAGTGTTAAATTTCAAACGGTTCAAACTATTGCTGATTGGACAGGAGATTTTAAAAATTACACAGCAGGGGCTTATGGATTAAGAGTAGATTTATCAGGTTCGTCTGGCAGTCAAGCTGCCTTGCAGGTGTACACTGCGATTGGTAATGGAATGATAGTTAGAAACGATGGTCTCGTTGGTATTGGTACTTTTTCCCTTGATCCATCAACACTATTAACGGTTGCAGGTGCAATTTCCGCTACTGGTACCATCACCGGTGGCAACGTATTAACAGGTGGATTGATCAGTGCAACCGGTGCCATTACTGGTGCCGCAATTACTGGTAGCAGTTTGACTGTGTCAACAGGCAACATCACTGTTGGTAATATTGTCAACGCCAACGGTAATGGGGTAGGTAATATTGGATCAGCAACAACATACTTCAACACTGTTTTTGCCAAGGCCACCTCAGCACAGTATGCTGACTTGGCAGAAAACTATGAAGCCGATGCTGACTATGCTCCCGGCACAGTGGTAGTATTTGGCGGTGACAAAGAAATCACCATCAGCAATAAAAATCACAACACCGCAGTGGCAGGAATTATATCAACTAACCCAAGTTATTTAATGAATGCTGGACAGTCAGGAGAATGGATATTGCCTGTAGCATTGACTGGTCGTGTTCCTTGCCTGGTTCAAGGACCTGTAACCAAAGGCACTGTGTTGGTAACAGGAGACACTCCTGGAACAGCCATGGCCATAAAAACATCAAAATTCAAACCTGGATGTGTGGTTGGAAAATCATTGGAAAACATCAAATCTAATGAAGTTGTGACCATTGAAGTTGCAGTAGGACGATTATGATACAAGAACGATATAGAGCAGACTACGAAGGTGAATTTGTAATCACCGAAAGCCGATGGAGCGGTGGCAAAAAAACACAAAACAGAGAATGGGTAGCCAATCCGATTGACAACCAGCACATCAGTGGCCGCGCTGCCTGCATTGGTAGCAATGTAGATCGTAACTTATTTGATTATTCAAGACTACAACGTCATAAAGGTGGCTTGTTAAGTTCAAAAAAGTTACAGACATACGGCACAGGTACAATTGCTAAAGAGATGCGATTGAACTTTGCAGTGGAAATTGATAAAATCATCATCGACGAACTGGTTGAATCTGGGTATGTAAATGACAATATTGTGTACGGTAGCACTCGAACCTGTTTAATGCATCCGGGAGAATTTTATCTAATTCCCTACAACACACTCATAGCACTAGAAGCTCTGGTGTTATGGATGGCAGCATTTGACGGGCATAAAGAAATTTATGCACTGGGTTACACCAACGACACAGTTGGAACTGTGAGTGAATGGTTGGCACATGTAAACGGAGTAATAACAGCGTATCCGTCAACTAAGTTTACATTCATTGGTGAAGAGTCCAATATTCCCAAAGCATGGCGTATGAATGCCAATGTTGCTTGCTTGAACTATCGTCCATTTATAAGTCACTGCGATATCTGAACACTGTGTTCCACAGTGGCCATTTTATCACGCACAGCATCAAAATTCACAGTTGACCACAGGCCAGGATGCATGGGTCTAGGC
>Ga0164293_10002378_pt1 | contig 15960 bp, 18 predicted proteins | sample GEODES118metaG_FD_111487 | JGI IMG/M metagenome (GOLD analysis project Ga0164293, IMG submission 111487) | Eutrophic lake water microbial communities from Lake Mendota, Wisconsin, USA - GEODES118 metaG | ecosystem: Environmental > Aquatic > Freshwater > Lake | place: USA: Lake Mendota...
CATGAAAAAATACTTGTTTGCTATCATGGCCGCATAGACACAACAGTTGCCACAACAGTTTTGGATGTTGTTGTAATGTGTACCAGTGTTTGTTAAAGTACTCATTCACTGCCAACACATAATGTTCTGCAACATCCCTATTGTTGCTTTTAACACTGCTGATGTATCGATTGAGGATGAAAAATTCACCTTTAATACGTTTGCGTTCGTCTTCGTTAACATCATCCCATAGAGATCTTGCCCCGAGATCAATGGCTGCTAATTTTTCTTTGAGTTCGAGTTTTTCACTCACTGCGGATTATCCTTGCTTAGTCTGTATATCATTATAGCACGATCCAAGGCCTTTTGTAAAGCAGGATTGGTGGGAGCCATACGGCGAATTTCACCCCACATCTTGTCTTCCATAATGCGATCATATAAGGGTCTTCCATCATTAGTGCGAGAATCTAGTTTGTGATCATAACCAATTATTTGGCGTGTGCTCGAGTCAGAACCAAACTCTCTAGCGTATATTTCCTCACCATTTCGCTCGTATATATAAGTTGCGCCTGGAGTTAAGGAACCCATAATAAATCTTCCATAGTATACAACTGTTGCATAAAAGAAGACGGATTGTCAAGTACACTACGCTCAAGATCGCCTGCTCTTCTAGGGCATACCCTAACATCAAATTCACAGTTATTGACTTTCTTATATAGGTTAATCATTTGTTTAACTGATGTTCCAACTCCATGGCCTAAGTTTTCTATTTGATTAGTTGACCTATCAATTGCTTGTTCTAGAAAAATTATTTCATATGTCTATATTGATCAATCATTTTAACAAATTTAGGCTCTTTAACTCTGTCGCCTTTTCCGGTCCAGATATAAGAAACTCCGTTTTTACCAAATTTATAATCAGTATATCTTAAATCCATTTTTTTAATTTCGTTTCTTCCAATCATACCATTTAGTATTGCTTGATCCGCGGCAAATACTAATTTATTATTTTTGTATGCATCCATTAATAATTCGGCCAATATGTATCTTGTTCGATCTGCTCCAAATCCTACTGCACTAGCTAAACTTTTTATTTGTCCACCTTTAAGTCTTGTGGGAACCCAACTTGATTCTAAATCTTTAAGAAATTCTGTTTGAGGAATGGGGTTAACTACAACACTATCAACATCTAAATCAATAACTAGAGTATCGTCTGTATAAATTTCTAAAACTCTAGCATACCGAGCTACTGACCAATACAATCCTTTTGATGCCCAGTCGGTAAATTCAGAAGGAGTATTTTCTGTCGAGTACGAGCAGTTATGAGAAGAAAGCCAGACAATGTCTGAAGGAGTTGGATCAAACACATGAATATGTATGTGAGCCCAGGGACAGTATTTTTGAATTGAAAAAAATAAAGGTTTAGTCCAATTATTGAGGTATACAGTATCACAGGCTAACATAAACCCGTGTTTGTTTATTTTGTTTTTTAAATTTAATGGTATCATATTGATTATTTATAAACTTAATAAAATACAAATAAATATTCTACTAACAGCTTTTTGAATTAAATTTTCCTAATACAGCCATTGCCCCTAACATATAATTTTTTGTAGTATCTATTGCACATATACCGTGTCTATCTAATATTGCTACAAGCGATTGTTCGTTAAAAAAGTTTATATGCTCCCCTATTATAACATCATCTGGCGGAGGATTCCTATATACCGGAACCTCTATATAAATCCAGCTGTCTGTAACCATGTATGATTTTAAAATATTAATTAATTCATCCATATCCGATTTATGTTCTAGTACCTGACAGCACATGATAAAATCCATAGGATCTTTATCAATTGTTGGATTTAATTTTTTAATTCCGTCTAAGGGTTCTACACCACTAATATCGTAAACATATTTAATGGCTTTTGTGAACGCTGGAGGAATTAGTTCTCCAGCACCCCCACCATAATCTAATACTGAATTTATTTTATTAGAGTCAATGTTTCGTCCAATCATTTCTGTAATAAACTCTAATCTATCGTTAATATAATTTGTATTAAAAATAGAACTAGTTTCATACTTTGGTTCGCACTCTAATCTCATCCTATTGTATTTTTCACCCCTGTAGTCTTTATATAAGTTTGCTTCTTCTTCATTAGTAAAACGAATTCGAGAAGCTGAGAATCCGCAATCATTACAGGTAACTAACAAGTTGGGCATATTAATCATCGGTTTATTTCCTGTTGTTCTCCACGAAACAAATTGAGATAGATACGCAGTTTTTTTAGAAACATTAGTTGACCCGCACCCTGCACAGTGATCAATAGTGTACATTATTGGTTTCCTCTATGTATGTTGATAATCCGTGCTTCATGCCATTTAATTTAATTTCTAGAGATGCTAAATTATTGTTATCACCTGTATAATTGTTTGCACTATGAGACACAATTTCAAAATCTGGACTAATGTTATTCAACTCGCAAAACATAGATAACACCTGACTAATCTTAAACTTTTCTTTATATACTGCATTAACATCTTTAACTGCCCACGTGTTGTCAATGCAGTGATTAACTATCTTCAATAAATCTTGAACACTAAAGTAATCAAAAAATCTATCATCGGTGATCTGTAATTTTTGATTTCCTTTAGATAGGAATTTTGGAAAAACTCTAGTAGGGATTTCACCTTGTCCGAAACAATTAAAAATTCTTATTGTAAAAAAATTATTGCGATCGTAACATAACCGACTTTTTAAGTTTTGACCAAACCCGTAACTGTCCGTTGGTATTCGATCAAATATCTCCAATTCTTTGGCCTTGCATATATCTCTGGATCTGTCATACTCAGCCCCAGAAGCCATATTAATAAATTTGCCAAACAAATCCGAGTTATTATAAAAATTCATAAACATACCGAGATTATTCCACGTATCTTTTATTCCATTAGGATCTGCCATTGTGGCAGCGGCATTAACAACAACATCAAATTTATTTGTTTTGAGAAATTCGACTACTTTAACGGTATCCAACAAATTTAATGTTTCTCTGGAAACTGGAACAACCTCGTGTTTGTTAGATAGGTTTCCTACTATTGATGACCCAACAAATCCCTTGGCTCCTAATACTGCTATTTTCATGTTGGGATCCCATACAATACACAGTCAAAACTATTATAGTAGTGTTGTCTTATATAAAATTTATAATCAGTACATACAGATAATAATTCTAAAGGAATCTCCCATAGGTCATCTGGCTTATGATATAGCGATATAGTTAGTACCGGTCTATTCTGTTTGATAGTATTGTAAGCACCTTTGATGGCACTTATTTCAGAACCCTCTACATCAAGTTTAATAAAGTCAACAGATTGGTTATGTAACAATTCGTCAAGTGCTACTGCCGCTATATGCATTTTTCCATCATCTGATACTGAACTGCCTTCGCCGCCGGCTGCGTTAAATCTTAAAATCTTGTAGGAATCTGTTAATGCCATTGGCATACATGTTAAAGAATGATTCTCAACATTTTTAATTAATTTGCTAAAATTAGCAGGGTCTGGTTCAAAGAGATAAGCATGTTTAACGGTAAGTCTATTGCTTAGATCTAAATATGTATCGCCATCATATGCTCCACCGTCTAGATAAACAATTTCTTTTGGAAGATTATCTAACGTTAGATAATTAAAATACTGAGCATCGGTGTCTACATCTTCTGCATATGAAATCTTCTTTCCCAGTCTAAACAAACAAATATCAATTAGGCATTGTTTACTGCGTTCATCAGATAATAAATCATATACTGTTTGTATGCGATCGAGATTTTTAATAATTACATCTGGATGGCTCAACCAATATCTCCAACCTAATTTTTTTTGAAATTGTGTATAAAGATTCCAAGGCATATAAATGTCTGTAAACCCTAAATCGTTAGCCTGTTTTTTTAGATTACTAAATGGCACACCCCCATTAAAAATTCCTATAGCTAATTGCGTTGTATTAGGAACATCAATTAGTGATTTAACAGATAACCCCATGATGCTATCTGTTGTTGGATTAGTTTCTACAAATCCCTGTAGATCAAATCCTTCTTCTAACAATATTTTAGCAAGTGAACGACCGAATGTACCTGTACCAAATATCCAAACTGGTCTGTGATCTAAGTTACAAACTTCAATATTATTACATTGTTCACCTAAAAATTCAAAATTCATTTTATAGTCTTTGCGGATTCTCTTACTGATTTAATTTCTTGAGGATCTAAAAATGGAAACATGTCATCAAGGTACTGCGGTATAAAGTTACCATTGTCATCTAATCTAGCTTTCATTCTAGGAGCAAAACTTTGATCAGGGTCTACCATAATATTAATTAAAAGCGGACCGTTACTTTGAATAAGATCATCTAGTGTTGTAAGATCTTGTTCATTACTTATAGTTGCTGACTTTATACCATATGCCTCTGCTACTGCGGCAAAGTCAGGAAAGTCTACACCAGACTCCGGAGTTGCCCCAATGATCTTTCCAAAGAAATTTTCGTGTGTTTGTTTTATAGATAGGTATCCTTTATTATTCAAGACCACCACAATAAGATTAGTGCCAGCAGTTTTTAATGTTTGTAATTCTTGAATGTTCATTTGTAAACTACCATCCCCAGCAAAACAAATCACACGTCCTTTATCTGCTACAGAAGATCCAATTGCCGCAGGAAGATCGTATCCCATTGATGCTGAACCTGAATTACTAAACAATCGTTGTTCTGATTTTAAGTTCCCTACCTGAAAGGGTAGTATACAAGCAGATGCGTTGCCACAGGCAATTATATCATTATCTCTTAATTGTTGAAAAATGCGGTCAACAACAATGTATGGATTTAGAGGGGCGCCCGGTATTTGAGAATGATCGTTAATGGCTGCATATTTGTTACCGATATCTCTACACCATACTGCCCATTTGTTATAACTAGGTAATTTTGTTTCTAATATCATAGTTTCAAAACAATCTAGAAATTGATTAATATCTGCTACAATAGGCTGGTCTGGTCTAATAGTTGGCTTACCTAATTCAGCAGGATCAACATCAACTTGCGCCAACCATGCATCTTGAGCAAACGCATTCCAGTTGTATCCGGTCTGACGAATATTTAATCTAGATCCTAATACAAGTACAAAATCCGAGCCCTGAAGACAAAAATTGCCAGCCCTAGTTCCGATTGCTCCGGGGCGGCCGGCAAACAACGGATGATTAGAACGAATCAAATCATGTGTCCATGCAGTTGACAACGGGATGCCTAGTCTTTCTATTAATGCAAGTAACCTATCTTTGGCTCCTGCCAAACGAACCCCGGTCCCACCTAGTATTAAAGGTCGTTTGCTAGATTTTAATTTTTCAATTAATATCTGACATTCTTTACGAAGATCTGTTTCCTGGGGATCTGCTATTGGGCAGTATGAAGGAATATTTAATTCTTCTATAGAATTTTGTATATCTAAAGGTATGTCTAACCAAACAGGCCCAGGGCGGCCACCAATGGCTTGAGCGTATGCTTCGGGTAACATAGTTTTTAGATCCGAAGATTCTCTAACTAATTTTGCGTATTTACATATTGGAGATACCATAGCAATAGTCGGACCTTCTTGATCACCTAATTGTCTAAGATTGGGTAAATCGTAGAATGACACACACGTATCTCTTTTAATTTGTCCTGAAATTACTATCATTGGAATAGAGTCTGTAAACGCACCGTATACTCCGTTCATAGCATTGATGGGACCTGGACCAGTAGTTACCATAACAAGCGCAGGTTTACCAGTTATTCTAGCATACCCTTCTGCAGCCATAGCACATGCTTGTTCATGATGCATAAATGTACATTTTAGTTTTGGATGAGAGCCAAGGTCGTAGTTCAAAAACATTGACCCGCCACCAGTTACAGAAAAAACTTGCTCAATACCGTGTTTAACTAACCAGTCTGCAATTTGTTTCGATACTCTAATTTTCTTATTATCCATTTAATACCTTATTTGCTAATTCTAAATGATCGCTAAATGTTGTTATACCAGTTGTGTCTACACCATCATTGTATCCGCCCTCAAATAAGGCAAATTTAACATCTGCGTTTTTAGCAGTTGCTCGATCGACTGTGCTGTCGCCTACAAATATTGTGTCCTGCTTGCTAATATTTAAATTATCGCAACAGGCCAATAAATTTCTAGGGTCTGGTTTTGTAGTTAGTAAATCACCCCCTGCAACAACATACGAAAAATACGAACTTATGTTTAATTCGTGAAGTATCTTGTCAGTTAGGTCACGTACCTTGCTTGTACAAATAGACAATTTAATATTACTATTATACAGTAAAGATAAAGTTTGGTCTACATTTTTATACAAAGGTATATGACCTAGTTCAAGTTTTCTTAACCTTTTGCGAAATTCTTGTAGATAAATCTTAGCAGTGCCTTCATCTTCAAATTCTAAAGAGTTAGAAATTAAACTAGTACCACCTAAACTTAACCAAGGCACAAATGCAGAATTAGGAAGAGGGGCTCTGCCCAATTCTTGACGAAGTTGATTTAGTACATAAATGGTTGAGGGTGCAGAATCTATTAGTGTGCCGTCTAGATCATATACCACAAGTTTTACAGACATTATAAACCACGATGTAGTATCAAGTTCCTTAACGATTCGTTTTCATTGTACGGACCGTTGATGTCATTAATAGTTAATGGATTGTCTGCTTTAATTGATTTAATCAAAGTTTCACCATTTATAATTTCTCTGCAACTCAACTGACCTTTTTTTAATGGGATTGACAAATAGAAATCCTTTAAGAAACCTTCTTTGGTAAAAACATAACCTTCTGGAAGATCTTTTTTTGCGTATGCCCCGCGGACTAATGCGTCAAGGTATTCTGTTTCGCTTCGTGTAATAACACGGCGTGATGTACTATTGCCTCCGCACATTTCTTTGGCTTTATGAAATGCTTTAAACCATTGATCACATTGTTCTGGTAATGAGCAGTAGTTTGAAACTGGCACACCTTCATAGTTAATGTCCACATGGCGTTCCCAAGTTCTAGCACCTTTACCATAACTGAGAAGCATACTTGAATGCCAATCGTGATATTCGTGTGTACTTAGACCGACAACATGATCTGGATAACGTGCTTTTAGATAATCAATTTGATCTAACTGTAGGATATCGTCTTCTGACGGATACAAAGAAATGCAATGATTGATTGCAAGTGGAATATTACGCTTTTCAAAATAACGAACTAGATCATCAAGATCTTTTTCACTTGCGCCACCTGTACTAGCAATAACAGGACGACGGGTTGATGCAATTTTATCAATCAATACCCAGTCATTAACATCCGAACTAGCCAGTTTGATAATTGGCATGTTAAACTCAACGCACAGGTCAACACTCTTTTCATCAAACGGTGTTGCCATCGGAATACAGCTTACATTTCGAATTTCTTCAATCATCCGAGCAAAATCTGCTTTGCTAAGTTTAGTAGCTTCGGTTTTCTTAATATAACGATTTTCTTGATTACCCTTAAACTCAGGATGAATAAATTCGTCTACATCTCTAAATTGTAGTTTAATTGCGGCCTTAACATTGTTAAATTTAATAACTGCCGCATGATCGCGAATAATTTTAAGACCACGGTCTAATTTGCCCCAATGATTATTTGCTGCCTCTAGGACAAACAAATTTTCAAATAAATCTCTATCTTTTTGTGAAATCATTTTTCTCTCTTTATACAAATAAACTCATAAACCCATCAACTTTCTCACCTATGTAAGATATTTGGTCTGGAGTAATTACCGGACTACAACCATGAAAGAAAGTATTCTTCATAGTGTAGGTTGCTATAGGATAGTTGTCACGGGCATCTGCAGGATTCATTAAATGTAAATATGCAGGTTGCAACATAATATTGCCCGCAAAATAAGGACGAGTTTGAATTAGATTTTCTTCTAAGTAATCAACTATATCCATACGAGTAAATGGAGCACCTTCACGGATAGTCAAAGGAAAAGCAAACCAACTGACATCTGCTTTTTCTCTGGCTCTAGGCAAGTGGAAAAACTCTTCATACTTTTCATAGATAGCAAACAATAGATTGTAATTGCGTTGACGCAAGGCATGAATCTCTGGAAGTTTTTTAATCTGTTCAAGACCCATTGCGGCCTGCAGTTCAATTGGCTTTAGGTTGTAACCAATTTCATCGTATACATATTTGTGATCAAATATTTCACCCGGCATCTCCGGAATCCACTCGTTAAAGCGTTTGCCACAAGTACCGCACTTTAACTTGTTTGCTTCTGGACCAACACAGTAACATCCGCGGCCCCATTCGCGCAAACTACGCACAATAATTTCTTGTTGAGGATCGTTCATGGCAACAAAGCCACCTTCGCCCATTGTCATATGGTGTGCTGGATAAAAAGAGCACGATGCCATTTCGCCAAACGATCCCAACGGCTTGCTATCATAGGTAGTGCCTAGTCCATCACAACAATCTTCTAATAGAATTAAGTTGTATTTGTTAACCAGTTCCATTACTTTATCCATATTAGGTGGATTCCCTAATACATGAGCAAACGTTATAATTTTAATGTCTGGGTCACTGGCAAGTATCTGTTCTGCCTGAGTTAAATCGATGTTTAAAGTATCAATTTCAATGTCACAGAATACAGGAGTAAAGCCATTTTGTATAGTTGGATTGAGTGTAGTTGGAAACCCTGCAATAGGCATCAATACTTTTGTCCCAGGTGGAAAATTATGGCCGCGTTTCGATTTCATAGCAGCCATCATCAACAAGTTGGCACTGCTTCCAGAATTAGTCAATACACCTCGAGTCTTACCAAATTCTCTAGGAAATGTTTTTTCGAATTGCAAGCTCTTATTACCCATAACTAACCAGCCGTTGAGTAGAGCTTCAGCCGCTGCTACATATTCATTGGCATCAAAATATGGGCCGGCATAGTTGACAAAGTCCTTACTGGCTATCCATGTCTTTTCTGCTTGTTTTTGTTCTATAAGAATGCGAATCTGTTCTAAAATTTCTTTCATAAATCACCAAATAAAATTATTTTGATAGTACCTAACAACTTTTTCTAACTCTGTATCAAAATCTGCGTTTGCTGACCAACCTAAACTTTTTAATTTAGTGTCGTCAATGCTATATCTTAAATCTTGGCCAGGTCGAATCATATCAGTCAAATATTTTTCAATTTCTGTATCACCGTTAACTAACTTAATAATCTTTTTAACTACTTCGATATTTTTTTCTTCGTAATTGCCTGATATATTAAAAATTTCGTTTGTAACACCTGATTCAATAATGGTAATTACAGCTCTGGCAGTATCTTCCGCATGTAACCATGTACGTACCGGGGTTCCTTTATTATGTAGATCAATCTTACGACCGACCGACAAATATTTTACACTTTTAGGGATTAATTTTTCAACATATTGACCTATGCCATAATTATTTGTAGGCCTTAAAATTACATAAGGTAATCCATAAGTTCTGTTCCATGCTAGCACCAACATATCCGCGGCCGCCTTGGTTGCCGAATACGGATTACTAGGTTTTAATAGATCAGTTTCAGTGTGTGAACCTTCTAAAATATCTCCGTAAACTTCGTCGGTACTAAAATGCAATAGTACAGGAATTCTATGCTTTTGTTTTTGATTAATTAGTTTTAGAATGTGATGAACACCTTCGATGTTTGAATGCACAAAATGATCACTGCGTTCGATTGAGTTATCTACATGAGTTTCGGCGGCAGTGTTAACAATATAATCACAATCATATAACATATCTAGGTCATTTATGTCTGATTTAATAAATTTAAAATTTGGATAATTTTTAAATTCTGTTAAAAAAGTTTCATTACTAGCATATGTCATCTTATCTACACCGATAACATACCAACCGAGACTTAAACAATGTCGGGTTATATGAACTCCTATAAATCCTAGACAGCCTGTAACATAAACTATACGGGTTTTCATTTACTAAATCCCACAGTCTCTCTTTCTATATCGTTGTGATCAAATTCTGCCCAATACAGTTCAAAGGCTATACAGTCAGTGACAGATTCGAACTGATGATATTCGCCGGGTGCAACTTTTGTATACTGCCCAGCAGTCAATACAGTTTCATCCACTAGGTCATAATTATTTTTCCAAACACGAATGATCATCTCTCCAGATTCAACAAAGAATCCGTTCCATTTAAATTCATGTTTGTGTTTTGAACACACACCACCCGCCTTGGCCTCGATTCGATGAAATTCTAATACTCCGTTGGCCTCTAACAATTCTGTTTGGCCCCATATTTTACCTTGTTTCATAATATTTTACTCATGTCAATTATTTCGCTCTGTCTACTTATCTCTTTTGTAAAATAGACACAGGACGGTTTGGGACCTTCGTGTAACGGCACTGACAACAAATGATTGTTTTTTAATTTGGGAAAAAACCATTTAACATCATTATAAAAATTTACAATTTCGATTTTGCGAAAATCAATTTTAAAACTGCTAAGTGGGTTAAAACAAAATGCTTCAAATCCACGATCATTTAAACTAGTCAGTGGCAACACTTCAATGTCTGCTCCTGTTTGACTGTCACCTACTGCTATGCTCCAATCAATGGGCATGGTAATTTCATGGTTGTCTATTCTCAACACCATAGCCGGACTGTTGAAACTTTCTAAGAATATCAAAGGAACAAAAAAGAAATCTGGTTCTTTTGGGTCACTATTGTCCAACACTGCGAATCGCATGTCGTCATCTACTTCTTCTGGTAGGTTGTTTAAATCAAAACCTTTGTTATCTAATGTTAAAATGTACATGTTATTTCCAATCAATTTTTTCTTGTGTAAAAGGATACTTGGCGTCTTTATAGAATTTTTTTCTAGCAGTCAAGTGTCGCTTTGCGTATTTGCATGTACTGGTAATATCCCATATCATGACATGGTCTTTGTCGTCTGCTTTTCTAATGCCCCGCCCAATACTTTGTATAACTCGGACAAAGCTCTTTCCGGGCTCCAAAAGAACCAGATTAAAAATACGAGGAATATTAATACCCACAGCGGCCACACCATAAGTCGCCACAATAACCTTGTTAGTACTTGTTTTAACATCGTCATATTCTTCTTTTCTATCTTTGGTTTTTACTGCGCCCGAAATAAACACACTGTCTGGCAATTCATTAACAATAAATTTTCCAGAGTCAATTCGATTTACCAGCACCAGTGTGTTGCCAGATTCGGCAATTTTTTTAATCAGTTTACTGATATAAATCATGCGGTCTTCGTCAGTGACTAGATAACTTAATTCTTCTGCATAGGATCTAAACTCAGGCAAATCCAACAGTTGGACCACATTGACATGACAGTTAGACAACACTCCCTTTTCCTGCAATTCGTGTGCTTGGATACGATGTACTACTGGACCAAGGCTGGCAAAGATTGCTTGACTTTCGAAATCTTCTTTAGGCACAGTGCCGGTCAATCCCCAACGTACCGGAGCATTACAAAAATTCTGTGTGAGTAAATTTTTCAGTACTTCGGCTTTGGCCATGTGTACTTCGTCAACCATCACAGTTTTTACTCCGTCGAGAAATTCAGCAAGAGTAAGAATTTCTCGTTCAGCATTTTTACTTTTTTTATCTAAAATATTTAGACTTTGCCAAGTGCAGATTGTATGTGTTTTTCCTAGTTCTTTACGATCACCGTAATATACTCCCACGTCCAACCCACAGTTAATAAAATCTTCTTCAGTTTGCTCCACAAGACTTTTATTTGGCACAATACAGATAGTTCTGCCAAATGATTCGCAACATTTGGCCAAAGTGGCAGTGATAATAGTTTTGCCAAATCCGGTGGCAATTTCTTGTAGGCATTGTGGATTTTCTAAAAATTTACTGACTACTTCGACTTGGTCGTCTCGCAAACGAATTGGTTGCCCTGCAAATCTATGCCCCACAGGCCAGCACAGTTCTCCCCAAAAATCTTCTTTTATTACAGGAAATGAAATATTTATAGGTGTTCTTAAATCTTCAACTTCGCTAACTTCGACATTGCTGTCTTCGAGAATTTGCAACACTTTTTCTAATTGATTCAAGTATCCATTGCCGCCTAACCCAAACAAGGTTGTGGTACCGTCCCAGCGGCCAAGCCGATACCGTGGCATGAATTTAGCATAGGGAATTTCGTATTTGAACGAGTTACTGAGTTTTCGTCTCATTTCTAAACTGAGACCTTCTATCTTGATATTAACTTCGTCTTTGATAATTAATTTACACAATTTCTTTTATAGCCTCTGTTAAGGGTTTCTTGTCTTGATGAAAAATAACTAGGTCACAACTCTTGGTATATAGGTTCACCCGATTGGAACCGAACACCGATGACATCACTATCACACTGCGTGGGTGCCACTGCATTTTTAGCAAAAATTTAGGAATTTTCCAGTTGGTAATGCCTACTATGGCTGTATTATTATTTAATGGTTTGTTATAGGCCAATTGGTTGACCATCTCATTAAAAGGTTTGCCGTCTTTATCGTTGTCATATCTAAAATAGATTCCAACCGAATCAACAACATTGTTAACAGTTAATGCAGTATTGAGTTTTTCCAGAATTTTCATGGATTTTTCGATGTTGTTGTCAAACACTATCAACGTAGGAAATCTTTGCAATTTTTGCAACGCACTGACAATTTCAGTCAATGAAAAATCTGTAGGACTAATGTAAACTTGTGATGTTGGTCTAACAGCAATTTTTTCCTCTAGTGACACCGCTGGTGTTTTTTGGAAAAAACTGTCAAAAATTTCATATTGAAACTTGATTTTTCGGTCCTCTAACAAAATATTAGTTTTGTCTAAAGTGCCAATGTCGTTCACCACTGAATTTTTCAAATATTCAGATCCGTTGACATCAATATAGATTTGATCATGATTTGGAGTTTTTAAGATATTGTCAATTTCTTGGTAAACTTCCAAAATTTCAGGTGAAATGTCAAAATTATGACCAGACACCAGATTGACCAAACTGTATAGATCTTTTTCACAATACACTATTTGCCAAACATTATTTTTGATTCTGATCAACGGATTTGTTAAACTTCGTTTCTTTAACTCATCTAATTTTTTTGACAATGACTTGTTGTGATTGAAGCCCAATTCCAACAAATATCGATCTTGAGTTGGTGGTTTAATTAGATGTAGGTATTTGAAATATTCAATGGTTCTAAATTCATGACTCCATACAGGATTTTCCAATAGTCCCTGAAGGCTAGGAAAATGTTGATGATTGTCTTTGAAAATTTTCAACGCAAGATCGGCCTGGCGCTGTGTGAGATATACATTGTGTGCAATCTGTTTGGACAGACTGCTTAGAATTTCATCATTTCGACGATTTATTTCTCGCAATGTTCTTCTTTGATAATATTCATTAAGGATTTGATCTATAGCATGCGTCATAGTACAATTATACACATGTAAAAATATTTTGTCAACTGATAAATGCATTAAATATCAATATAATATATTTTTACTATGACCCGAACAATATCAGTAGTTACCACGTTCCATAAAAAAGGTTATGAAGACTATGGATCAAAAATGATTGATACATTTTTAGCCAATTGGCCAAAAACTGTTAAATTATTTGTCTATGCGGAAAACTGTCAAGTGACACAGTCAGCAGAAAATCTCACAGTGTTTGATTTACATCAAGTATCTGAAAAATTGATGTGTTTTAAAAACAAGTGGCGGAATGAGCCCAAAGCCAACGGTGACATTCGCAATGTACCACGATTGTCCAATCGAAAAGACAGTCATAAACCATTTAAATGGGACGCTGTGAGATTTAGTCACAAAGTCTATTCAATTTTTCACTGTGCAACAGTGTGCAATACTGATCTGTTGTTGTGGATGGATGCAGATATGATCTGTCACAGCAGTATCAGTCACCCACAGATAGATAGCATGTGTAATCCAGGTGCAGATTTGTGTTTTTTAGGACGCAAAGGTAAATTTTCAGAATGTGGATTATATTCTATGAATTTAACATCGTCTGCAACTCAACTGTTCTTAGAAAAGTTTCAATGGATGTATGATCATGCAGAAGACGGCATTTTTTTACAACAAGAATGGCATGACAGTTTTATTTTTGATGTTGTTAGAACACAAATTCAGTTAAAAGAAGTTGACTGGAGTAGTCATCTCATAACAGGAGAAGGTCATCCGTTGATCAACAGCATTTGGGGTGCGTATCTTGATCATCTCAAGGGAAAAAGAAAAGAATACGGTAAAAGTCTAACCACTGATTTAAAAATAAAAAGAACAGAAGGATATTGGCAATGAAACAAACTCATGGTTTTTGGTTTCCTGACTACGACACTCATTTTCCTAGATTGTTGACAAAAAGTTTAAAAAATGACGGAGTAGCACGTTATCAATGGCGTGCCAGAGATGCTGCTGTTGCGGCGTGTGAACAGAAAAGAATATGCATTGATATAGGGGCCAACGTGGGATTGTGGAGTTGTGATTTAGTCAAACATTTTGATCAGGTAATTGCCTTTGAACCAGTGCAAGAATTTATTGATTGCTTTGAAAAAAATGTAGTTGCAACAAACTACACCATGCATCGTATGGCCCTAGGTAGAACTGAATCTTTTATCAACATGAACATTGTTCAAGGTAATACTGGACACAGTCATATCAACAAAGAATCATTTGGCCAGGGTGCTATTCCGTTGAAAACACTAGACAGTTTTAATTTTACAAATATCGATATGATAAAAATCGATGTTGAAGGTTTTGAAGAAGAAATACTAGCAGGCGCTATGGAAACTATTAAATTAAATAAACCAGTACTAGTGATTGAACAACAGAAACACGAGTATCAAGATGATATGATAGATACTCCTGCTATTAAGATTTTGCAAAGTTGGGGATACAACGTTGTTACACAAATCAGCAAAGATTGGGTTTTAAAATGCTGAGTCTTTCTCGCATAAATTGCCAACCTACGCCTGATTCAATTTCTTCGTCGTTCCAGTGACTTTGACTTAGTCTGTTGATCCATTCTTCTCGATCATGCAATACTGGTGTTGTAATCATTGACAAATCTGTATTGCATATTGGCCATGTCTGACTTTGCTGAGGCACAGGGTCAGTAACAAATACCGGAACTCCGTGTACCAAACTGGCCACACCGGGACTGCTGTTGAATGTCACTGTTGCCCAACAGTTTTCTAAATCTTGTAACAGCGAGACATTGGTACTAACTGAATACAAATTAGAAAATTTTAAATGTTCTTGTCGCCGATCACCAGGATGTTTTCTAACTACAATAGGTCTATCGGTAAATTTTCTAATTCGTGCCACTGTGTGATCAAGCCACTGTTGCACATCTGTATTACACATACTCCAACCACTAACACGCTGTAAACAGATTAGAATATGATTGCCGTTGGACCTATAATCTTTCAACTGCACTCCCAACCGTTGACTGATCGAATTCCATCGTTGTTGATCTATCTTGTTGTCAAAATAAAATCCAGTAGTGGGAAATATTCCATTTAAACTATATCTTAGATAATAATTTGCCAGTTCAGCATTAGCAAACTGAAATAGATTACTGTCAATTACTACGGTGTTTTCATTGTTGTCGAGAATACTTCTTCGTAATTTCAAATGTGGTGACGACACATCGGCATGAACAAATCCTTGCATCACTGCAACGTCAGACTTACCTAGACCAAAATCATAAATGTATTGTACCTGATCTCCGCAACGTTCAACGCCTCGACCAAATCTTTTTAACACTTGCAATTTTAAATCATTTTTATTCTTGGGGATCGCTGCTAGATATATTGTTATTTTCATTTAATATTGCCCACGCAAATCCGTTGCGTAATTCAATTTCTGTAAATTGTGCATAACTTAAATGCGC
>Ga0164293_10002380_pt1 | contig 15955 bp, 9 predicted proteins | sample GEODES118metaG_FD_111487 | JGI IMG/M metagenome (GOLD analysis project Ga0164293, IMG submission 111487) | Eutrophic lake water microbial communities from Lake Mendota, Wisconsin, USA - GEODES118 metaG | ecosystem: Environmental > Aquatic > Freshwater > Lake | place: USA: Lake Mendota, Wisconsin...
GAGGCGGATTGCGCTGCCGAACCGGGGGCTGGCGCGAAGCCCGGCTGAGAGAACAGAAGAGGAAAGCGAATAGAAGGTGGGGAGGCGGATTGCGTTGCCGAACCGGGGGCTGGCGCGAAGCCCGGCTGAGAATGAAGCCAGGGGCACAGTCCAGGCTGGCATACGTGAATTGGGCGTACGGTGAGCGCGCCCCCGGGTAGGGAACCCCAAAAAGCTGCCAGAGTGAGCTCCGCTCGCCCTGAGACGACTCGACATTTCTGAATTCTGCTTGGCAAGCTGTTCCGGTTTGAGGGATTTTTCTCAAGGAGGTGTCCGGCCAGGCCGAATCGAGGGAGGAGGAGCGATCTCATTGCAGAACCCCGGATTTCAGGCCGTTGCTTGCGAGCGACCGGCGAAAAACTGGATTCGATGGGGCTGCGTGTTATCGTAGAAATGGATCCTCCGGGCCGTTGTATCGGCCGCTCGCTGGAGGGGCCGTAGCGGTCGGTCCTGCGACCGCCGAATCGCTCCGAAGACAGACTGCCGAACCCTGCTTGGCTTCAAGGTACGGCTCCACTGTGCGAATCGCCTGACAAACTCACCACTGTTCCCTGCGGAAGGCAATCATGTTGCTCAAGCTGTTGCAGAAAATTTCGTCCCGCAATCCGAATTTGGCGGCTCGTCCCCGCTACCGAAACTTGCGGATGCAATTTGAACGCCTGGAAACGCGCGAAGTCTTGGCTGGTGATGTTGTCGCGTTTCTCTCCGGGAGCGAACTCCGACTGGTGGGCGATGATGCTGACAATTTTGTGCGGATCGACCTGGTAGGGGACAACGTTTTGCTCCGCGGTGAAAGTGGTACCACAATCAACGGCGGAAGCAGCTTTACCATTGCTCAAAACACAACTTCCATTAACCGTTCGGTGTTGGGTGACTTCGGCAACGGCAGTGATCGAATTGCTTTGGGCGCCGGGTTGAGTTACACCGGGACCGTTCACCTGACGATGGGCGACGGCGACGACCTCGTTTCGCTCGACAGTTCAGAGATCTCAGCCGACTTCGCGGTGATCGCTGGTAAAGGCTCGGATACGATTGCCCTGCGAGATTCGGGTGTTGGCGGAAAAATTCTGCTCAACACCGACAAGGGCGCTGATACCGTCAGCCTGCAAACGGTTTCAGTTGACGGCGACCTGCTGATTGACCTTGGTAAGGGCCGCGATGCCTTGAAGCTGGAGGCTGTCTTGGTCGGTGGATTTACCAACATCCTGACAGCGGCCGGCAAGGATACGATTGTCCTCCAGGATTCGACTTTCGAAGCGATGTTCATGTCGACTGGACGGGGAGCTGATGTCGTAGAGTTTAATGACTCCACGGCGGATGGGCTGGTTCAGATCCATCTCGATCGAGGCAGCGATCAGATGCGGTTCACCGAGGGAACCACCTTACCCAACAACTTCGTGATCGATGGAGGAAGCGGTTCAAACGCCGTTAACGCCCAATCCCAAACAGGAAGCGGAATCAACCGACAAGTCCTGAACATGCAGTCCACCGAGACCTCGGCGGAACTGTTTGACGATCGCCTCAATCGCCCCGGCACGGGGCTGAATGATCGAGTGGCTGCCGCAAATGAGCTGTACCTTGGGAATCCGGTTGGCGAGCTGACGCTGACCGTCGGGGCGGACTCGACCAAGGTTGTGCAGTCCAGCGGAACGTTGTTAACCAAGCAATCGGTCATGCCACTTTCTGGTACGACTCTCCCCGGTGCCACGGTTGAGTTGGCCCGTGATGACGACGGACTGTTTAACGACGGTTCGGTTGTCGCAGGGGCCGATGGCAAGTTCACCGTGAATGTGACCCTCTTGCACAACAACGAGAACGATGGGGCCAATAGCATCACGGTACGGTCCACCGATTCTCTCGGTCGCAGCGTGACCGAAGAGCTGAATTTCCACCTCGCGGTCGGCTCAGTTGTCCGATTTAACAGCGTCTTGGGTACGATGGACTTCGAATTACTCGATGAGGATGCACCGGAAACCGTAGAGAACTTCCTCAACTATCAAACCCGCTACGCCAATTCGATTGTCCATCGCTCTGCCAAGAGCGGTGGAGGTGATGACTTCGTGATTCAGGGTGGTGGCTTTGGCTTCAACACGAGCAACCAGTTGGTTACGATCACCACCGACCCACCTGTGCAAAGCGAAGCGGATCCGGCTAATTCGAACATCCGCGGGACACTGGCTATGGCTTTGCCTCCAAACAATCCCGACGGCGGCACGAGCCAATGGTTTGTCAACATGGCGAACAATTCCTTCCTCGATGCCCAAGACTTCACGGTGTTTGGTCGAGTCGTTGGCGAAGGGATGGCGGTTGCCGATCAGATTCACGAACTGGCAACCTTTAACCTGGTCGGTTTGACTTCGCTTTCAGCGCTCACCGATACACCGCTGAGGAATTACAACGAATTTTCTCAAACGATTCAGGGCACGGTTTCCATCACCACGGGGTCGAATATCGTGGTCGGGCAGGGAACCAAGTTCACCACCGACATCCCAGCAGACCAACGCATTCGGATTGGCACCCAATTGTTTACGGTCTTGAATGTCGTCTCTGACACCCAGTTGAACTTGGTCGCCAATTCGTCCCAGACTCAGTCTGGAGTGACAGCCCAAGTCAACGCAGTTCCAGCTCGGACGAGCTACATCACGATGAACAGTATTTCCGAGCTGACCTTGCCCTAAGCAAGACCAGTAGATGATCGGGAAGGCTAGGGCAGACATAGACTCGCGGGTCCCGATTCAGTCCCACAGGTGTCCCCCACGTGGCATTGCCCCATTTTATTGGGCTGCGATAGGGGCTAGTTGGCAGAGTGGAGACTGTTGTCAGATTGCCGACAGTTCCCAAAACCGGTTGGATATGGCTCGCCCGAATTGAACTGGCACTTGGCGATTTTGGATGTGCGAAACCGCACGGTATTTTGGGTGAGTCGTTTATTCGGGGGGTGGAAAAGCAAAGCCGATGCGGCAAGGGCTGGAAAAATCGGTCTGAGCATGGCTGGTGCTGGCACTAATTTCTCTTGACCCGTTCGCGGCAACCCGCGAAAATTGAGGGCATCCGAACCGGACACGGTGAGGATGCGTAATGCTTTGAAACTGGACACTCACCGATCCCCAAATTTTTCTGGAGATGACATGAATAAGGTTGCTTCGTTCGCTGCCGTTCTCGCCCTGGTTGCCTTGGGCGTTTATTTTTATTCCGCCCAGCCCCAAAGCGCTGTGCAGCTCGACAACGCCACTCCGGCGGGCTTGAGCTCTGCCGAAGGCGGTTCCTGCTGCTCACAGTCGTCGGAAACCATGGTTGCCGCGACCGGTTCCTGCTGCAGCAACGGCGGAAGTGAAATGGTTTCAACCGGTGGCGAAAGCTGCTGTGCCAACAAGACCGAAGCTTGCTGCAGCGAAAAGAGCGAAATGGTCAAAACGGAAGCAGGCAGCTGTTGCAGTGAAAAGACCGAAACCGTAACCACTGGCGAAGCCAAGTCGTGCCCTTGCCAAGCAGGCAAGACTGAAACGGTTGCGACTGGCGCTGAAAAGGCCGACTGCCACGGCGACTGCGAAAGCGGTTGCTGCCAGGAAAAGAAGGCTGAGGGCGAAGTTGCCAAGACCGAAGGCGGCGAAGGCAAGTAAGTTGCCTGCCCTTCTGGCCATTTAGACGCTCGAGTCAGTCTGTTGCTTGAGCGGTCACTATTTTGCTTGAGTCACCCTGTCGCATGCGGCAGGGTTTTTTTTGCGCTGGCGACATTTTTGGCTCGAGCTGCATCGAGGGCTCGTGCACCCCGACGGGCTGCAGAGCGCTGATGGCCGCTGGATACAACCCGCTTCCGCCATCAATCCCCCGTATCAATCCCATTGCCACGGCGAGCTGCGGTTCAGAGCCTTTTACGATAGTCAAACCAGCAGTTGCCCGCGAAGTGTCGTCAGGGCTCGACCGAGCAGGAGTACCCGCTCCGCAGTCAGCTGAACATCCAAGACACCGCCACGGCGCGAGGCTTGCCAAGCCCGGAAATGCTGTTTGCCCAAGCGCTCCGACCAGAAGGGAGCAAGGCTGCAGTGCGCCGATCCGGTCACCGGGTCTTCGTCGATTCCCAGTTTGGGGACGAAGAAGCGGGACACAAAATCGAATCCGGTAGACTCTCCTCCCGCGGTAACTATCAGACCGCGCGGCGGTAGTTGGCGGAGCAAGCCGAAATCGGGCTGCAGCTCGCGAACAACCCGTTCGCTCCCCATGAGCACGATCCAATCCTCATCGGTTTGCCATACAGCTTGAGGCTGGGCCCGCAGTGCTGCCACTATCTCTGCTAATGGTGGAGTGTGGAGGGCGGAAACTGGGCGGCGGGGAAAATCGAGCTGGATCTGCTCGCCCCGCTTTTCAGCCAAGAGTGGGCCGCTGAGCGTTTTAAATCGGGCTGGTTGGTCTTCAGGCAAATGCCCCTCTGACCAGAGCACATGGGCGCTGGCCAGCGTCGCATGACCACAGAGCGGAACTTCGGTCAGCGGCGTGAACCAGCGCAGCCGAAACTCTTCTCCCTCACGCAGCAGAAAGGCTGTTTCAGAGAGATTCAGCTCGGCAGCGACTTGTTGCATCCACTGCGCCGGAGCCGGCTGTGGGAGGTAGCAAACAGCTGCCGGGTTGCCGGAGAAAGGCCGGTCGGCAAAGGCGTCCACAATCTGAATAGGGAGTGGGGTGGGCATGGGAGAACCGTGAAGCGGAAACAGGGGAACCACCAGAGAACACTCATAATGAAACCCGCAGCCGGGAAAGAAAAGGCGGCAATGCTGATTTCGTTACCAAATTGGAATTTGCACTTTTGGTGTTATGGCGCGGTCCGAGGGAAATGAGCCATTCATTCCCGCTGCACAGCAACTCTGAAGTCACCCGGAAATGGTCGCGGACAAGAGGAGCGGCAAAGCCTCCGGGCAGGGAGTCTCCGAATCGTTGCGGTGGTGCAACTGGCTGCACATGGAGAGGTCGTGAGTTATAGTCAGCCGGAAAGATTCTGGAATCTTGCTGGAGGGAAAGTCGCATGTGCGTGTGCCGGGTATTGGTCGGACTGCAGCTGTGGTGTCTGGTAGGGCTGGTCACGGCGGGGATGTTGTTGGAGCGGGTTGTCCTGGCAGACGAAGGGTTGCAGGCCGGGGCCGCGGTGGTGGACATCAGCCCGCGGATTCTGCCAGCGATCAAGAACGGTGGCTTCACAGAGGCGTCCGCCGACCGCGTTTTGGATCCGCTGCACGCAAGATGCCTTGCCCTCGCTGCAGGGGACCAAGTCTTGGTGCTCGCGATTGTTGATTCCTGCATGATTCCTCGCGAGTTGTGCGACCAAATCAAACAGCGGGTTCACCAGCAAACAGGAGTTCCGGAAAAGAACCTGCTGGTAGCAGCCACGCACACGCATTCGGCTCCCAGTGTCATGGACTATTGTCTTGGGACGCGGGCCGACCCCAACTATCCTCCCTGGTTGGTCGAGCAGGTGGCGGCCGGTATGGTCGCCGCAACCAAAATTTTACAGCCCGCTCAGGTCGGCTGGACTGTAATCGAAGCACCTGAACACACGCATTGCCGCCGCTGGCTCAAACATCCCGACCACTTTGACAGCGACCCGTTTGGTCAACAGACAGTGCGGGCGATGATGCACCCCGGCTACCAGAACCCGCAGTACACCGGGCCGGCCGGCCCGGTCGATTCGCAGCTCAGCCTGATCAGTGTTCAGTCGCGAGCTGGTCAACCAATCTGCTTGCTTGCAAATTACTCGATGCACTATTTCGGCGGGGAGCAATTCTCAGCCGACTATTTTGGAGATTTTGCCCGCGAGATCGAGCAGCGTCTGGGGCCTGAAAAGCGACAAGCCGAGGCGGCGCCGTTTGTCGCAATCATGTCGCAGGGAACCAGTGGTGACCTGCACTGGATGGACTACAGCCGACCGCAGAAACCGAACTATCCCCGAGAGCAGTACGCGCGCGAATTGGCAGAGTTGACTGTCGCCGCGTTGCCCCGGGTCGAATATCGAAATGACGTCTCGCTCGCCGCTGCCGTTACGGAATTACCCCTTCGCCGCCGAGTTCCGGACGAAGCTCGACTCGCTTGGGCGCGCGAATTGAACGATGCCCGCGGTGAAAATCGTCCGGGTACTCTTCCCCAAGTCTATGCGGAACAAGCGGTTTGGTTGGCTGAAAATCCTGAGGCGAATCTGCTGCTGCAGGTTTTGCGAATTGGTGAACTGGGGATCGCCGCGATCCCCAATGAGGTTTATGGAATCACCGGGCTGAAGCTCAAGGCCCAGTCACCGCTCAAGTCGCTCGTCAACATGGAACTCGCCAATGGAGCTGAGGGCTACATTCCGCCTCCGGAGCAACATCGGCTGGGCGGGTACACGACTTGGCCTGCGCGAACTGCGGGGCTGGAAGTCGAGGCCGAGCCGAAGATTGTCGAGGCTTTGTTGAAGCTGTTGGAGGACGTTTCCGGAAAGCAGCGCCGGCCGCTGACGACCGATTTCTACAACGAGCAGCAGCGCCAAGCGATTGAAGCAGCGAGCCAACGGTAGCCACCTTCGCGGAGCAGGTGGAAGCTTCACCGAGCGGCGTTGCGGTGGTTGCCGTCCTCATTCTGCTCCACGCTTGAGGCGTGCGTGGCTACATTTTGAATTTGGCTGACAACTCGACGTCAGCTCAGAAGTTCATGCCGGACGTTGGCCTCTTCGACTCCGGTCAGGCGGCTGTCGAGCCCTTGGAACTTATAAGTAAAGCGGGCATGGTCGATTCCCAGCAGGTAGAGCAGCGTCGCGTGCACGTCGTGAACCGAGACTCGATTCTCGACGGCGTGGTAACCCAGCTCGTCAGTCGCGCCGTAGCTGAACCCAGGCTTAAAACCTCCACCAGCAAACCACATCGTAAAGCCAGCCAAGTGGTGGTCGCGGCCATCGCCCTGGGCCATCGGCGTACGGCCAAACTCCGAACCGAATACGACGATCGTATCTTTAAGCATGTCACGTTGTTTCAGGTCGGTGAGCAGCGCGGCCACGCCTTGGTCGACTTCCGCTGCGGTTCCGGCCGAGTGTGACTTGACCGCGCCGTGGTGATCCCAATCGCGATGGTAGAGCTGAATAAACCTCACGCCGCGTTCCGCGAGTCGGCGGGCCAAGAGACAGTTCGAAGCAAAAGAGCCATCACCTCCCTTGGTGCCGTAAAGATCGAGGACGCTTTGTGGTTCGTTGCGAATGTCCATCAAATCCGGCACGCTGGTCTGCATCCGGAAAGCGAGCTCGTACTGGCTGATTCGCGTGGCGATTTCCGGGTCATCCAAGCGGCGATTGGCCAGTTCGTTCAGGCGGCGAACGGCGCTGACCACATCGCGCTGCTGGGAGTGACTGATGCCGGCTGGATTCCCCGCGTACAGCACTGGGTCGCCGGTACTCCGGAATTCGACTCCTTGAAACTGACCCGGGAGAAAGCCGGAATGCCACTGCCGCGCGGCGATTGGTTGTTTCTGTCCATACTTGCCGGTTGAAACCATCACTACAAAACCAGGCAGACTGTCCGACTCTGCGCCGAGCCCATAAAGCAGCCAGGAACCCATTGCAGGGCGACCGGCATTCATGGTGCCAGTGTTCATGAAGGTATGGGCAGGGTCGTGATTGATTGCGTCGGTATGCAGCGAGCGGACGATACAGATATCGTCGGCACACTTTTCAGCCAAGCGCGGCCAGATTTCGGCGATTTCCTGGCCTGACTGTCCCCACTTGCGGAAGGGATGCTGCGGCGCGAAACAATTGAGCTGTTGCCCCTGCAGTTGGGCGATCTGCTGCCCTGCGGTAAACGACTCCGGCATCGGCTTGCCGTGCAGTTCCTCCAGCTTGGGCTTGTAGTCGAACGTATCAAGGTGTGTCATCCCGCCCGCCATGTAGAGCCAGATGATTCGCTTGGCGCGAGGCGGGAAATGCAAAGGCTGCAGGACACCCTGCCAGCGGTCGTCTCCCCGCGGGGGACGAGTCGCGCTGTGAGCCTGCGTCTGTTGCAGCAAGGAGGTGAGTGCCATGCCTCCGAGGCTGATCCCGGAGCGTTTCAGAAAGGTGCGACGAGCAATTTCGGGTGGCAATGGAATCATGATTGGGCTTTCGCTGCGGAAAAGTCAAAGGCTGGCCGGATTGGAGTACCGCTCAAACACCTGGCTCAGTTACGGGTAATGACTTCATGTAAGTTCAGAATCGTACGGGTCAGGCTGGTCCATGCGGCCAACTCTGCCGGGGGCACTTCGGATGGCACAGGATGTTCTCCAGTGCTGAGGAGAGCTTGGGCTGCGGCCGGGTTTGACTCGTACTCGGCGGACTGGGTTGCGAGCAGCTCCTGCAGGACTTCGGCTTCCTCATCGTTGGCTGGACGGGATAAAGCGCGCTGGAAGGCGAAATCGAGTCGCTGCCGGAAGTCAGTGCCGCCTTCGCGAAGAACTTTCTCGGCGAACGTGCGGGCGGCTTCCACGTAGGTCGGATCATTCAGCAGCACCAACGACTGCAGCGGCGTGTTGCTGCGGGGCCGATCGGCAGTGCACTCTTCCCGGCTTGGGGCATCAAACGCCAGCATGCTGGGGTGCAGATACTGTCGTTGCCAATGGGTATAAAGGCCGCGGCGATAGAGGTTCTCGCCCGTCCCGTTTTGCCACTCCCGCGTGGGAAAGTTGAGATAAGCCCAGTATCCGGGCGGCTGGTAAGGGAAGACGCTTCGCCCGCCAATCGTCGGAACCAGCAAGCCGCTGACGGCCAGTGCATTATCCCGCACCAGCTCTGCATCGAGCCGGAACCTGCCTTGCCGGGCCAGCCAGCGGTTATAGGGATCGACTTCCCGCGCCGCGGCGTTCGCGAGCGAAGACTGCCGATACGTGTCGCTCATGACAATGGCCTTGATTAGCCGCTTCAGGTCCCAGCCCTGATCGCGGAAATCGGCTGCGAGCCAATCGAGCAACTCCGGATGGCTGGGCCACTCGCCTTGAGCACCGACGTCATCGAGCTTGCGCGACAAGCCAGAGCCGAAGAACAATTTCCAGACTCGGTTGACGGTGACTCGCGCGGTGAGCGGATTTTCGGCCGAGATAATCCACTGCGCCAAGTCGAGTCGATTGAGGGGCCGTTCAGGCAGTTCGCGGGGTGCGAGGATCTCGGGGAAGCCGGCCGAGACCAACTCGCCCTTTTCGTCCATCCAGTTTCCCCGGTTAAGTACACGGACCGGCCGCGGCATGACACTTTCGGTAATCAAGGTTGAGCGGACTTGTCCGTCGAGTTGCTTACGCTCTGCTTCCAATTGGGCAAGCCGCTCGCGCACCGGTTGCAACAATGGGGTCAGGCTTCGGAAATGACTCGCCAATTGCTGTTGCTGTTCTGCTGCTCTTTCGGCAGTGGGGACCTGCAGCAGCCGAGCGATCTCGGCTGGCAGCGCGGCGGCGGCTGACAGTGGCCGGGGAGCGGTGCTGATTGATAAGCGGAAGCAGCCAATCGTGTGCTGTGGATTATCAAGGTTCTGGTCGAGATAAATGACAACGCGCGAGCCAGGAGGAGGCGAAAGATCGCTGGCAGTTTCAAAGATCGCAACCTGCGGCCGACCGACTTGTTCCATGATGGCCCAGCCCCAGGTTTTACCTTTGGCATCTTCGTCCAGCGCCGCGGCGACGGCCCATTTACCATAGGGATTGCCACCGGCGGCGCCTGTTTGCTCGTAACTGGCCGTGGGGTTCTGAAATTCAAGCGGGGTGCGCGAACCGTCGGCAGCGACGAGTTCGCCGCGGAATTCGCTCAAGACGAAGTTTCCATTTCCGGCTCGACCGGGCCCCTTCTGCGGGAGCGATTCATCCGGGAGGACCTCCAGCCGGATTGCTGTCACGGCAGCGGGGAATTCACCAAAGGTCAGGGTGTAGGTATCGACCGCCGGGTTGGTTCCGCTGGCCAGTACGGAGCTGTCCTCGCGCAAGGTCAACGTCACACCCTGAGCGGATTCGATCGCCTGTGGTCGCAAGGATTGCCAAGTGACTTGGGCAGCTTCCCATTCGCGCTGGGCGGCTTCGAGTTCTGGAGTAGGCGTGTCGAGTGTTCGACGCAAGTCGATGAGTTGTTGGTCCAATTTCGCCAGTTGGGCTGCCTGGGCTGCGGTGGGAACTTTGATGAATGGCCCCCAGTTGCCGTCGTCATTGGCACCGGCATAAAGTCCACGTTCCTTGATATCCGCGAAGAAGGCTTCGAAGCGATAAAAATCGCGCGTCGAGAAGGGGTCGAACTTGTGATCGTGGCATTCTGCGCAGCCCAGCGTGATCCCCAGCCACGTCCCGGAGGCATTCCGGACCCGTTCCGCGATGTATTTGGCGAGGTACTCCTTGTCTTGCACGCCGCCCTCCGCGCTCATCATGCCGAGGCGATTGTATCCCGATGCGATCAGTTGCTCTGGTGTGGGGCTGGGAAGAAGATCGCCGGCCAGTTGTTCGATCGTAAACTGGTCAAAGGGTTTGTTCGTATTGAAGGAGTTGATCACGTAATCCCGAAAGGGCGAGACGCTCATCTGCTGGTCGCCGTGATAGCCAACGGTATCGGCATAGCGGACGAGGTCCAGCCACCAAATGGCCAGACGTTCGCCGAAATGCGGCGAGGCGAGGAGGCGATCAACCAGTCGCTCGTAGGCCTCTGGGGTTTCGTCGGCGAGAAAGGCCTGCGCTTCGGCCGGAGTGGGAGGAAGCCCGAGCAAGTCGAAGGAGAGCCGGCGGAGCAATGCGACCCGATCCGCCGCAGGCGAAGGAGCAAGGCCTTGCCGTTGTAACTCGTCCCGCACCAGACGGTCGATGATCTGGCTGGGATTGGAATTCGAAGGAGGCGTCGCGGAAAGTGGTTCGAAGGCCCAGTGCCCTTCGTAGGGAGCACCTTGACGAACCCAGTCTTCCAGCAGCGCAACTTGTTCGGTGGTCAGCGCCTTGTGCGAATCTGGCGGCGGCATGACTTCGTCGGCATCGCTGGAACGAATGCGGCGAATAAGCTCGCTCTCCTCAGGTTTACCGGGGACGACTGTCCCCTGCTCGCCGTCAGCGCCATACAGTCCTTCGCGGGTATCAAGTCGCAAGTCGGCCTCGCGCTTGTTGCGATCAGGACCGTGACAAAAGACGCAGTTTTCGGAGAGGATTGGGCGGATGTCGCGGTTGAATGAGAGGACCGCCTTGGTACTGGGGTCCTGGGCAAAAGTACTGCTCAGCCCCAAAAGAAGAATAAACGCAAGACTGGTGACGCTGCGCAGCCAATTCGGACAGGGGAACATCAGGGGCCCTTTGCAAGACGACCGGGAATGGAGGCAGAGCTTTGCTGCCGAGAGTTTTCCTGAGCTCCATTGTAGTCCGGTTAACCGGCCTGTGTGGGCAGCAAAGATGTGTCCCGAGCCGGAGTGGCACTCGCATTGAGATGCGGGGCCACCTGGCGAGGTTGACTCCAGGGCCATTGCGACTCCAGGGCCATTGCGACTCAGCCCAGCGGCGCGCGAGCCGAGCCAGATTGTTTGAGCGCCTCGCGAATCATCAACAGCTCGCCGAGATTTTCAGCCGTAAGCAGGCCGACCAGTTTGCCTTGTTCGAGCACGACCAACGCCTGGAGAGAAGATTCCTGCAAGCGAGGGAGGACCGCAGTCAGCAGATCGTCGGGAGAAACACTTTCGAAGTTGGTTTCCGCGAGTTCGCCAACTTGGCTGGACTCACCCTTTTCGGCCAATCCTGTGATCAAGCGACTGCGAGTGAGGATGCCGACCAGACGTGTTCCTTCGCACACCGGGAAGTCTTGTTGAAAACCGGCGAGGACGTGACTGGCAGCCAAGGCGAGGGAGTCCGTGGGTGTCAAAGTGCGAAAGTCGGTGAGCATCGCACGACTGACTGGAGTATCGCTGAGGGCCGAGCGGATTTGAACTTGGCTCGCCTCCTGAGCAGCCCCAAGCCAGACAAAAAAGGCGATAAAGACGAGGAAGGGATTGGAGAACAATCCCAGGAAGCCGAGCACCATTGCGATCGTTTGCCCAATCGAGGCGGCAATCTGGGTGGCCTTGACGTAGTCCATTCGCAGCGCGAGCAGGGCCCGGAGAACTCGTCCGCCATCCATTGGAAAGGCGGGGAGCAGATTAAACAGGGCGAGGCTGACATTTACCCAAAAAAGTTGATCCAGGAAGCGACCTCCTACCTGGATGGCTTGCTCGGTTGGTTGCAGTCCAGGACCGAATTGCAGCCAGACATAGAGCAGAAGCGCCAAGATGACGTTGACTGCTGGGCCGGCCAGGGCCACGACCAGCTCTTGGGCCGGCTTTTCGGGCATTTTTTCCAGGCGAGCCACGCCGCCGATCGGCAGCAGCGTGATGTCTCGCGTTGAGATGCCGAACCTGCGGGCGGCCAGGGCATGGCCCAGTTCGTGCAGAACCACAATCCCAAACAGCGTCAAGATGAAGGCCAGGCCTTTGGCCGCTGCGGCGAATGACCCGGTCGTGGTGTAATGAGAAATTGCGACCCAGCCGAGAAGGATCAGAAACGTAAAGTGGACATAGACATCGATGCCCGCGATCTTGCCGAGACGCCACGACCCATTCATAAATGCTACCCCGCGAGACCAATTGTCGGGTGATGTTCGGCACGAGGCGAATTCCGTCAGCCAAGCCGCGTTCAACTATAACACAAGGGATTAGTAAGGGGCCCTGGAAGGGGCGCAGGCTTGACTGCCAAGGTCAAGGGAAGTTGGGGCGGTATAATGCGGAGTGGGCCCGACGAGCCCTGCTGTGCACAGCAAAATTTCCACTGACGAGCCTGACATGACCAAGACCGACCCTCACATTCCGGCTTCCAGCAGTGACTCAGGTCCGAATCGGCAAACAGTGAATCTTTCCGTCGAAGGGATGCATTGTGCCGGCTGCGTCGGTACGGTCGAGTCGGCACTTCGCGGCGCTCAGGGGGTCGAACTGGCCAGGGTTGATCTTACGAGCGGAACTGCGCGGGTCGAAGGAAGCGGGCTCGACCCGGAGCAGTTGGCCCAGTTGGTTTCGGCCCAAGGCTATGCCGCCCGAACGCTGGCTCCCGATCGGACGATGGCCGAACAGCGGAGCGAACTGGAGGAGAAGCAGCAGCGGAACGTGCGGGCGTGGCGGCAGCGGGCTTTGCTCGGCCTGTTGCTTTGGCTGCCTTTGATGCTGCTTCACATGCCGATGGATTTGCGGCTGGTGCAGTATTCGCACGGCTTTCACCACGCCCTGATGTGGTTTTCAGCCGCGGTCGCAACGTTTGCTCAAGTCGTCGTAGGCTGGGGGTTTTACCAGTCAGCCTGGAAAGCGGCCCGCAATGGTACGACCAACATGGATACGCTGATCGCTCTTGGGTCGACCGTAGCCTGGGTCTTTTCGGCGATGGTCTTCGGCGCCGAACTGCTGGGCTGGAAAACTGGCCAGCCGATGTACTGGGAAGCGGCGGCGGGATTGCTTGCGCTGGTCAGTCTGGGGCATTGGCTGGAAGCACGCTCGATGGTCTCTGCGAGTTCGGCCCTGCGGCATTTGCTGGCATTGCAGCCGGATCGAGTGCGTCGACTCCAATCGCTTGACGACGAGCGGGGCGAAGAGATTGCCTCGGCGGATGTTCAGCCCGGAGATCTATTGGCCTTTCAGCCGGGTGATCGTATTGCGGTCGATGGGAACGTGGCAGCCGGAGCAAGTGCGGTCGATGAGTCGGTGGTCACGGGCGAGCCGTTGCCAATCGACAAATGGGCGGGAGCGACGGTGACGGCCGGTTCATTGAATACCACGGGCCGGTTGATTGTCTCGGCGACGACCAGTGGGCGTTCGACGACAATTGCCCGAATTGCTGAAATGGTGCAACAGGCGCAGTCCAGCAAGGCGGCGATTGCCCGGCTCGCCGATCGAGTTTGCGCCGTCTTTGTGCCCGTAGTGATTGCGATTGCCTTGGCGACGTTTGCCGGTTGGCTCGCGTACGGATTGTTCACAGCGGGAAGTACTTGGGCCACTTGGGCTCAGGCGCTCGTAACCGCGACCTCGGTACTGGTGATTTCCTGTCCTTGCGCGCTGGGCTTGGCGACCCCGACTGCCATCATGGTTGGCGCGGGCGCCGCAAGCGAAAGGGGCATCCTCGTCAAGAGTGCCGCTGCCCTTGAGCGCACCGCGCGGACCAAGGCAGTGCTGTTGGACAAGACCGGGACGCTGACAGTCGGCAAGCCGGCAGTGAGCGAAGTGTTGACGATTGGCCGGCCGAAGGCGGAGGTCCTCGCGCTCGCGGCCTCGCTCGCGACCCAGTCGCGTCATCCCCTTTCGCAAGCGGTCGTGCGGGCCGCTCGCGAACAGCATCTGAAAATCGAGTCGGCAACCGAGCTGCACGAACAAGCGGGGCGTGGTTTAACTGGCTTGGTTGCGGGAGCCAGGATTGAGCTGGTCTCCTTCAGTCAAGCGATCCGAGAGGGACTCCCGTTGCCTGAGTTTTGGCATGAAGTTGACGGCACTCAGACGGTGGTGCTGCTCAATGCTGAGCCGATCGGCACGATTCACTTTGAAGATCAGTTGCGCCCCGATGCGGCCGCAGTAATTGCGCAGCTCAAGGCCTTGGGCTTGCGGGTTCTGCTTGCCACGGGAGATCGAAAGTCGACCGGTCAAAAGGTTGCGGCAGCTGTTGGCATCGAGACTTCTGATGTGCACAGCGAGATGACCCCGGTCGGAAAACAGCAACTGGTCCAGCAGTTGGCTGGGAGTGGCGAGCCGGTGGCGATGGTGGGTGACGGAATCAACGATGCCGCCGCTTTGGCCGAAGCCGGGGCTCGTGGAGGCGTTGGAATCGCAATTGGAACCGGTACAAATATTGCGATTGAGTCAGCGGACGTAGTGATTCCGGCTCAGCGCCTGGCAGCCATTCCCGAGACGATCGACCTCAGTCGGGCAACGTTGCGGACGATCAAGCAGAACCTGTTTCTCTCGTTCGTTTACAACGTGATTGCAATTCCTGCAGCCGCCTTTGGCTTGCTGGGGACCTACGGGCCGATGTACGCAGCCGCGGCGATGGCGTTGTCGGATGTCTCCGTAATTGGAAACGCGCTCTGGCTGAAAGCCCTGCTTAAACGCAAAGCCGCTCCCTGACCAAGTTCGGCTCGGAACAGGTTCGTATCGCGAGGCAAGCGCGAGTTCGTGCTGTTGAGTATTCCTGCAGGCAATGCTTGGCGGCAATTCGTGCTGGCATGGCAACACGCACCGGCTATTTGCCCCAGTTATTGCCGCCTATTTACCCCAGTTATTAAACGTAATCCACAGTTGCAGCCAAGTGGCAATGGAGACCCAAACGAAGTAGGGGATTTGAGCCAGCGCAACCCATTTGAGGTGCGGCCAAATGGCCAGCATGCACCAGATGATTGTGGCCCAGACGACCACGATATCAATCGCAGCCAAAGGGAGATTGCGAAGCTCGAATTGGATCCGCGTGAACAACAGATTTGCCAGCAAATTGATCGCAAACGGCAGAGCCACGATTCCTGGGACTTTTCCCCGCAGCCACTGAATCAACACGGCCGCGAAGCTGACCATGATGATCGGATAGATGATTTGCCAGATCGTTCCGATTGTTTGTGGTGCGGGAGTCCAAGTTGGCTTAGCGAGACTGTCGTACCATTCAATCCAGGTCATGATTGGCTCGGTGGAAGGTGGGCTGTGAAATGAGGGGGGAGTGAGTCTGCGACGGTTGAAGATACGGCCAAACCGTGCTGGGGGCAAATTGAATGGAGTGAGAACGGCGAATTCCCTCGTCGGGGCATGGTGCCGTTCAAACGGGAAGTGCCCGAATAAGTTCGCTTGCGGCTTCGCGTCCGGAGAGCAGGGCGCCATTGATTGACGCGGTGCCGAGGTAATCACCACAGCGAAACAGCCCTGGGGCCAGCTGATACCGACGGCTGGCC